>Ga0316209_1000933_pt1 | contig 37913 bp, 25 predicted proteins | sample 6monopyrite_MG_FD_204945 | JGI IMG/M metagenome (GOLD analysis project Ga0316209, IMG submission 204945) | Microbial mat bacterial communities from mineral coupon in-situ incubated in ocean water Damariscotta River, Maine, United States -... | ecosystem: Environmental > Aquatic > Marine >...
TGCTTTTTTGCAAGAGCCATTATTTCTTGAAGAGTGCTTTCATATTCTATAACTTTTGAAGGTTTAACCACATCTTGGTGTACGTAGTACATGTCTTGGGCATTGGAGTGCATTGGTGCCAGCAATATCATAATTGCTAACACGATGGTTGATTTTAAAGTTTTCATAATGTTTGTTTTAATGGTTAATAATTATTGATTAATAGCTTTATTCTACAATTGGAGCAATAAGGGTATAACCTAATTGCTGTAATAAATCCAATTCGTTATAGTGAACAATCTCTCCCTTTAATTTATTGGTTTTAGTAAAGTATAATATCGAGCTGCCGCTTATTTTTATTTTTTTTCCTGTGGCTTTGGTTTCTCCATAAATCCCAGTGTTGCTACCAGTTATTTCCCATTGAACACATATAGTATCATGAGAGGTTATGGTTTTATTTATTGTAACATTTAAATCGGGAAAAGCCGTTTTGTACACATTTATATGCGCCTCCATTTCATTGCTGTTGGAAACTACATTAATACCATTTACAACCCTGTAAAAATCAGTTGTGGCTATACTGTTAAATTCTATTCCCTCTCGCGAATTCCAACACAAATCCATATACTTGTTTAGGCTGTTTATATTATTGGTTTCCAGTAATTCTTTTTGCGATGTATTGCATCCAAAAAAACCAATACTTACAGCCATTAATATTACAAGTGTAGATTTCATTAATTCAAAATTTTGCAGGCTACATGGCAATTAGGGAAATAAACACTACTAAGTAATATAAAGGGATTGAATTTTGGAAGCGATTTAGGACGAAGAGCTATAATTACTGTCCGTAGCATACCTTTTAGTTACCAAACAAATAATAACATAATATTTGTACCTTTAAAGTGCTTAAAACCAAACAACGTATTGATATTAATGAAAAACCAGCATTTAATTCTTCTTCTTCTTTGTATTTGTTTTAATTTAAGTACCAGTAAGATTTTTTCGCAAATAGTGGATTTAAACCGCAAAAATCCCTATAAAAAAGTGTTTGTAGAAACCGATAACTTTGGGGCAACCTACCTTGATATTCTTGCTAACAACTATAAATTGGCTCCAAATGATTCTTTGCAGTATTCTATGTTGCAAGACCTTGCGTATTATTGGCACACACGTAATTTAACAAAAGCTGCGGCTTTTACAAGAGAAGGTCTAAAACTTACAGAAAGCAAAAAAGATACGTTGTGGAATGGAAGGTTTCAAATTGTTTTTGGATCTATTTTGTTACGTCAAGAAAAACTAGATAGCGCACAAGTTGTGTTACAAAATGCTATAAATAAAGTACAGGAACAAGATTTAGCTTTTTTAAACACACAACTTGGTTACGTTTATGAGAGAAGAGGGCAATTGGACATGGCTGCAGATTATGCACTGGAGGCATTACGATTGGGAGTAAAGCTTAATGACAACAAAGCAAAAGCTGTTGCATATAGTGATTTAAGTAATTTGTTTTGGAAAAAATCAAAGTTTGAGCAAGGCCTGGAGTATGGACTTAAATCTGTTTCAATCTTTGAAGAGCGTGGTATAAACGATTTGGACTACGATTTTACACTCTACGTTGTTGGAAATAATTATCTGGGATTGAATGAATTTGATAAAGCATTGCAATATTATGAGCATGCCATGTCTATAGGAGAACGCTATGGCTTTTATAATAATTTAAGTGATATTTACATTTCCTTGGTAGATTTAAATGGCTATTTGCAAAATTATGAAGCTGCTAAAAGCGCAGGAGAAAAAGCTATAAAATATGCCGAATTACTAGACAATAACTTTATGTTGATGCGCTCTTGGCTTGCCCTTGGAAAAGCACAGCACCTTGAGGGTAAATATATTTCGGCAATCGAAAGTTTAAAAAAATCTATTGAAGTAGCGACCGAAAAATTTGGTGACGAATTTTACCTGAGTCAAGCCTATGAAACATTAGGAAAAGCTTACGCTGGCAACCATAACTATAAAGATGCGTACGATGCCATGGCTATGTACGATAAGCTTAAAGCCAAAATCTTTACAGCAGAATCCGATCAATATATTTCTTTGTTGCAAACCGAGCATAACATGGCGCAAAAAGAAAACACAATCCAAGAACAACAAACTAAGCTAAACCAACAACGCACACTTCAAACGCTAATAATAGTTATTACACTATTACTCCTGCTATTGCTCGTTATTCTTTTTCAAAATTATGTGTCCAATAAAAGGAAAAACAAGCTTCTTGAAAATCAGAATAAGGAGAAAGAATTTTTGTTAAAAGAGATACATCATCGTGTTAAAAACAATCTGGAAATTGTATCAAGCTTACTCTCGCTCCAATCTGCACAAACAGAAAACATAACAGTTATAGAAGCTATGCAGGAAAGCCAAAACAGGGTACAATCTATGAGTATGATACACCAACGATTGTACCAAGGAAAAAACTTGGGAACTATTGAAATGAAAGACTATTTTATTAATTTGGGGAAGCATGTGATTGATTCTTTTGGAGCAGAACAGCGCATTGTTCTTGAGTGTGATATGGAAACCATGGAACTGGATGTTGATACAGCTGTACCACTGGGATTAATTGTGAACGAATTAATTACAAACGCACTAAAATATGCTTTTCCAAAGGACAGAAAGGGCAAACTTAATGTAAACCTAACACAGTTAGGCAAAAACAAACTAGCACTAAAAGTAATAGATAATGGCATAGGTCAAGAAGATGATGACTTTACCAAGGGCAAAGGTTTTGGAATGCAATTAATACAATTGTTAACACAGCAACTTAACGGCACCATGGAGCATGTAAAATCTAATGGTACTATCGTCGCTTTTGAATTTGAATTGGGAAAAGCCGCTTAAATGGTTTGCAAGCGTTTAAACAATTCGGGTCTTAAATTTTTACTCATCGGAATAGATCTTCTTGAAACCACAACATGCGTATTGCCAACTTCATCAATTTGTGAGATATTAACTATAAACGAACGGTGAACACGTAAAAAATGTTCAGGAGGTAGTTTTTCAACCATCTCTTTAAGCGTCATTACCAATAAGTATTCTTTTTCTTTTGAGAATATACGGCAGTAATTACGGTCGGCTTCAATATATAATATGTTTTTAATGATAATCTTGATCATATTATCGTGATGCTTCACAAAAATCCTATCATCCAGCACAAATGATGTGTTTAATTCATGATCTATCCTTTTTGAATGTCCTTTAATAGCTCTGCTAATCGTAAGCTCAATGGCGTGTTGTAAATCCAGTTTTTTAAACGGTTTGGAAATAAAGGCATAAGGGTTGGTGGTTTTTGCCCTGTTAAAATGTGATTCGTCAGCATTGGCAGTAAGATAAATAATTGGTATATCATACTCCTTTTGCATTAAATGTGCTGTATCAATACCATCAATATCTCCTTTTAAGTTAATATCCAAAAGGACAATATCTGGTTGCTCATTTCTAATTGTTTCAAGTGCTTCTTCACCCCTAGGTACAATGCCGCTTACATTATAACCAAGTTGTTTTAATTGTAACGAAATGTTTGCACCAATAAGCATTTCATCTTCAACGATCAATACATTTATTTTTTCTCCCATTTTAGCAAATTAACGTGACTTGGTCGTTATAAAAGTGATTTTTATATGTTAAAAGCAGGATGTTTAAATATTTTAATACATTGATTATAAATGTATTAAAAAAATACCCTACTTATGTTTCTACATCTAAACTTACAAAAGTTTTCTGTTTCATTAACGATTTAGACAAAGTATTTGCCTTTTTTTGCCAAGAAGCCACTTCATTAAAATAGTTTGAGATTATATTGAAACCAACATATAACTTCCCATTATCACCAATAATAGCAAAAGACCAATAACCAAAAAACGTAATGCCTTATTTACACAGGAAAATTTATAAGCTGCTATTTTTGAAATGATATAAATTTGCTGTCCTAATTGGTCAAATAATTGGTCTTCATCACAACTTATAGTATGAAACGTTTTTGCAAATTCCTTAACGTTACCAAATTTGGAAATCACATCACCAAAAAAGAAAATATTTTTTTCGTATTTAGCTTCAATTTTAGGCATAAAACAGCGTACACTAAAATAAATAGAAGTTGCAGTACATAAAAACCAAGCAGCAAGTAAAAAATATAGAAATGGTTTATTTGAAGCCTCTGTCAATACCATTTCTAGATAGTTATAAGTGAAGTTCAGTAGAATTCCGTAAAAGGATAATATTAATCCAGCTTTAATTTCAGAGGCTTTTATAAGTCCAGATACATAATTGATGCTTCCCCAATAATGGTCAATTAAATCGTCTGTATGTTTATTTTTAATGTGATCAGGCATTGATAAGTTTTGTGGTTCCATATGGGTTGGTATTTAAAAAAACTATTTATTCTAAAACTTCGTAAACTGTAATGGCTTCGGCTTTATTTTTTAATTGAATATCGCCAATTTTTTTGCATTTGAAAGCTTCCTTGACTTCATTATAACAAACTTCAGAAATGATAATTTGGTTTTCTTTGGCTGCATCCTGAAAACGTGCTGCTGTATTTACTGTATCGCCAATAACCGTATAATCTAATCTTTTTAGACTTGCTGAACCTATATTACCAGAAATCATTTCGCCACTCTTAATACCAATAGACACTTTAGGGATAAATCCTTGTAAACTGTTAGACTTTGGAAGGCTGTTTATCCTGTTTCTTACTGCCAGAGCAGTATCTAAAGCTCTATCTAAGTGGTACTCACCTCTAAAAACAGCCATAATGGCATCGCCAATAAATTTATCGATAAAGCCTTGATGTTCCATAATTTCTTTTACCATTTCATCAAAATAGGTATTTAGCATAGTTACAACTGTGTCGGCAGGCACAGTTTCGCTTATTTTGGTAAAACCACATAAATCGATAAACATGACTGTGGCTTCAATGGTTTCGTTTGCCATTATTTTCGACTCGTATTCGCTACTGCCCATAAAATTGAGCACATTTTCATCGACATACATTTTTAAAATGTTGTTTTCTTTTATGGCTTGTAGTGTTTCTTTAATTTGATTGCTGTGCTTTAAGGTTTTCTCTACTGTAATATTTAAATCTTCAAAATTTATGGGTTTGGTAATAAAATCGAAAGCACCTCTATTCATGGCTGTCCTAATGTTTTCAATATCACCATAAGCTGAAACAATAACCGATTTTAGCAGAGGCTTTTGTTCGCTTAGTTTGCTCAAAAGCGTCAATCCATCCATTTCAGGCATATTGATATCGCTCAGTACAATATCCACTTCTGGATCGTCAAGTAGCTTTTCTAAAGCATCAACACCATTTATGGCGAAGAGAAATTCGTATTCTTTTTCGCGAATTTTTTTACGAAACTTTTGTTTTATTAAAACTTCTAAATCGGTTTCGTCGTCAACAACTAATATTTTTGCCATTACGTAATTTGTATTAATTTGTCTTTCAATAATTTAAAATCTACAGGTTTGGTTAAAAAATCATCCGCACCAAGTTTTTTGGCTGTATTAAAATTTTCTTCATCACCATAAGCTGTAATCATCATAACCACAGGTGGTGGTTGAGCTGCACCAGATTTAATTTCTTCCAATAACTCTAAGCCACTCATTCCTGGCATATTAATATCAGAAAGAATTAACACAGCCTCTTGTTGCATTTCGTCTAAAGTTTTAAGGGCTTCTTCGCCCGAAAAAGCGAATACAAAATTAAGTTCTCCTTTTCTTATTTCTTTTCTAAATCGTTGTTGAAAAAGTATTTGAACATCTTTTTCGTCATCTACTACTAATATCTTCATATCACTGATTTTTTTTAATGGATTGTTATTATTTCACTGATTTTATTCATTTTATAATTCATAAGACTAGTCTTTTAAATGTTAAACTTTTACTACCAAAGTTAATCAATAGTGCTACTTGAAATTTATACGCCTTAAGGTAATTAAGAGTTTGGGATATATGTGCGTCTTGAATTTCCATCATAGCTTTTAGTTCAACTAAAACTTTTTTTTCAACTACAAAATCTGCTCTTCTTTTTCCAATAGGTTTTGGAATGTCTTTATAATAAATATTCTGTTCCATTTCTCTTTTAAAAGACAGTCCTGCTTCTTTCATTTCGTATGCTAAAGCTCTTTTGATATATAACTTCTGGAAAACCATTTCCCAGAAATTTGTGTACTTCAAATGAAGCTCCAATTATTTTTTCGGTTATATCTTTATACTTTAATTTCACCATTTTATAATCCGTATAATCCTTAAATCCATTTAATCTGCGATTGGTAAACTAATTTTAAATTCTGTAAACTTCCCTTTTTCAGTATTTACTGTTAATTCGCCTTTATGGGCTTTAATTATATCGTAACTCATACTCAAGCCTAAACCTGTACCTTGACCTGTTGGTTTAGTGGTGAAAAAGGGCTGGAATATTTTATCTAAAGCCTTTTTTGGTATGCCATTACCATTATCTCTTACGGTAATAACGACCTTATTTTTTGATTTTTCCGTAGTAACGGCAACCGTAGGCTTATAATCTTTTAATTCTGATATTGATTTTTTCTCATCCACAGCGTAAAAAGCATTGGTAAACAAGTTAAGAATTACGCGCCCAATATCTTGCGGAACCACATCAATTTTGCCAATAGTTTCATCAAAATTTGTTTCTAGTGTCGCATTGAATGATTTATCTTTTGCTCGCAAACCATGATATGCCAACCTAAAGTATTCGTCTGTTAATTTATTAATATTTGTGGATTCTTTCTCTCCAGTACCAGTTCTACTGTGTTGCAGCATTCCTTTTACAATGCCATCTGCACGTTTGCCATGATGCGTGATTTTTTCAAGGTTTTGTTTAATATCTTTTGAAATTGCTTTTGCTTCTTCAATATCTCCTTTATCTAACTCTTCGTTCATTTCATCAACTAACTCGTTACTCACTTCGGAGAAATTATTGACGAAGTTTAATGGGTTCTGAATCTCATGTGCAATACCTGCGGTTAATTCTCCCAAACTTGCCATTTTTTCAGAATGGATAAGTTGGGCTTGGGTCGCTTTAAGGTGTTCTAACGATTGTCTTAATTCAGCAGTTTGCTCATTAACTTTTTGTTGTAAGCGTTCGTTTTCTCGTTTCCATTCATCTGCATGCCATGTATCACCTTCATCAGTTTCTACACCTACTGAACCATGCCAATTAATTACTTTCCAATTATCTTCTTTGAAATGAAAAACACTTGAAATTCTAATATCTAAGCAAACCTTGTTTCCTTCAGAGACATATTTCAACTCAATTTCATCGACAATGATAGCAATGGTATCTTCACTTAAATATTTTCTAAAAATGGGTGTAAATTTATAATTGAAGTTTTGTAAATGCTCACGTTGCAAGATAGCGTCATTCAAAAGTCTTTTAAACTCATTAATTCCTATAATACGCTCGTCGGTAGTCGTGCCATAACCCATTATGTTTTCATCTACTAATTCTTCAATATCTTCTGGTGTAGTGTCACCAAGGCATTTTGCAACCCAAGAATTGTAATTTTTTATTAATTTTTTTTCTCTTGCCTCTATCATAATTATTGCTCTTTAAATAGGTAATTGTATAGTAAAGGTTGTGCCTTTTCCTTGTTCTGTTTCAACTTTCAATTCACCACCATGTCCTTTGGTAATAATATCGTAACTCATGCTAAGTCCTAAGCCAGTACCTTGACCTGTTGGTTTAGTTGTAAAAAAGGGTTGAAATATTTTATCCAGCACTTTTTTAGGAATACCGTTACCATTATCACTCACAGTAATTTCAACATTATTTTTATTAAGTTTAGTGCTTACAGCTACTTTTGGGGAAAAGTTTGAATTGCCTTCTTGTTTCTTTTTTTCGTCAACGGCATAAAATGCATTGGTAAACAAGTTAAGAATAACCCTACCAATATCCTGAGGAATGACATGAATTGTTTCAATTTTTTCATCAAAATTGGTTTCAAGGGCCGCATTAAACGACTTATCTTTTGCTCTCAAACCATGATATGCTAAACGCATATATTCGTCGGCTAAAGCATTAATATTTGTAGGTTCTTTTTTATCACCACTAGCTCTACTGTGTTGTAACATGCCTTTTACAATGCCATCTGCACGTTTGCCATGGTGGTTTATTTTTTCAAGATTTTGTATGACATCGTCCATAATGGCTTTTACTTCTTCCATATCGCCATTTTCAAGCTCTTCAAGCATTTCATCTAGAAGTTCTTTGCTCACTTCGGAAAAATTATTGACGAAGTTCAATGGGTTTTGAATCTCGTGTGCAATACCTGCGGTTAACTCGCCCAAACTCGCCATTTTTTCAGATTGGATTAATTGGTTTTGTGTGGCTTGTAAATCTTTTAGTGTTTTTTCTAAACGTTGTTTTTCTTTTTCAAGTTTAACCGCTTGTTCTTCTTTAAGTTTTAAATCGAGAAAACGTGTATAGGTTTGCTCAAATACGTTTCCGAAGCGTTTAAAAATATCCCATTCGTTAGGTACAGCTTCATAGGTTATAAACATAAGGTAGGTAGCCATGTGTAAAATAAACAATATGGAAAATTTGAAAGGTAGGTAAGGCTATACCTTTTTCATCAAACCCTTCCAGAATCTCTCCAACAATGGGGAGTTTTTTCATAAAGTCGTAATGTTTTACCAATTTTTCACCACCTAGTTCTGCTACATGAAAGGCTTCATTATTTTTAAACGGTTTGTAAAAATTATAGCCTTCACCAATGGTTGGCAATGAAAATCCTTTTTGGATTTCGCCTTCGCTACTCATATTACACCAAGCAGTTTTTTGTTTGTCTTCCCAAATGCAGTAACCAGCACTCCAAGCAGGAATACCTAAGGCCTGTACTTGTAAAAAGAGGTTGTTAGCGGCTTCTGGTAATTCGTTACTATGTTGCATCGCCATGGTACGAGAACGTACTTTTTCCAATGCTGTTTCTATTTGAGCTTCTCGTGTTTGAGCTTCGGCTTTTTGTAAATCCTGAAAACGTGTGTAGGTTTGCTGGAACACCTTTCCAAAACGCATAAGAATCTCATTTTCTTCGTCGGAAAAAGGAGTGCCTGAATAATTCTCGATATACAAGCCTACATTGTCCAATAGTACAGTAGAAATGGCTAAGCCATCAAATTTAAAATAAGTAGTTTTCGTTTCCTCTGGTAAATCTGGAATAAACTCGAAAAGGTCTTTATAGAATTTGTTTTTTTCTTCAAAACCCAATTGGTTGGTAAAGAAATTGTTTCCCTTTTTTTTGGCTTCAATAAAACTGTTCCAGTGGGCACAGTCGAAATAGGGAAGCACAATCTTTGGAAATACAGCGTTATGGTCGGCCAGCCAAATGTGCATGTCGTCATTGTCTTTATAATCTAATATAAAACCAGCATGTTCTATATTGATGTTTAACTGGACGAATTGGTCGTACACCACCTGTATTACCTCTTTGAGTTCTTCACTATTATGCATTGCCATACTGCGAGAACGTACACGTTCTAAAGCTGTTTCAATTTGTGCTTCTCGTGCTTGTGCTTCGGCTTTTTGTAAATCTTCAAAACGTTTATATGCCAAATCGAAAGCGGCTCCCATTTTTGTGAGTATGGCTTCCATTTCTTCAGGTGGTGGCTCTAATAAATCGATACAAAGTTTTCCTTTATCAAGACGTTTTGAAGCATGAAAAAGTTGCTTTAAATCGGTTGCCTTTGTATAATCCTCTACTTCCTTCGCTATTTCAAGTTGGTTGTTTTCATACATAAATTCTATAATGCGTTTCAAATCTTTAGAATTTTGAATGTCCACAAAATAATCTTTAGTATTTTCCCATACACGTTTTATATATAGATGTGGATCTATCTTTTTTAATTTGAATGTAATATCTGTAATGGCTAGATAACCTTGATCAGATCGTTCTAAAGAACTTAAGTCCCACATTCTAACCTTATCTTCTCCTTCCTTTAGAAAAATGGAAGCTGCCACCACATTAGGAATATCTAAGCCCATCACTTCGTCTTTCAACTTTGCAACAACCTCAATAATTTCTTCAGATTTGTGCATGGCCAATGCTTTTGCCCTAACACGCTCTACTGCTAAATTTATTTGGGCTTGTCGCGTTTGTGCTTCGGCTTTTTGGAGATCCATAAAACGAATATAGGCTTGTTCAAATACTTTTGAAAAGCGTATCAAAATGTCTTTTTCATGCTCTGTTGGTAGCACACCAGTATTTGAAGGAATAAGAATGGCGGAATTTTTTTGCCATGCAAAAGAGAGTATATGCTTATCATTTTTAAAAATCCATTGCTTAAATTCTTCTGGGAAATGTTTATAGTCTGAATGTTCAAAAGCATGTTTAAAGAAACTATTTTTTTCTTTAATGGAATAGGCCTTTGAAAAATACGTATCACCTTGTTCTTTGGATTGCCACGTATCTTTAAAAATCACATGGTCAAAATAGGGTAGAAGGTATTTCCCCACATGACTAAAATCTGGTGAAGCAATCCAATGCAAAACATTTTTGGAGTCTGGGAAATACGTACAAAGTGTAATGCCATTAGCATCTAGAATCACGCCTAATTCGGTCAGCTTTTCTACTATCACCTTTACAACTTCTGTTAGTTCATTTGGTTTATGCATTGCCAAGGAACGCGAACGCACTCTTTCTAAAGCTGCTTCTATTTGCGCTTCCCTTGCTTGTGCTTCGGCTTTTTGGAGGTCTAGGAAACGTGTGTAAGTTTGATTGAATACTTTAGCGAAACGTTGTAGGATAATTGCCATTTCTTCGTTAAGTGCTTTTTGACCAATAACTTGAAGTAACCCTGATGATGAAAATGCCGTTGATAAGAAAATCGACTTTAATGATTTCATCATGTCTTGGGCTTCCTTTGGTGTATTCTTGAAATCTGTTTCTGAAAAGAAAAGTTTATCAAATGCTTTTTTTTCTTTTCCTTCCAAGGTGAAAACTTGGTATGTTATGTTGTCTTGCCATGCATTAATCTGACTTTGAATAAATGGATGATCCAGATTTGGGACATGGTAACTTTCTGGATATAGATCCTGAGTAAATCCAGTTACCCAATAATGCATGTCTTTAGTTTCTTTATCAATAATGATGATATTACAAGCTTGGGTTTCAAAATCCAAAATTTGTAACTGTTGATAAATTTCAAGGACTACTTCCCTTAGTTCATCACTATGTTGCATAGCCATAGTTTTAGCACGAACACGTTCTAAGGCTAACTGTATTTGAGATTCTCTTGCTTGCGCCTCAGATTTTTGAAGGTCTAGAAAACGTGTGTAGGTTTGCTCGAAAACTTTGGTGAAACGTTTAAAGATATTATGTGCTTCAGGAACTTTTTCATAAGTAATAAATAGAAGGTATCCTTGGTTAAACTTACATAAATGATTAATTTGATATGTAGGAAGTGGAATGTTATTTTTTTCAAGTTCACCAAAAATAGTATCTAAACCTGGTAATGATTTTAAGTAATTGTAATGCCTTTCAATTGCTTTGCCATCCAATTCTTGTATTAAAAATGTGGCATCGCTTTTAAAGAAGTTATACATTTCAATAAATGAAGCTTCTTTTTTAAATACTAAATTAAAAGGTTTTTGTATTTCACCTTCACTGCTCATCCAAGATTGGCTCGTGGTTTTGTCCTTGGACAAAACGTTAAAACCGCAACTCCATGAAGGTATGCCTAAGCCTTGTACTTCAAGAAATAAAGTATTGGCTACTTGTGGTAATTCATCACTATGTTGCATCGCCATGGTACGTGAACGCACTTTTTCCAAAGCCATTTCTATTTGCGCTTCTCTTGCTTGAGCTTCGGCTTTTTGTAGGTCGTTAAATCGTGTATATGTAAGATCGAATACTTTGCCAAAGCGAGCTAATATAGCGAGGTTTTCTTCAGATAAAGGTTTTTCTCCTACAGTTTGTAAGCCGCCAAAACTGCTAAAGGTAAATGAAGCAACCCATTTTTTTAACCCTTTAAATTCTTTTTGAGCCTTTTTTGAAAACCTTTTGAACTCAGTTTCATTAAATAAATACTCCTGATAGATTTCTTTTTCGCTACCTTCAATAGTGTAAACCCATTTTTCCTTTCTTTCTTTCCATGCTTTCCACATGCCATGATGAAATTTGTGGTCTTCAAATTTTAGATAATACGATTGGGGATAATCACTTACCTCAGGATTCGCTGCCCACACAGTATTTGACCTATCCTTACCATTAATAATATTTATAATGCATAGCGCTAATGCAAAATCAAGTTTTGTCAATTCATTCATCACGGTACTTACCAAATCTGATAATTCGTTAGATTTTTGCATCGCCATGGCTCTTGCTCTAACTCTTTCAAGACCCAACTCTATTTGCGACTCTCTTGCTTGAGCTTCGGCTTTTTGAAGGTCTAGGAAACGTGTATATGCTTGTTCGAATACCTTGGCAAACCGTACAAAAACGTCTTCATTTATGTATATCTCTGTAGTTATTACAAGTAAGTATCCATATTTAAAATAAGCTGCATGCCACTTTTGCCATTTAGGGAATGAAATGCCATTATCTAATATGCCTTGAAAAATGGGTTGAACATCAGGTACTGTGAGCATGTATTTGTAATGATGCTTTAGCTCTTTACCACCTTTAGCCATGGAAAAGGATTCTAAATTTTTCTTCCAGCCTTGGTACATTTTTTTATGAGCTTCATCCACATTATTTGGAATTTTTAAATGTGGCATAATGCCATTTTCGTTGGCAAACCAAAATTCATCAACAGTGGAATCTTTTTTACAGAAGCCAAATCCCGTTCCCCAAAGTTCGCCTCCTAAACTCTTTAGCTGCTCAAAAAGCACAAATGCAACATCTCCAATTTCTTCACTATTGTGCATTGCCATTGAGCGACTTCTCACTCTTTCTAAAGCAGCTTCAATTTGTGCTTCTCTTGCCTGAGTTTCGGCTTTAAGCACATCGTCATAGCGGGTATAAGTGAGGTCAACCACATTAGTAAAGCGCTTTAGTAACTGTACCTGATCTTCGGAAATAGGTGTTTCTCTAGCGAATTCTAAGAAACCGTGCTCCATCACAATCTGTAAATAGAATAGTTGTTCTACTTTTTTCCACGATTCTTGGAACTCAATAGGTGCTTGTTTAAAATCGGTTTCCGTAAAGACTCTCTCCCACCACGTTTTAAGTAACTTTCCGGAGAACTCACCTGATCGCAGCAGGACGCCTTTTTCTAAATCTTTATGTAGATCGACTAATATGGGGTGATCAATGTATTGCAATTTAACACTGTTAGGTTTTGCTGAACCATGAGGGCCTGCACTCCAGTAAATTAAATCTTTAGGGTTAGTATCATAAGTAACTATGCTGCATTCTATCAATTGAAGCTCAAGGCCACTTAACTCCTGAAAAATGAGCTGGATAACCTCGTCTATTTCAGCACTATCACGAATAGCCATTGCTCTGGCTCTTACACGCTCCAACGCTAATTCTATCTCTGCTTCTCGAGCTTGAGCTTCTGCTTTTTGAAGGTCTAGGAAACGCGTATAGGTTTGTTCAAAGACTTTAGCAAAGCGTTTAAAAATATCATGCGCCTTTGGGTAAGGTTCAAGAGTAATAAACAATAGAAACCCATGTGAAAAATAAGCAGAATGATTAATTTGAGATTTAGGTAATTGCGTTCCTGAATCCTCTATACCTTGCAATACATCTTTAACTACTGGCAGCGTTTTCATGTACTTGTATGTATTGGCAAGAGATTTACCAGAAGCTTTAAACATTAGGAAATCTTCATCATTTTGTTTTGCTTTATGAATTTTTTTAAAAAAAGAATCTTCAGTTGAAGGTATTTGGTAAGGAGCAGTAATGTCACCTGAAGGTGTGGGATTGTAGCCAATAAATGATACATCGTTTTTCTCCCAGATATTAAAGCCACTTGTCCAGGTTTCAATTCCTAAATCACTAATTTGTTTAAAAAGTAATGCAGCAGTTTCTGCTAATTCATCACTATGTTGCATCGCCATGGTACGAGCCCTTACTCTTTCCAGTGCTAGTTCAATTTCAGATTCTCTAGCTTGTGCTTCAGCTTTTTGGAGGTCTAGGAAACGTGTGTAAGATTGTTCGAACACATGGCCAAACCTTTTAAGAATCTGATTGTCTTCTTTTGTAAATTCTCTTCCATGATGATTTATCATAAAGATGCTCGTATTTTCTGAAGTAACACATGAGCGAGCATAGCCACCTTCTCTGTTAATTACCTCATCTTTATGTTTTTTGGATGTGTTTAGGTATGGAGGATGTTTGAAGAGGTGTTTAAAAAACTTCTTTTTTAGGGAATTAGAAAATTTTTCAGTAAAAAATCCAGGTCCTTTTTTGATTCCATTAATAAGTCCAGTATATATTTTGCTGTTTAAAAATGGAATATATACGCGTTCAACATAATTGGTTGTGCCACCTGCGCCCCAACAATTAATTTCTTTTTGAATTTCACTATTAATAGCAATAAAAACGCCTCCAGTTATGTCAATATTTAATGTGTTAAACTCATTATGTACAGTTTCAATAATTTCTTGTAATTCAGATGTGTGATGCATGGCCATGCTTCTAGATCGTACGCGTTCTAAAGCAGCTTCAATTTGCGCTTCCCTTGCTTGGGCTTCGGCTTTTTGAAGGTCTAGAAAACGTGTGTAGGTTTGTTCAAATTCCTTGGTAAAACGCTTGAATATGTCATGTGCTTCAGGATAGTGTTTATGTGTGATGAACATTAAATGTCCATGTGTGAAAAATCCGCAGTGAGTCACTTGGAATTTGGGTAACTCAAATCCAGAGTCAACAATTTCCCTCATAGCTTCCCCAACTACTGGGAGTGTATCCATATATTGATAGGTTTTTTCAAGCGATTTGCCTTTAGACTCAAATACCAAAAATTCTTTACCTCCTCTTTTTGCTTTTCTTATGGTTTTAAAAAAGATATCTTCAGTTAGTGGAATTTTAAAGGTTGGGCCCATTTTACCATTTGGCATAGGATTATAGCCTATAAAGTAGGAATCATCATCATACCATAAACTATAGCCACAAGACCATACTTCAATGCCTAAATCTTTAATTTGCTCAAACAATAACTCTGAGGTTTCAACGAGTTCTTTACTTTGTTGCATTGCCATGGTTTTGGCACGAACACGTTCTAAAGCTAATTGAATTTGAGATTCCCGAGCTTGTACTTCGGCTTTTTGGAGGTCTAGGAAACGTGTGTAAGTTTGCTCGAATACTTTGGCAAAGCGTTTAAAAACGCCATGCATTTCTGGAACAGGTTGATAGGTAATAAATATCATGTTGCCATAAGCAAAGTTTGCCACATGATCAATTTGATATTCAGGAAATTCCAAACCACTGTCTAACATACCCTGAAGCATATCTCCAATACCTGGAAGTGAGTGCATGTATTTGTAATGGTCCTTTTGGACTTCTCCTTGTTTTTCATAGACAAAAAGCTCATCGCCTCTTCTTTTTGATTCGTCGAACTGTCTAAAAATAGGATGCTCCATAAGAGGCACTTTGCAAGATGGGAGTATTTCGCCATCAGGTCCGCCAGGATAAAATGTAAATTCGGTATCTCCAGATTCCCAAATATTAAAACCACAGGTCCATTGCTCAATGCCCAATTCTTTTACTTGTTGGAATAAAACGGTAGCTACATCAGCCAACTCTTTACTTTTTTGCATTGCCATGGTGCGGCTTCGTACTTTTTCCAGTGCCAATTCTATTTGTACTTCACGTGCCTGCTTTTCTGCTTTTTGAAGATCCAAGAACCTACGATGTGCCAAGTCAAAAGCTCCAGCAAATTGTACTAAAATGTCAATATCTTCTTTTGGAGGGTTTTTTACTACTCCAGGTAAACTATAGCCAATTTCTCCATGTGTGGTTCGTGCCATGATAAAGGTTAAACCACCAATATGCCTAATATCGTCATGTGTTGGTGCTTGAGGATCTATACTTTGAAAATCGCCTAAATCGACCATCTTATCAACATAATTGATGGTTTCTTCTACGTTCATGGTATATACAACGGTTGGCTTCTTGCTTTTTTCCCATTTGGCTAATAAAGGAATGTCGCCATGTATATGTCTTGGTAGTTTCATGACAAAACCAATTTTTGTGCCATCGCCTGAAGTCATTGCTTTTTCATAAATTTCTGGGAGCCACATCATGTGCCAGAAATAATGCGCTTCATGACCCAATTTGATAAACTCGTTGCGCATGGTAACGACTATGTCCAACAAATCTGTTGACTCTTTCATGGCGACTGCTTGTGCACGAATACGTTCTAAGGCTGTTTCTACTTCGAGTTCACGATTTTTTTTCTCTAGTTCTGAAGTTCTGCGCTGAATAGCTTCTCGAAGCTCTTGATTTTCTAAATGGACTTTATCAAAGCCAATGGTTTGTCCTTCTTCAGATTTAGAGTCTGGCATCGAAAAATGTTGATATATAAAACGCCAGCCTTCTTTAGTATTATGCATTACAGAAGAAAACCGAAACCTTCCATAATAACTCCAGTCCTCATCGTTTTTAAACCAAGCATCAAAAAAATGAGTTAGGAAAACATGTTCTCCAAATATTTCAAGTGTTTTAGTTTCCTTGCGCAAATCTGTCATTCCCGCAAACTGGTCTCCTGTAGCTCTAAAAAAATCTGTAGTATCTTTTCTGTTTAGAAATTCTTCATTGTTTGTTGAGCCTATAAAATGATAGTCTTCATCAAAATAAGAATTATATGTTTCGACATCTGCATTAAGGTATCCTTGCATCCAAGTATCATAAATCTTCCAGATTTCGGTTTGTAGTTTTTTGGTCAGTTTCATGTGTTATTGGTTGTTGGTAATGAAATAATAAATTCTGTGCCTTCGCTTTCTTTCGTGTTTACGTTAATAGTTCCGCCATGAGCTTTAATAATATCGTAGCTTAATGATAGTCCCAATCCGGTGCCTTGTCCTGTTGGTTTTGTTGTAAAAAAGGGCTGAAAAATTTTATCTAATACTTTTTTTGGGATGCCATTTCCGTTATCCTTAACCGAAATTTTAACACCCTCCTGTCCTCCCTCAAGTGATGAATTACGCTCAGTAGTCACTATTACCATGGGTTGGAACTCTTGTTTGCTTTCCTTTTTCCGTTCGGTTACGGCGTAAAACGCATTGGTTATAAGGTTCAATACCACGCGACCAATATCTTGAGGTGCTATGTTTATGGTCTTAATGTTATCATCTAAATGTGTTTGCAATGTAGCATTGAACGATTTGTCTTTGGCTCTTAACCCATGATAGGCGAGACGTAAATATTCATCAACCAAAACGTTGATATCTGTGTCTTCTTTTGCTCCAGAACTGCTACGACTGTGTTGCAACATGCCTTTTACAATACCATCAGCTCGTTTTCCATGATGGTTTATTTTTTCTAGGTTTTGAATGACATCTTGTGCAATGGCATTGACTTCTTCCATATCGCCATTTTGTATTTCTTCCAACATTTCTTCCAGCAATTCTTTACTGACTTCGGAAAAATTATTAATGAAGTTTAACGGGTTTTGTATTTCGTGTGCAATACCAGCAGTGAGTTCACCTAAGCTTGCCATTTTTTCGGATTGAATTAATTGCGCTTGTGTGGCTTTAAGCTCATCTAAAGATTTTTGTAAAGCGTCATTGGTTTCTTCGATGGCTTTTCGCTTTTGTTCCAATTCTTCTATGGTTTCTTCTAATAAAATAGCAGTGGTACGTTTTACCTTCTCGGTACGTTCTAGCTTAAATTCTGAAATGAGTAAATCTTTATCTGCACTTTTTACGGATTTCAGTACTGCTGCTTTTTCATCTTCAGAAAGATGTTTTGCTTCATTGATAAAGTCTAAAATATGTTTTAGGTGTTGATTCATATATGTTTCCCTCAAAAATGGGAATCTTTTTTGGTTATTCGATTCTATTCCTTTTATAATCTTAAGCTACATAATTAATTGTTATTTAACGTGAGTTCGACATAATTACCTGAGATTTACAGGTGATTTGTAAAAAAATACACCCCTAATGAGCTACGCTCGGTATCTTTACTGAAAATATATTTTCATTTCGATAATCCTCAAGGGGACAATTCCTCCCTTGAGGGAGGATTGAGGAGGGTGTTTGTAAATAGTTTAAAATTGTACATATTTTTATAATCAATAAATTATGATTTATATCTAATTCGCATTAATTAGGTTTTTTGATAAAAACTCAATACCCAAATAACTTAATAACATACTTCCTTTATGTCTCTTTTAATGTTACCCAACAACAGGCTCCTGAATGAAAATTTTGTTTGCCATTTAAAACACGTCCAAACTCACCATAGGTAAAAAAACCTGCCATTGGTGTTTGCCAAACTTTGGCAAGACCTTCGTTTTCTTGTGTTGCCATGGGACCAAGAACTGGTTGTCTGCCAGCACAGGAAAACACTAATAAGGCATCTGCATCTTCGTTAGTGTCTTGTTTTAATTGGGTTGCTTTGTCAATGACTTCTTCAACAATATCAAATTCTGGTGGGTTTGTAAACCAAAATTTGGTACCTTCAGGCATTGGTATGTCCATGACCAATGCTTTTTCTTTGCTATCAACTTTCATAGGTGTTTTAAGCACTGTTTCGTTGGTGTCTCTTTCTACAATAAACGGATATTCAATGGCTAATTCTTCAAAGATGTTAAAGTTGTTTTCAGCTATTTTATCTTCCTTGCCTAAGTATTTTAAGTAAAGTTCTAAAGCAGGTTTGTCATCAATTTCATAAAGCAGATTGCCTTTGCTCTTGGTGACAGTTCTTTTAATTCCTAAGGGTTTCCAGCCAGTAACAGCCATTCCTTTTAAATTAATTTTATCTGCGTTTAGTACTAATGCAACCATACCATAGTCTGTTTCCTTATTATTAGTAAAGACGAAGCTTCCATTAAGCATCCAATCGTCTCCAGCCATACCACCAAAGAATATTTTTTCTAATCCTAGGTATTGTTTAAGAGGGGTTACCATTTCCTCACCTTTAAAAAACTCACCTTTTTGGTTGATGCCTGTACTGCAAACTATAAGCGATGGATTGGTAAATTGCTTTAGTGCTGTTTTTGCTAAAGAAGAAACGGCTTCATCTATGCTTCTATTTTCAATGTCTTCAAAAACAATTTGGTAATGTTCTTTAGCTAATTCTAAAAGTAAAATGGCAATTTCTCCTTCGCTTTGGTATCCATTTATAAATTCACCACATGATGTGGCACCGAAGACGTCTATATTTTTTGCATCTAGTAATTCACAGATAGCCTTTCGGTCTTGTTTTACGGAAATAAAAACAATAGCAATCGTAGGTGCAAAGCCATCTACCAAACTACTTTTTAGTTCTTGTTCGATCTCCTCTGTTGATTTACCTTTTATTGATTTAGATCTCATATCTTATTTTTCTTTAAGTGCAACGATGCAACATGCATTGTTATGAAATTCATTATTACCGATTTTTGATTTTCCATATTCGCCATAAGTAAAAAAGCCAACCATTGGTGCTTTCCATACGTTTTGTACTTGTTCTATTTCTTCGCTCATTAATGCTCCAAACGATAAATGTCTGCTCACACATGAAAACATAATTAATGCATCTGCATTTTGTTGTTGGTTGTCCTTTATGCTTTCACATTCAGAAATTACGGTTTCAATAGCATCAAAATCTGGTGGTAATGAAAATTTTATTTTTGTTCCTTGAGGTACACTTCCTGTACATATTAGGGAACGTTCTTTACTATTGGCAAATCTTGTGGCTCTAATTACAGAATCGCCATTATCTCGTTCTAACTGTAAAGGATAATACCAAGAGTTTAAAAACGGTACAATTTCCGTGTTGTCATCCTTCTTCACGTCAACACCAAGGTATTTCATTAACATATCCAATGCTGGTTTATTGTCTATGGTATATACAATATTTCCTTTGCTTTTGGTGACTGTTTTTGCAGTACCAATAGCTTTCCAGCCACAACTTGCGATGCCTCTTACATCAATTTTGTCTTCATCTATAATAAGGGCTAATAATGCATTGTCTTTACTTTTGTGGTTAGTGAAAACAATAGGTTTTTCGGCTATCAAATCATCTCCAGCCATACCTCCAAATATGGTGGTTTCTTTTCCAAAACCTTGCATAATACCATCTACAATGTGTTCGCCATCAATAAAAATACCACCAGTTGCAATAATTAAAGCTGGATTGGCAAATGTGTTTTTAGCTTTGATTCCTAGTTTTTTTGCAGTTTCTAAAGTAGTTTCTGGGCTAGTTTCAAGAAATTCCAATTTAAAATAAGTTGGATTCAAGTCGAGTAACATCATCACAATGCTGCCTTCTTCAACATCACCATCTATAAATTCTCCTGCAGTGGTCGCACCAAATATCTGAATGCCTTTATCGTCAAGTAATTTTGAAACAGTTTCCCAATCTTGTTTTATGGAAGAAAAAACGATGGCCAATGTTGGTTTGAATCCATTAGATATTGCCTTATCAATTTCTTTGATAATGGCTTCAGTAGAATTTCCTTTTATTGAATTTGAAATCATTTATTTGATAATTATTTTTCTTTTAAAGCAACCACACAGCATGTATTATTGTGAAACTCGTGCTTTCCAGTTTTAGATTTTCCGAATTCACCATAACTAAAAAAGCCAACCATAGGAGCATCCCAAACTTGTTTCACCTGCTCAATTTCTTCTGTCATTAATATACCAAAGGATAAATGACGGCTAATGCAGGAAAACATGATAAGTGCATCGGCTTCTTGTTGCCGTTCTTTTTTCACTTCTTTACATTCATCAATAACTTGCTCAATCGCATCAAAATCTGGAGGAAGTGAAAACCTGACTTTAGAACCTTGTGGTACTGTTCCTGCACAAATTAGAGAACGATCTTCTTTATTTCCCCACATTGCTGTACGCATAACAGGAGTTACATTTTCTCTTTCTAATTGTAAGGGATAATAAGCACCAATATTGGTCAAAACATCATTTCCAGAATCTAAATCTATATCGAGGCCAAGGTATTTCATGACCATATCAAGAGCGGGTTTATCATCGATGGTATAGACAATATTGCCTTCACTTTTTGTAACAGTCTTGGTTGTTCCAATAGGTTTCCAACCACAGGTTGCGATACCATTGATTTCAATTTTATCTTCATCAATAATTAAAGCAAGCAAACCATTCACTGCACTGTTTTTATTTGTAAAAACTAGAGGTCCTTGCATCGCTAAATCATCACCAGCCATACCTCCAAAAACTGTAACTTCTTTACCAAAACCTTCGATGATGCCTTCAATGATTTTTTCACCATCTAAGTGCAACCAACCTGAAGCGATAATAAATGCAGGATTGTTAAAGGTGTTTTTTCCAGCTATGCCAATTTGTTTGGCATTTTCAATAGTTGTATGTTCTCCAGTTTCTAAAAACACTAATTTGAAATAGTTGGGATTCATGTCCAGTAACATTATAACGATGCTGCCTTCTTCAATGTCGCCATCTATAAATTCTCCTGATGTTGTAGCTCCAAAAACAGCAATATCTTTTTTGTTTAATACATCACTTATTGCTTTCCAATCTTGTTTTATAGAAAGAAAAACGATGGCTAACGTTGGCTTGAAACCATTAGAAGTTGCCTTTTCAATTTCTTTAGAAATAGCTTCGGTTGAATTTCCTTTTATTGTTTTTGAAATCATTTATTATTTGTTTTTAATCGGTTTCTGTAATACCAACAATAACGTTGACTCCACCTGTTGCAAAGTTGGATAAATCATTTACTGTTGCTTGCCCTTCAGGAGAACTCATGGTTTCTTGCATTTGTTCAAGATTATCAAAATACAATTCTGCCATTCGATAGTAGTCGGCTTTTTGCCCATCTGGAGTCCCAAGAAACTTAGTTGTTTCCAATTTCGCTACTCCTTCCATGGTGGCTGCAAGCGGTAAATGTTTTTCTTTATAATATTTTTCAAAAGCGTCGGCATCTGTTGGATGGCCATATAAAACAGTTAATTTTTGCATATCTATTAGTGTTTAATTATTTTTCTTTTAGTGCGACACAACATGTGGTTAGATTGTGCATTTCGAGATTTCCGCCTGTGGCTCTAGCTAGTTCTGCATTACTAAACATTCCAGCCATTGGGACATTCCATATTTTTTTTATGCCTTCTAATTCTTCTGTCATCATTGGGCCAAATGCAAGGATTCTTCCTGCACAGCTAAAAACGACTAAAGCATCAGCTTCAGGCATTTCTGTATCTTTTAAGTGTTGTACCCCTTTAATTACTTTTTTCATCACATCCCAATCTGGTGGTAAGGAAAAGCGAACTTTTGAGCCTTGAGGGACAGTACCACTACAATAAAAGGAATGGTCGCTCCAATCTATAACTAATCCAGGGCGCATTACTGGGTCTCCTTTTTCTCTTTGTAGTTGTAATGGAAAATTGGCAGCAATCTCAATTAATAAATTTTTATTTTCGGGTGTTACGTTTTCTATACCACCATATTTTGTAGTAATATCTAATACAGGAATATTATCTACAGTATAAACATGATTTCCTTCGCTTTTAGTAACTGTTTTTTCAGTTCCTACAGGTTTCCAGCCACAAGTAGCAATTCCCTTCACTGCTATTTTTTCTTCATCAATAGCAATACATACCATACCGTCGCTACTTGCTTTTTCATTGGTAAAAACAAATGTATCAGTAAAAGAATAATCATCCCCAGCAGCACCACCAAACGCATTAACATCTTTTCCAATAACTTCTTCAAAGCCTATTAATACTTCTTCACTATCTGCCGAAGGGTTACTAGTGCCAATTAAAAACGCTGGTTTGCTAAATTTTTCTTTGGCTTTTTGAGCAATTCCCATAGCCACTTCTTTGTAGTTTTTATTTGGATATTCATCAAAGTATAATTGAAAATAGTCTTTATTCATGTCAAGTAATAAGATTGCAGCCGAACCTTTTCAGTTTCTTCATCAATGAACTCACCATTTGTTGTGCATCCAAATATTACAATATTCTTATCGTCAAGAACTTTTGATATGGCTTTTATATCTTGAGATTTTGAGCTAAATACTAAAGCTAAAGTTGGTTTAAAACCATCTTCCATACTTTGTACTAAAGCAGTTTTTATTTCTGACGTAGAATGCCCTTTTATTGATTTTGATTTCATTGAATTATAAAAAATATTAGTATTGCTAAAGTTAATAAATACATCAAATTAAATTTGAATTAATTTTTCAATATAATAGCGGGTAAGTTTAAATCTTTAAACTGCTTATTATAGGCTGTCATTTCAGTATTGATTATGGCATCACGCTCATTTCTAAAAGCACTCCATTCTTTCATTAAATCACGAAGTCTTTCTTTTGAACCTTGAGTGAGTTTGGGTTCCTCAACATCAATAAATCCTTTTAAATGCATCAATTGAGAATTTAATTTGTTGTTGAAATTGATGACATCCTGAAACGTTTTTTGTTTAGGTTGAATTAAATTTTCTTCCCAAGTCGTAATGCGTTCAATTAAGCTTTCACCTTTTTCCAATAGGTCTTTTGCTGAATCCTTATCTTTTAAAAGTTTTGCATAACCTTCAAGTTGTGATTTTGCAGAGCGCATATTGTTTACAGATTCATGAATATCTTTAATGGTGTTTTCAATTTGCATCAATGCAGCTTGCTGCTCTTTAAAAACAGAAGGTGTAGATTGTACATTTGGATTTGGTAAAATAGTAACTTTAGTTTCTGAAACGCCACCATTTTCCAACTTTAATCTTAAAGTATAACTTCCAGGTGCTACATTAGATCCAGAATGGTTGCCATGTACAAATACATTGTCAACTCCAGGAAGCGACTCTCTTTGAAAGTCCCAAGTAAAGCGATTGTAACCTTTTTTAGCTGGCAATACTTGAGGTGCTGGAGGACCTCCAGGCCATGATTTAAAATCTTTGTCTTTGTTACTTGAATAGGTTCTAATTACTTTAGAGCCTTCTACTACTTCCAAATTTAATTCAAGACTATCAATATCTTTTTCTAAGTAATAGTCAAAGGTTACACCACTTTTTGGATTTTGCCCAACACCAGGAATAAATCGACTTGTGCTTCCACCAAAAATTCGATAAGTGTCTTTTGGTTTGAAAATTTGTAGGGTTGATTTTTCTGATTTAATATTTTGAATGGCTCCTAAATCATCTAAAATCCAAAACGAACGTCCAGCAGTTGCAGCAATTAAATCGTTGTCTTGAATCACTAGATCGTTAATCGCTACAATAGGTAGATTTAATTGAAATTGTTGCCAGTTTTTTCCATCATCGATAGATATATATAGTCCAGTTTCGGTTCCAGCATACAATAAACCCTTTTGCTTGGTGTCTTCTCTTACTACTCGAACAAATCCATGAGGATCGTTAAAACCATTCACGATTTTTGTCCACGATTGTCCGTAATTATTGGTTTTAAACACATAAGGTTTTAGGTCCATTGTTTTATATCTCATGATAACGATGTAAGCAGTTGCAGGATCGTGTGGAGACACTTCAATGCTGTTTATAATGCCATCAGATATACCTTTTGGTGTTATGTTGGTCCAGTTTTGTCCTCCGTTTTTTGTAATGTGAATAAGTCCGTCATCACTTCCAGCATACAAGACGCCTTTTTCGTGAGGAGATTCAACCAACGACATTAAGGTATTATAGTTCTCGCCACCAGCTGCTTCGTTAGTGTATGGTCTTCCTCCAGGACCTTGTTTGTCTTTTTCGTTTTTAGTGAGATCGGGACTTACAACATCCCAACTATTGCCACCATCTTGTGTTTTAAAAACGACATTTCCAGCATGATAAATGGTGTTTCTGTCATGTGGCGAACTAATAATTGGTGCATTCCAATTGTAACGATATTTAAAGTCTTTTGGCTGAATGCTTAATCCTAATTCTGGATATTCTTTAATTGGTTTTGAAGTGTTTGCCGAGGTTACAAAACGTTCAATTATTCCCTGATAACAACCTCCATACACATGTTCTGGATTGTCTGGATCGAATGCTAAGAAAGCACTCTCACAACCAGCAACAGAATGCCAATCTTTCCAACCAATTCCAAATCCATTGGTTCTACTTTTTATCGAAATAGCCGAATTATCTTGTTGTCCTCCATATACATTATAAGGTACCAGGTTATCTGTAATCACACGATAAAATTGAGCTGTTGGTTGATTTTGTTGTGTGCTCCAACTTTTTCCACCATTAAATGAAATATTAGCGCCTCCATCATTGGAGTTTATCATGTTAGTATTGTCGTTTGGATTAATCCATAAATGGTGATTGTCGCCATGAGGAACAGGTATATTACTAAAGCTCTTGCCTCCATCAATTGATTTTAAAACAGGAGCATTTAGCACATATACAACATTCTCATCTTGCGTATCGGCAAAAATTTCCATGTAATACCATGAACGTGTAATGGTAACACGATCTGAACTGACTTGCATCCATTTTTTTCCAGCATTATCCGATCTATACACACCTGCTTTTTTGCCTTCTGCTTCAATAACCGCAAAAACTCTATCAGGATTTGCACGTGATACTGAAATTCCAGCTTTACCAAAAGCTTCTGGTAAACCAACTTTCATTTGGCTCCATGTTGTTCCGCCATCTGTAGATTTATATAATCCTGAATCTTTTCCACCAGATTCCATGATCCAAGGATAGCGACGATGTTGCCACATAGCAGTGTACAAAATTCTTGGATTCGTCATATCCATCGAAAGGGAAGAAGCTCCAGTATTTTCATTTACATAAAGAACGCGTTCCCAATTTTGTCCTCCATCTTTGGTTCTATAAACACCTCGTTCTGTGGATGGTCCATATTGTGCGCCTTGAGCAGTCACATATATTAGGTCTGGATTTGTTGGATGAATAATCACATCAGAAATATGTCTTGAATTATCCAGACCAATATGTGTCCAGGTTTTTCCAGCATCAGTCGATTTGTAAACACCATCTCCCATGGAAGTCATGACACCTCTTGCAGCATGTTCACCCATTCCAACAACAACCACATTTGGGTCGCTTTCGGAGACAGTAATTGCTCCAACAGTTCCGGTTTTTAAAAAACCATCGGAGACATTTAACCATGTAATACCACCATCAACAGTTTTCCAAATACCACCACCAGTGCTTCCCATGTAATACACGTTGGGTTGCCCAACAACTCCAGTTGAGGCGACACTACGACCACCACGAAAAGGGCCAATGTTTCGCCATTTTAGGTGATGGAAATTTTTGTCCAAAGTTTCGGTTGAAGTTGAATTTTTGTTTTTTTGTTTTTTACTTTGAGCATTCAAAGTCACTGGCCAAATTAATAGCACAATGAGCAATAATTTTAAAGTTTTCATTACTTAAAGGTTGGTTGATAAAATGTTTGATAGGTTTAACCAGGAGCAGATTGGTTTTGCCTTTCGTAAAGATAAGGAATTTTCCGATGAAAAGGAATAGCAACTACAAGGCTGTCTAAAAGTAATTTTTAGTGTAATATTCTACACAATCGAATTATCTAACATGCTGATATTTAAGATTTTTAGATTGTGCTCAAAAAGACAAATTATAGTTCTTCATTACTTTTTAAACAGCCTCTTAAATATAAATCTTCTAGTCTAGAGCCTTTATAATTAAAATAAGGTGCTTACTAGTTGACAACTTTTTTATTATCAAATTCAATAACTTCTTGATTTTTAATTAAATCATCAAAAGTTTCTCTTTTTCTAATTAAATGTGCTTTGTTATTGTGCCATAACACCTCGGCAGGTCTATATCTAGAGTTATAATTACTTGCCATTGTAAAGCAGTATGCGCCTGCGTTTTTAAAAACTAAAATATCACCTTCGTTTATTTCGCTAATGCGCCTATTATTGGCAAAGGTGTCTGTTTCGCAAATATAGCCAACAACCGAGTAAAATCGTTCTCTTCCATTAGGATTGGAAATGTTTACAATTTCATGTTGCGATCCATACAACATTGGTCTTATTAAATGATTGAAACCCGAATCTACTTGGGCAAAAACCGTTGATGTGGTTTGTTTTACAACGTTTACTTTAGCTAAAAAGAATCCAGCTTCACTTACTAGAAACTTCCCAGGTTCAAAAGCTAAGGTGAGTTCTTTGCCATAGTTTTTACAAAATTCGTTAAAACGAGAGCTTAACTTTTTTCCGAGTTCTTCAATATTCGTTTCAATATCACCTTTTTTATAAGGAACTTTAAAACCTGAGCCAAAATCGATGAACTCGAGGTTCTTGAAATTCTTGGCTGTTTCAAATAATATTTCGCTTGCATAAAGAAATACATCAATATCAAGAATGTCACTTCCAGTATGCATATGAATCCCATTTATGTGCATGTTTGTATTTTCAACAATCCTTAAAAGATGAGGGATTTGATGAATGGAAATACCAAACTTAGAATCGATATGCCCAACAGAAATATTAGTGTTTCCGCCTGCCATAACATGTGGATTGATTCTTATGCAAACAGGAATATCTGGGTGCTTACTTCCAAATTGTTCTAATATGGATAAATTGTCAATATTGATTTGAACACCAAGTTCAGCAACTTCTTCAATTTCTTCCAACGAGACACCATTTGGCGTAAATATGATGTTTTGTGCTTTAAAACCAGCAACTAGACCTAGCTGTACTTCTTGAATAGACACAGTATCTAAACCAGAACCTAAGTTTTTTAAGAATTTTAAAACCGAAATGTTCGACAATGCTTTGGCAGCATAATTAATTTTTAAATTTTTTACATTACTAAACGCTGCAGTTAATCGCTTATATTGCGATTCAATTTTATGTGCATCATAGACATAAACTGGACTTCCAAATTCTTGAGCTATATTAAGGAGTTGCTCTTTTTTCATGATTTTCTCTAATTTATTCTTCAAATATATTTTATTGCTCCTATAAATTCATAGAACTTTTAAAAAATAGTAATAATTATACTAAATGTTAATTATATAACAATTCTAAAAACTAGTTATTAATAATACTGCCATTACTATTTAAAATATTAGTGTAATTAGCAGCTATTATTTACATTTGCGCATCTTAAATTATTAAGCAAGTTATGAATTTACACGAATATCAAGGAAAAGACATTTTAAGTAGTTTTGGAGTGCGCATACAGCGTGGTATAGTTGCACAAAATGCTGAACAAGCAGTTGCGGCAGCAAAACAATTAACTAACGAAACAGGTACTAATTGGTTTGTTATAAAAGCTCAAGTCCATGCTGGAGGACGTGGAAAAGGAGGTGGTGTAAAACTTGCTAAAAATTTAAAAGAAGTTGAACAGATTTCTGGGCAAATAATAGGAATGAATTTAATTACTCCTCAAACATCTGCCCAAGGAAAAAAAGTACACCAAGTGCTAATAGCTGAAGACGTATATTATCCAGGAGAAACTGAAACAGCCGAATTTTATATGTCTGTTTTATTAAATCGTTCAACTGGTCGTAATATGATTATGTATTCTACCGAAGGAGGTATGGATATAGAAACAGTTGCTGAAAAAACACCTCATTTAATATTTACCGAAGAAGTTGATCCAGCTGTTGGATTATTACCTTTTCAAGCAAGACGTGTAGCGTTTAACCTTGGATTATCTGGAACTGCTTTTAAAGAAATGGTGAAGTTTGTCATGGCTTTATATACAGCTTATGTAAAATCTGACGCTTCGTTGTTTGAAATAAACCCAGTTTTAAAAACCAGCGACAATAAAATTATGGCAGTTGATGCCAAAGTAACTATTGATGATAATGCTATGTATCGTCATAAAGATTATAAAGATTTGCGTGATTTGCGTGAAGAAAACCCTATTGAAGTTGAAGCTGGAGCATTAGGCCTTAATTACGTAGATTTAGACGGAAATGTTGGTTGTATGGTGAATGGTGCAGGATTGGCAATGGCAACAATGGATTTAATTAAACAAGCAGGAGGAGAACCAGCAAACTTCTTGGATGTTGGAGGTACTGCTGATGCTGCTCGTGTTGAAGCAGCTTTTAAAATTATTTTAAAAGATCCTGCTGTAAAAGCAATTTTAATAAACATTTTTGGTGGCATCGTGCGTTGTGACCGTGTCGCCCAAGGTGTTATTGATGCTTATAAAAACATGGGTAATATAGAAGTACCTATTATAGTAAGACTTCAAGGTACAAATGCAGATATCGCTAAAGAATTAATTGACAATTCTGGGTTGGACGTACAAAGTGCTGTTGAATTTCAAGAAGCAGCCGATAAAGTGCAGGCGGTTTTGGCTTAACATAACAATTACATAGTTTTTTAATAAGAGTAGTGTAACACACTGCTCTTTTTTGTTGCATACATTTGTAATGTATTCTAAACACAATATGTTAATTGTGTATTAATTACCGTTAAACATAAGTTAATTAGTAAATAACTTTGTAACAATTGTGTTTTAAATACAGTCTATAAGACATCAATCAATTTTATTTAATCAATTTAAAACGAACAATTATGAAACAATTAAAAGCATTACTGTTAGCCGTAACGTTAACCTTTAGCAGTGTACTTATGGCAAGTACAAATCCAGAAAAGCCATCTACTACTGAATCATAGGCAATTACATTGAAAATTGAAAAATTCCTAAAGAACCCAAGCTTTGATGTGGACTATGAGATGACAGCCCATGTCACTCTTACGTTAAACAAAAACAACGAATTAGTTGTTTTGCATGTAGATTCAACCGATGGTAAAATGGAAAATTTTATTAAAAGCAGGTTAAATTATAGAAAAGTGACTGGATCTTATGAGACTTTAAATGGAAAATTTATAGTACCAGTTAGAGTTAAAGTCGAAGAATAAGAATCTTCATTTGGATTAGTCTCGAAAACTCCTAAGTGGTACTTAGGAGTTTTTTTACGTTCATGTGTTTTTGAAAGCGTATTGTTTTGGGTAAAAAATGAAAAGACTCAACGTATTAGCGATTAATTTAGTATATCAAGTAAATTATTATAAATTATTAAAAATCAGTATTTTAAAAGTAAAATATATTCTAAGTCATAAAAAACACGATAAAAAGACACCTTTTTTTCGATGAGATACATTATATCTACGATTATAAAAGGGTAATTATACCTAATTTTATCTAATCAATAATTAATTCTCACTCAGCCATGATAAATCGTGTTGAAAAGTTAAGTTTGCTCTCAGAAATGATTGCATTCGCAAGAATTGATAATAGCTTAAAAGAAATAGAATATAATTTTTTACTGGGAGTTGCTAAACAACTAGAAATTACCAGAGAAGATTTTGATTACCTATTGGATAATCCAGTTACCCATATTCATTTAAAATCCCATAGTGAACGTATTGTTCAGTTTCACAGATTGGTATTGTTAATGAATTTAGACGTAGAAGTTGCAGAGAAGGATTTAATTAGACTTCATAATTTTGGATTAAGGATGGGATTGGGTCATGAAGCCATAAGTAGGGTTTTATACCTTATGGAAAGTTTTCCCCATAAAATTATTCCTCCGGATTTTCTAATAGACATTTTTAAAACACAGTATAATTAAACAATACCTTATAGAGAAACTATACTTTTAATTGATTCAGTTTGGTTTGATAAGCCTTAATTTCATCTCTTACTTTTGCAGCAAGCATAAAGTCCAACGCTTTTGCAGCTTGCTCCATAAGTTTGCGTTTTTCACGAATCTTTTTCTCTAACTCAGGTTTTGTAAGGTACTCACTTTCGGGTTCTGCTGCTTTTTGTGCTTCAAGCTCATAATAGTAAGTACTAACCGAGTTTTTTGTGAGTGCATTATCTAAGCTTTTATTAATGGCTTTTGGTGTGATGTTGTTTGCCGTATTGTAGGCAATTTGTTTTTCGCGACGGTAATTGGTTTCGTCTATGGTTTTTTGCATGCTATTAGTAATTTTATCGGCATACATAATGGCTTTTCCATTTAAATGTCTTGCTGCTCTACCAACTGTTTGGGTCAAAGATCTTGCCGAACGTAAAAACCCTTCTTTATCGGCATCCAGAATTGCCACTAGTGATACTTCTGGTAAATCCAAACCTTCACGTAATAAATTGACACCAACAAGAACATCAAACAAACCTTTGCGCAAATCTTGCATAATCTCAACACGTTCTAAAGTATCAACATCACTGTGTATATAACGTACACGTATTTGTATTCTGGCAAGGTACTTTGTCAATTCTTCTGCCATTCGTTTGGTGAGCGTCGTGACTAAAGTACGCTCATCTTTTTCAACACGTTGCTGGATTTCTTCTATTAAATCATCTATTTGATTTAAACTTGGGCGCACTTCAATTTCGGGATCTAAAAGTCCTGTTGGGCGAATTACTTGCTCTACATATACACCATCGGTTTTTTGCAGTTCATAATCGGCAGGAGTGGCACTTACATAAATAACCTGATTTTGTATGGCTTCAAACTCTTCAAATTTTAATGGGCGATTATCCATAGCTGCTGGTAAACGAAATCCGTATTCTACCAAATTCTCTTTACGACTTCTATCGCCTCCATACATAGCATGCACTTGCGAAATAGTAACGTGACTTTCATCGACAACCATTAAATAATCCTCTGGAAAATAATCGAGTAAACAAAATGGTCGCGTTCCAGGTTCGCGTCTATCTAAATAACGTGAGTAGTTTTCTATACCAGAGCAATACCCTAATTCGCGTATCATTTCCAAATCGAATTCGGTTCGCTCTTTAAGTCGTTTTGCTTCCAAATGTTTGCCAATGTCCTTAAAATAATCGTATTGTTTTACCAAATCGTCTTGAATATCTGTTATAGCATTTTGTAACACATCAGGAGAGGTAACAAACATATTTGCAGGATAGATGGTTAGAATATCATATGTCTCAATAATTTCGTTTGTTTGAATATTAAAGGCTTCAATATCTTCAATTTCGTCACCAAAAAAGTGTATCCTGAAAGCATCGTCGGCATAACTCGGAAACACATCTACAGTATCGCCTTTTATCCTAAAGTTTCCATGATTGAATTCACTTTCGGTTCTTGAGTATAAACTTTGCACCAATTGATGCAATAGTTTTGTTCTTGAAATAACTTGATCTTTTTTAAGAGTAATTACATTTTTTTGAAATTCAACAGGATTCCCAATACCATAAATGCAAGATACAGAAGCCACTACCAATACATCACGACGACCAGATAATAGGGAAGAAGTAGCGCTAAGACGCATTTTTTCTATTTCTTCATTTATAGATAGGTCTTTTTCTATATACACTCCAGAAACAGGAATATAGGCTTCCGGTTGGTAATAATCGTAATAGGACACAAAATACTCAACCGCATTGTTTGGGAAGAATTGTTTAAACTCTGAATATAGTTGCGCTGCCAAGGTTTTATTATGCGCTAAAACCAGTGTAGGACGCTGAATTTTTTGAATGACATTAGCGACTGTAAAAGTTTTACCTGAACCTGTAACACCCAATAGTGTTTGGTATTTTTCATTTGAAATAATACCTTGGGTAAGTTGTTCTATAGCTTCAGGTTGGTCTCCTGTTGGTTTAAATTCTGATTTTATTTTGAATTTCATATTTATTTCTCTTGCAAGAGTGTATCTCCTAATTTGAGCTCTAAATACTCAATTGCTTTTTTTTGAATTTCATATAGTTTATTAACTCCTTTAAGGATATTCTCTGCGTTAAAACTTTTCATTTTGACATGGTTTTCAAAAGCTGAATTTGATAAAATAGAACGTGCATTGACATCAAAAAAACTATAATCATTTTTAAATTTGCTACCTTTTATATTTTTGATTTGATAGTTCTGGGTTATAAATGAATAGATATGATCTGTGCCATAGTCGTAAGTTATTTTTATAGAATATTCGTAATCATCATAAATATATTTCCAAGATGCAATTTGGGTTTTAAGTTTTTCATCTTTAATACCTTCAAGTTTATCTGAAGATAATACAGTTGTTATTGGATCAAATTTTGGAATATAAAGCATTGCAAACATAAGCGTATCAAGTTTTTCCAATTTAATTTCTTTTGGATTTGGATGCATTAAACTTGATAATTCGTTAACTTTTTCAAATACGAACTTATGATTTTTAATTATAGTTGTTAATTGTTCTTGGTTATTAATAATTTCATTTTTTAAACTTACTAATATTTTAAATTCTTCAATGTTCTGTTTACGATTTTCATTCCAATTATTAATACCCAAAGCGATTAAAATTCCTATCACTACAAGTATTATTTCTCCAATAGCGTAAAGTAGATATTTACTTGTTTTGTTTTCTTTAATCATGGTTTGCCTAATTTTTTTAAAGAATTTTATCATTAATATTTGTATTTCATATGGTAGTTGTAAACAAATTTAAGCAAAGGAATATGATATTTTAAGATGAAGCTGTCAAAAGATTCTTCATTTTATTCAGAATGACACTTTCAAGTAGGATTTATCGTTTTAAAGTAAAATGCCCACGATATTCTTTCCCATTCAGGAATTTTGCCACAAACCAATAATCGCTAGATGGTAGCAGCTCACCATTTAAAGTACCATCCCAACCTACACTATTATTGTTAAATGATGAAATAAGTTTGCCATAACGATCAAAAATTGTAATGACTGTACCTTGGTTAAATAGCGAATTTACACCATACAATTGCCATGTATCGTTAAAACCATCGCCATTTGGTGTGAAAAATTTTGGAAACCCTAACACCGAAACCACTTGTTCTACTATACCACAACCATTTTTATCTCTAATATAAACTGTGTAAAAACCAGGATTTACATCGTTAAATACATTGTTGTCTTGATAAGTGCCAAAACCTAAAGCATATTCATAATTACCTTCACCAGAAACCAAAACAGTAATGGTGTTGTTTGTTGAGGCTTCTTCAATAATAATATCATCAATTGTTGCGATATTTGAAGGCAATACATTTATAGTTCTTGAATTAGAGCAATTATTTTGGTTAGTAATGGTTACTGAATAAGTACCAACAGCATTTATTTCTATGGTTGGTGTGGTTTCGCCTGTACTCCATAAAAACGTATAATTATTATTTGGAGGGATATTTATTGAACCATTATATAATGTGATAGTTGTTGGAAAGTTGTTTAGGCAATAATTAACATTCTCGTCAGGTAGCAATTCAGGGATGTCATACACTGTTAAAGGAATTTCTACAATGGCAAAACAACCATTATTTGATATTACCTCGGCATAAATCGTGTTGTTATAAGGAACGGTATTTTGATAATTATTGATTAATGGTGTTCCTAAATTAAAAATATCGTTTTGTGATTGGTAAAAAGTGATCACTGCATTTGCAGGAACAAGTTGCTCGATTTGTTGTTGAATTTGCGAAAGGTTAAATATGGCAATACCATCGTTTGAAATGTCATCGCATACTTCAACAGGTGTTAACATTATCGTAGAACTAGAAGTTTGTAAAGAAATTTCAGCAGTTGTAAAACAGCCAAATTGGTTTTCAACTCGTGCATATACTATTTGATTTGCAACAGAATTATTAAACCTTGAAGGCAAACTTATTGGATTACTATTTAGAATTGCTTCATTATTAGATAAAAAGTAATTAGTAACAATTAAGCTAAGGTCATTATTGGTGATTGCCTGAGTTACGTAGGTTTCGGTAAGGTTGAAGGTTGTAAATCCATCAGCGTTTGGGTCACATTCAATAACTGTGGTGTTTGAAGTTATTGGATTTGTCGCATATTCAATTATAACTTCTCCATAAGAAATACAATTATTGGACAAAGTAACTTCTACATTATAAGTTCCAGCGTCAATAACTGTTAATGTCGAATTGGTTTCAGTAAGTAATTCATTACCATCTTTAAACCATTTATAACTATTATTTCCAGGTTGTATTGCATCTAATATAGTTGTTTCATTTTCGCAAAGCGGATTATTTGTGGCAACTAATCTATCTGGACCTAAATTGGTATTGAGTTCAAAGCTTCCTGCTTCTAAAAATACAGCCGAATCATAACGGTAATTTTGCTCGTCGGCAATGACCAATTTTACTTGATAGGTGTTATTAGGAACTACATTTGCAGTAGCGGTTAACACTGTAGTTTGACCGTTAAAATTTATAGGCGCAGTGGCATCATTCCAGCTTCCAAAATATGTTTCGTTAATAGCAGGACAACCATTAGGTATCTCAGGATGAACTGTGGTTACTTTTACAGGTTCATTAGTATTGGGTATTACTGCAATATTGGTATATTGTTGTTGGTTTGCTGGTCTAATCAAAAACCCAAACAAATCGGAGTATTGGCAAGTATTTGGGTTGTTTTCTTGATATTCTTCTGATGCAAATATGTATCTAAAACTAATTCGGTCTGCAACTGCTGTAAATTCAAACTCTATAATGGTGGCATTAAGTGTGTTTTGTTCTTGTAAAACATCTTCCAAATCGGTATCACCAATCCAATTTGGTGCGTCATCATCACTTAAAGTAGTATTAGGGCCTTCAACATTTTGTAATCGTCCTGTACTTAGTACAACACCATTTTGAAACGGAAAGTTAGTTCCAGTAGCATCAAAATAGCCATAACTTTGGTCTGTATTGTTAAAATTTCCACCTAGAACATTGGTAACCACGACATTTTCAATACAGTTGCTATCTATTAAAATATCTTCAATAAGCTGTTGAGGTGTATAGGTGGTTGCATCGGTTTGAACGTTTTGTCCAAAACAAAAGCTTGATATGATTAGAGATATAAATAGGGTTAAATACTTCATCAAAAAAATAATGGGAAGTAAAGATAAACCTTACCACTTAATTTTTTTAATAAAATAGCCTTGTCAATAACAAAAAAATTATCGTCGTAAGGCAAAATGCCCTTTTACTTGAAAGGCGACACCATTTTGTTTTACATTGGCCACAAACCAATAATCGTTTGCAGGCATGTTTTGTCCATTATAGGTGCCATCCCAACCTTCGCTATCTGAGGTTAAAAACGTCATTTGCTTGCCATATCTATCAAAAATACTAATAGTAGTTCCTGCTAAATTTTCTACACCCGAAATATGCCAAGTATCAAAGTAACCATCGCTATTTGGCGTCATGAATTTTGGTGTATCTATAACAACGATTTCTTTTGAAATGGAAGCGCAACCGTTTAAATCTATAATGGTTATAGTATGATAACCAAGAGCTACAAATTCAAACACATTGGAGTCTTGTGGTTCGCCATCATCCAGTACATACATGTAATTGCCTATACCACTAATGGTAATTGTGACATTATTTGGGTCGCTAAAATCAACAACTTCGGTCACATCGATGGTAGCTTGTTCTGATTCTATCACATCAAATACAGTAGTTGTGCTACAGCCATTAGGTGTGGATACAGTTACCCAATATTGTCCAATTTGCTGAATATCTATTTCAGAAGTTGTTTCACCAGTGGACCACAAATAGGTGTCTCCAACCACTATATCTCCAGCAATAACAGTTAATGGAAAATTGTCTAAACAAATGGTTTGCTGCGGAATATCAACCACTGGTTTTCTATAAACTGTTGTAAAAAACGATGTCGTGTCATAGCAGCCTGTATTGTTATTTTCAATTCGAACAAATATTTCCTGACCATCAACTGCTGAGTAATTAAGATTTGAAATTGCGAATTCACCATTTTGAGCATCATTACTGGTTTCATAGTATGTTACTGAAAAATTCGCTGGATTTTGAGTTCCCAAAACAATGGGTGTTTGTTGTGTTAAATCAAAAAGTAGTGTAAAATCATAATCATCATCACAAGACTCTAAATTTGGAGCTGTATTGGCTATTGGGTTTTGATATACAATTAATGCAAATGATGAAATGGCAACACAGTTTGTATTTGTGTTTTCGGCTCTAACATATAATGTTTGATTTGCTGAAGTGTAGTTATAGGTGTTTCCAAGGGTGTTTTGATTGTTTTGTGCATCCAGCAAGTTTAAATGATAAGTGATTAAAGTGTTTACCGTATTTGAGAATAAGATTTGTGTAGCATCATTTAAATTGTATGTATCAACAGCATTATCGCAAATCTCAATCGATGGAATGTTATTAATAGTAGGAGGAAGGTTGACTTCCAATTCCAAAGGAATAGACACATAGCAACCAGAAAGTGTGTTTTCTACTTTCACGTAAACCGTTTGCGGATTAGCAATGTTGTTATACGTTTCTGGGTTTGCAATAGTATTTGTATTGGACTCCAAGGTTTCTAAACTTTCAAAATATGTAACAGCAATACCGTTGCTTCTAATGTCTAATATTTCAAATTCGGAGACAGTAAGATCGAATGTTGAAACACCATCATAATCATCATCACAAGTTGTTAAGGTTGATGGTAAATTAACCGTTGGTACTTGAATAACGTTTAAGCCAAATTCTGCTATGGCATGGCAATACGTACCATTTTCAATTCGAGCATAAATTTGTTGTGGGTTTGTGATATTTGTGTAGTTGGTATCAATATTGTTTTGCATATTCTCTGCATCAGCAAAAGAGGTGTAATAAGTAATACTTAAAGTTTCTGGACTACCTTGTGATATTTCTATTGTTTTTTCATTTAGGTTAAAAGTTTCCATACCATTATTGGAAATATCATCACACACCAAAAAATTTGTTGGAGGGTTAAACAGTGGAATCGAACCCACTTCAATTACAAACGATGAGGTGCCAAAACAGCTTTGATCAGTAGTATTTTCGACTCTTACATGAATTGTTTGCGGACTTGATGTATTATTGTAAATAGTGTTTTTGTTGATGCTGTTTGTTCTGTTATTGGCATCAATTT
>Ga0316209_1000935_pt1 | contig 37827 bp, 33 predicted proteins | sample 6monopyrite_MG_FD_204945 | JGI IMG/M metagenome (GOLD analysis project Ga0316209, IMG submission 204945) | Microbial mat bacterial communities from mineral coupon in-situ incubated in ocean water Damariscotta River, Maine, United States -... | ecosystem: Environmental > Aquatic > Marine >...
TAACCGGTTTTGGGTAAAATGCTGCAGCAATAGAAGAAATACCTTCGACTAATTTTTCTATATAGAAACTGACAGGATCAGGGTAGCCTTTAATGATTTCGTCAATTTTATCTTTTATAGATTGTTCCTGTATATTATATTGCAGTAATGCTTTTGGATGAATGCCAATTGTTCGTGCAATGATAAATTCAAGCCGTGCTAAGCCGACCCCATGGTTTGGTAAAAAACTAAAATCAAATGCGCGATCAGGTGTAGCCACGTTAAGCATAATTTTAAAAGGCAGTTCTGGTAATGCTTTAAGATCGATCTTATTGATATTAAATTCTTCGATACCTTCGTAAATGCGTCCTTTTTCACCTTCGGCGCAACTGACGGTAACGGCCTGATTATTTTTCAGCACTTTTGTTGCTTCGGCTGTTCCCACAACCGCAGGTACGCCAAGTTCACGTGCAATGATTGCGGCATGACAGGTGCGGCCCCCACGATTAGTGACTATTGCACTGGCGCGCTTCATTACAGGTTCCCAGTCCGGATCGGTCATATCCGTCACAAGCACTTCGCCATCAATGAGTTGATCCATTTCACTCGCATTTAAAATAATGCGAGTGTTACCCTGCCCTATGCGTTGGCCAACACTGCGTCCAGAGATCAATATATTTCTGGGCTTCTCAGGTGTTACAAATTCATAGCGTTCTAAGACGTTTTTGTTAGTACGACTTTTAACTGTTTCAGGACGTGCTTGTACAATGTAAATGTCACCCGAAATACCGTCTTTTGCCCACTCTATATCCATGGGCTTGCCATAATGTTTCTCTATTTTTAAACCCATTTCAGCAATAAACATCACTTCATCATCAGTAATGCTGAAGGTGTTTTTTTCTATTTCATCAACATCAACCATTTGTGTTGATGCTTCATGTGAGGTTGATTCAGAAAAAATCATTTTTTGTTTTTTACTGCCGATGCTACGACGTAAAATTGCATGGTCTTGTTTTTCTAAGGCGGGTTTGTAAACATAAAATTCATCGGGGTTCACGCTGCCTTGTACAACTGTTTCACCTAAACCATAAGAAGAAGTAACAAAAATAGCATTTTCAAAACCAGACTCGGTATCAATAGTAAACATGACACCACTACTGGCAAGATCACTGCGTATCATTAGCTGTACACCGGCAGAGAGGGCAACATTATGGTGTTCAAAACCGTGGTGTACACGATAAGCAATAGCGCGATCATTATATAAAGAGGCAAATACGGCCTGGATGGCATTTAATATCGCTTCTTCGCCCTGAATATTTAAATAGGTTTCTTGCTGCCCTGCAAACGAGGCATCGGCTAAATCTTCTGCAGTTGCAGATGAGCGTACTGCATAAGTTGCTTCGTCACCGTAACGTTTTATCAGTTGTTGGTAGGCAGTGCGTATGTCTTCTTGCAATACGCCAGGCATCTCTGCATCAATTATCCATTGACGAATTTCACTACCTGCTTTTTGTAATGCAATAACGTCATGTACATCAAGGTTCTCTAATTTATTATTTATTTTTTTTTCAAGATGAGTTTGCTGAATGAAAAACCAAAAGGCATCAGCGCTTGTCGCAAAACCACCGGGTACAGGAACGCTGGCATCGGATAGATTAGAGATCATTTCACCTAAAGAAGAGTTTTTTCCGCCTACTTTAGCTAAGTCAGTTAAGTTTATTTCATCAAACCATAAAACGTATTTAGTTGTTGTCATTTATAAATACCATATTGTTATACTATGTTATAAGTGCCAGTGTTATAAGTTCCAGTGTTGTAAACATTCAGGTCAGGTGTCATATACTTATGACTTTATGCTATAAATACAATGTAATCCTGCAGTGTGAAGAAATCAATTAATATGGATAATAAAATAAAAAATTCCCGGGCAGTTTTCTTTGTTTCTAATAGCACCGGGATTACGGTTGAAACGCTGGGACGCAGTTTGCTGTACCAGTTTTCTTCCACCCGATTTGAGTCTCATTCACTACGTTTTATTGATACCGTTGAAAAAGCCACGGATGCTGTGACATTAATTAATTCGTTTGCAGAAAAGTCTGGTTTACGTCCCATTATTTTAAGCACTTTAATTGATCCGGAATTGCGTGAAATCCTGTCTGCTGCAGAAGGTTTACATCTTGATGTATTTAATTCTTTTATTGCACCTATTGAAGCAGAGCTTCATTGTGAAGCGAAATTGGGAGCGGGGCGGGTCCATGGCATTGGAGATGACAAATATTATAGTGCACGCATTGACGCGGTTAATTATTCGTTAAAAACGGATGATGGTATAGGAGGAAAAATATATTCTGAATCCGATGTTATTTTAACCGGCGCTTCTCGCACAGGAAAAACGCCCACCAGTTTATATTTGGCGATGCATTATGGACTTAAAGCCGCCAACTACCCTATTGTGGACGAAGAGCTGGATTCATTGTCATTACCAAAAGCATTAGAAATGCATAAAGCCAAGCTTTTTGGCTTAATTGTGACGCCTGAGCGATTGCAAAATATTCGTGCTAAGCGCCGTGCCGATAGTCAGTACTCAACATTGTCACAATGCCAGTATGAGATAAGGCAGACCGAAAGCCTGTTTCAGCAACAAAATATCCCGTATTTTGATGTTAGTAGCATGTCAATCGAAGAGGTCGCATCCTATATTATGGATATGCTCAACATCAGCCCGCGGACATTTTTACCTTAGATCAGCTTTTGCTGTTTATTCTGTTCGGGTTAGGGTGAATTTTAGGTATATTCTGGCAATATTGTCGTTAAATTCTCTTAGAATGGTATGGAAGTTGAATTATTTTCATTTTCCCAATATTCCCCCCTTGAATCCTATGGTTTCGCCAATATATAGAAGAAATCCAATTTAAATAACCAATATTGAGAGAGAAATATGTCAGTCGAAGCCAAAAAAGAAACCCTAAGTTTTCAGACTGAGGTTAAGCAACTGCTTAACCTTATGATCCACTCACTTTATTCAAATAAAGAGATTTTCCTGCGTGAACTCGTTTCTAATGCTTCAGATGCTTGCGATAAGCTACGTTTTGAAGCGTTAAGTGACAGTGCATTATATGAAGGTCAGGAAGATTTAGGTATTACCGTTGATTTTGATAACGAAGCAAAGACAGTAACCATTTCAGATAATGGTATTGGTATGAACCGTGAAGAAGTGATTGCCAATATCGGTACTATTGCCAATTCCGGTACAAAGAAATTTCTTGATAACTTAACCGGTGAACAGGCCAAAGATGCGGAAATGATTGGCCAGTTCGGCGTGGGCTTTTACGCCTCGTTTATCGTTGCGGATAATGTAGTTGTTGAAACACGCCGTGCAGGTTTAGGCGCAGAGCATGGTGTGCGCTGGGTATCTACCGGTGAAGGTGAGTTTGATTTAGAAAATATCGAAAAAGCTGATCGCGGCACAACGATTACCCTTCACCTGAAAAAAGACGAAGAAGAGTTTGCTGATGGCTGGCGTTTACGTTCAATTATCAATAAATACTCTGATCACATCTCATTGCCTATCTCGATGAAAAAAAATGATGATGAAGGTAAACCAACAGATGAATTAGAAGCCGTTAACAAGGCCTCTGCATTGTGGGTGCGTCCCAAGTCTGAAATTAAAGATGATGAATATAAAGAATTTTATAAGCATGTCGCGCATGACTTTGATGAGCCACTTAGCTGGTTACATAACCGCGTAGAAGGTACACAGGAATACACAACCTTATTCTATATACCAAAACGTGCGCCGTTTGATATGTTTGAACGTGATCAGAAAAATGGTATTAAACTTTATGTGAAACGCGTTTTCATTATGGATGACGCTGATCAATTAATGCCAAACTACTTACGTTTTATTAAGGGTGTGGTGGATTCAGATGACTTGCCGCTAAATATCTCACGTGAGATTCTACAAAAGAACAAACATATTGATACCATCCGTGGTGCCTCGATTAAGAAAATTTTAGGTCACCTGGAAAAAATGGCGAAGAACAATGCTGAAGATTATGCAACATTCTGGAAAGAGTTTGGTCGCGTATTAAAAGAAGGCCCTGCAGAAGATGCGGGCAACAAAGAAAAAATTGCCAAGCTCTTCCGATATGCATCAACAGCCAATGATTCAGATGTTGAGAATGTGTCATTAGATGATTACATCAGCCGTATGAAAGAAGGCCAGGATAAGCTTTATTACATCACGGGTGATTCATACGCAGCAGTGAAAAACAGTCCTCATTTAGAACTGTTCAAGAAAAAAGATATTGAAGTTATTCTTATGCACGACCGTGTTGATGAATGGATGATGTCATATCTACAGGAATATGATGGTAAATCATTTGTGAATATCGCAAAAGGTGAGCTTGATCTTGGTAACCTGGAAGATAAAGAAGACAAGAAAAAAGCCGAAAAGGCGCAAAAGGATAATAAGAAACTTCTGGAGCAAATGAAAGAGGGTTTAGGTGACAAAGTAAAAGAAGTTCGTGTTTCCACACGTTTAACGGATTCGCCGTCTTGTCTTGTTGTTGAACAGCAAGATATGGCTGTGAGTATGCAAAAAATTCTGAAACAAGCTGGTCATGAAGTGCCCAATGTTGAACCGATTTTGGAAATTAATATTGAGCATCCACTGGTTAAGCGTTTAAGTGATGAGCAGGATGACGACAAGTTTAAAGACTGGTCTCATCTCTTGTTTGATCAGGCAATGTTAAGCGAAGGTGGCCAGTTAGAAGATCCTGTTGCCTTTGTAACACGCATGAACCAACTACTATTGGAAACAATGTAAGGTTTATTTGACTCAGGTAGTTTAAGGCGGCTTTTATAGCCGCCTTTTTTATGCTTTTAATTTTTTGATTCCTTTTCTCTTAGGGAAAGGCAGGGTGAGGAGAATAACAAAATAACATATACTATTGCTATGAAAAAACTCCTTGTTATTGGTTATGTCTGGCCCGAGCCAAACTCCTCGGCTGCAGGAAGTCGTATGCTGCAATTACTTGCTGTTTTTCAACAGCAAGATTATGACATCACTTATGCCTCACCTGCGCTACTAAGTGATCATATGGCTGACTTGTCTTCCTTAGATATAAGGCAACAAGCGATAGAACTCAATAATAGTCGTTTTGATGAATTTGTTAAAAGCTTAAATCCCGATGTGGTGTTGTTTGATCGTTTTATGATGGAAGAACAGTTTTCATGGCGGGTTGATAAAGAATGTCCAAATGCAATTAAGTTGCTTGAAACCGTTGATTTGCATTGTTTGCGTGACGCAAGACAGACCGCGCTAAAGAATAATATTTATCCCTATGAAATGCAGGACCTTGAGTTTCATACTGATATCGCGATACGAGAAGTGGCAAGTATTTTACGTTGTGACTTAAGTTTTATAATTTCAGAAGTCGAAGTTGAGGTATTAAAAAAACAGTATAAAGTAAATGAAGATATTTTGCTTTATTTGCCTTTTATGTATGACGTTTTAGATGAGCAGCTATGCAAAGAAAAGTGGCCAAAATATAATGAAAGAGAGCACTTTGTCACCATTGGCAACTTTCGTCATGCACCTAATTGGGATTCGGTTCTGTATTTAAAAAATACCCTTTGGCCATTAATCAGGAAAAAAATAAAAAATGCTGAGTTACATATCTATGGTTCATACCCACCGAAAAAAGCACAGCAGTTACATAACCCAAAACAGGGTTTTCATATTAAGGGTTGGGCGGAAAATGCATTGGAAACATTAAGCCAGTACCGCGTATGTTTATCACCGTTACGTTTTGGTGCAGGTATGAAAGGAAAGCTTGCTGATGCCATGTTAAGTGGTACCCCGAGCATTACCACCTCTATTGGTGCCGAGTCGATGTATGCTGAATACGCTTGGCCGGGTTTTATTGTCGACAATGAAAATAGCATTGTGGATGCGGCTATTGAACTTTATACAGAAGAAAATGTGTGGCAAAAAAAACAAAAAAATATTTTTTCGATAATAAATAATCTTTTCAAAAAACAACAGAATGAAGAAAAATTATTAAAACGATTTAATGAAATTGAAAAAAATGTAGAGAAACATCGAAATAATAATTTCAGCGGAAAAATGCTGCGTCACCATACTCTGAAAAGTGCCATGTATATGTCGCAATGGATAGAAGAAAAAAATAAAGTTAAAAGTAAGGAAGAGTAATGGCTGCACTATTAAAGGATGTCTTTAACAAAAAGACTATTATATTATTAGCATCAGAAATAAAAAAACAATATCGCTCCTTTGAAAAGGAAGCGTTTATCGGGATAGTATTCGACCAGGATTGGAAAGAACGTGAATTAAAACAACGCATTCGCCATGTGTCAGAATGTTTAGCTGCTTTTCTCCCTGAACAATACGAAAAAGCACTCGAAATATTAAAGCCCGTTTCTTTAGAGGTTTCTTTACAATGTAGTGATCTGGTTCATTTGATTTTTCCGGACTTTGTTGAGTTATGCGGCTTAGATGACTATAAAAATTCGGTTTCTGCCATGGCTTTTTTTACATCAGGTTCGAGTGCAGAATTTCCTGTGCGTCATTTTATTGTTAAATATGAAAAAAAAATGATGACACAAATGTATAAGTGGGCATGTTCTGATGATGAACATTTACGCCGTTTAGCCAGCGAAGGCTGTCGGCCTCGCTTACCATGGGCAATTGGCCTGCCTAAATTTAAAAATGATCCAACACCAATATTACCCATTTTAGAAAAACTAAAAAATGATAAAAGTGAATATGTACGCCGTAGTGTCGCGAATAACTTAAATGATATATCAAAAGATAACCCCAAGATTGTCATTAAACAGGCCAAAACATGGTTAGGAAAATGTACAGAAACCGATAAACTGGTGAAACATGGTTGCCGCACCTTATTAAAGCAGGGTGACCCGGGTGTTCTTAAGCTTTTTGGTTTTAGAAAGCCCGTGGATATTAAGCTTAAGAAGTTGAAACTAACAAAAGAAATAAAGATGGGCGACGAAATTGAGTTTGAATTTTCTCTGCAAACAACCAGGAAAAAACTGGGAAAACTCCGCATTGAATATATTATTGAATTTGTACGACAAAACAATAAAACCGGAAAAAAGGTGTTTAAAATTTCAGAAGGAGAGTATGCGGAATCTGAACGATATATAACTAAAAAGCATTCTTTCAAACCAATCTCAACGCGAAAATATTATCCTGGCAAACACAGTGTTTCTATCGTGGTGAATGGTATAGTGTTAAGTACAAAAAAATTTATGATTAAGGATGGCTGATTGAATTATATGGAAACACCTTTTCCTTACTGATTGCCTATATCGAAAATTAATTTGAGGTTAAATATTCTTGTTGAAATTTGATGAGTAGTCGTCTTATTTACTGCTGAATAATGTAAATGTCATAGCGTGTTTTTTTACTTTCTACAGTATAGGTTGGCTTCTGTTTGGTTAAGTTTTCTGCTCCTTTAGGTCTTTTCACTACCACACGTTTTTTTGCAACTTTCAGTGCAACATTAAGCAGTTCTTGCGTGTCTTCATCTTTACCCAATAGTTTTTGTAATATTTGCATGTTCTTTTTAACCGACGCAGATTTTTTTTTATCCGGATACATTGGGTCTAAATAGATAACATCAAAATGAGCATTTTTATGTGCCGGCTTATTTTCAAGCCTGGTGAGATACTCAATACTACTTTGATTTATAACTTTAAATCCTTTTTCTAACACAGCTTTAAAGTGTTCATCTTCTTTTGCGCGATGAATACCATCTTTTATTAGTTCTGCAACAATGGGTGAACGTTCTATCAATGTCATTGCACAACCCAGGCAGGCAAGTACATAGGCATCTTTGGCTAAACCTGCTGTAGCATCTAATACGCTGGGCGGTGCTGAGCCCTGTTTCAGGCCGATGGCTTTGGCTATACTTTGGCCGCGGCCACCGCCGTATTTTTGTCGGTGTGCTAAATCTCCGGAAATAAAGTCGATATGAATGCTGATATTTTTTTCGTTATCGCGCAGCTCTGTATACTCACTGTTAAAATTTAAACTAAGAAGTGAGTTAGTTTCAGAATAAGGTGAACAGGGCAGCTTTTGCGCCTTTGCAAAATCAATGGCGGCTTGTTGGCTTTCGTCGTTGTGATAACTGATAGAGAGTGGTGTTGTCATAAACGTACTGTAACGATTTATGCTTTTATTTAAAACAAAAAAATAGACGGTATTGCTATGATGCAATGCCGCCTATGATTTATAACGCTAAAGCTATGTCTAGTCGCTTTTTTTACGACGCGGCTTATGTGCGGGTTCTTTTCTGCGCCGGTTTGAAGAAGGCTTTCTATCTCCATCTTTGCGTGGTTTACGTTTCAAGGTTTCACGCTTTTTGGTTACTGACTCTTCACCAAAAACGGAGATATTGAGTTTTTGGCCGGCAACTCTCACACTTTTTAAATCCATAAAAATGTCTTTCGGCATGCCTTCGGGTAAATCAATGGTGCTGTAGTCATCATTAATTTGGATACGCCCCATGTGCTTACTGTCAATCCCCGCTTCATTGGCGATGGCACCAACAATATTGCCTGGTTTAACACCGTGGTCATGGCCAACTTCTAAACGATAAGTTTGTAAACCTTCTTCTTTTTCATGAGCACCACGATCACGGTGAGAGCGACGCTCTCTACCTTCGCCTCTGTCTTCACGATCGCGGCGTGAACCCCGATCCCGGCCTTTTCTATCGCCGCGGTCACGAACATTTCTATCGCGATCACTACGGTTCGATTTTTGAGCAACGGGTGCATTGGATAATAATAATGGCTCATCACCCTGAACCATTTTTGCTAAGGCTGCTGCAACTTCTATGGCCGGAATATTATGTTCAGTGGTATATTTTTCAATAATACTGGCATAAAACTCTAATCCTTCACTGGCAATATTGTCAGAAATGTTTTGTGTGAAACGTGCAATACGTTTGTTGTTAATCATTTCTGTTGAAGGCATTTCCAGGGCTTCGATTTTTTGTTTGGTTGCACGTTCAATTTGTTGCAGCATACGTTTTTCACGCGGTGCAACAAATAAAATGGCATCACCTTCACGGCCTGCACGACCGGTTCGGCCAATACGATGAACGTAGGATTCCGTATCGTAAGGTACATCATAGTTAACCACATGACTGATACGGGGTACGTCTAAGCCACGGGCAGCAACGTCGGTTGCGATTAAGATATCGATTTTTTTACGTTTTAAGTTTTCAACGGTTTTTTCACGTTGGTTCTGAGCAATGTCACCGTTAATGGCGGCAGATGAATAACCCCGTGCTTCAAGTTTTTCAGCCAGTTCGGTTGTAGCATTTTTGGTGCGCACGAAAATAATCATAGCATCAAAGGTTTCAGCTTCAAGAATACGGGTTAAAGCATCGAGTTTGTGATGACCACTTACCATCCAATAACGTTGTCTTATGGTTGACGCCGTCGTGGTTTTAACTTTGATGACAATTTCTTTAGGATTATCTAAATACTTTTGCGTGATTTTGTGAATTTGTGTTGGCATGGTGGCTGAGAACAAGGCAATCTGACGTTGTTCTGGAAGTTGATCCATGACCCATTCAACATCATCGATGAAGCCCATGCGTAACATTTCATCGGCCTCATCAAGAACGAGTGTTTTAATTGCATCAAGCTTCAAACTTCTACGGCGGATCAGATCCATAACACGGCCAGGTGTACCGACAACAACGTGGACACCACGCTCAAGCTGACGAATCTGGCTGCGGGCATCCTGACCACCATAAATGGGCAACACATGAAAACCTTTCATTTTGGCTGCATACTTCTGGAAAGCTTCAGCGACCTGAATGGCAAGCTCGCGTGTTGGTGCTAATACGAGTACCTGGGGTGTTTTAATCTTGAGATCAATTTGTGACAAAATGGGCAGTGCAAATGCCGCTGTTTTACCGGTACCCGTCTGGGCTTGTCCGAGTACGTCCCGTCCTTCCATAACATAAGGAATCATTTCGGCTTGAATTGGTGAGGGGGTTTCGTAGCCAATAGCAATCAGTGCTTCAAGCACAGATGCCGAAAGGCCCAGTTCACTAAAAGTCGGTAAGGTGTCGGTATTAGACATCAGATGTTCCTGTAACAGAGGTTATGGCGAAGCGCCAAACAAAATGCAGATCCAGTAAAAACTAAAGCTAAAACCGGAGCAGACGAGAATAAAGGACGCGCATTATACTGTTTTGACTGACAATTTACAGCAAAATACGATATTGTAGCGCTCGATATCGCATGATTTAACCTGATTTATTGTAATTTTAGCATTGAAGATCATAAAAATGAGCCAAAAAGTTGTATTTTCTATTATTGAGTCACCTTTGCACCCCAACTTTACTGAATTGTACCAAAAGCAGGGCTTTGAAAATGTACAACTCAGCTCTATGCGCAAAGCCATTTCTCAGTTAAAAAAACAAAAGCCAGACTACGTGGTGGCTGAATTTATGTATGGTTATGGTAATAATTATGCGGGTGTCAATGTGAGCAATTTGGATGTTTTTTTACATAGTTTGCAAAAATATGCGCCAGAGGCAAAAGTGATTGCGATGGTAGAAAAACATGAGGTGAAACATGTGCCAAAACTTTTGGAGTTGTTTAGCTTACATGCTGTGTTACAGCACCCGGTTTCTCAGCAGGCGTTGCTGTCGGTTTTAGAAGATGAATAAAAAAAGCAGATTGCTATGAAAATTTGGGTTGATGCAGATGCTTGTCCAAAAGTGGTTAAGGAGATTTTATTTCGTGTCGCTGAGCGTGCACAGATTCAAGTTACCTTAGTGGCTAACCAAAGTTTAACCATTCCAAAATCACCTTTTATTAAAAGTATCCGCGTGTCATCCGGCTTTGATGTGGCTGATAATTACATTGTGCAAGAGATTCAAAAAGATGACTTAATTATTACCGCCGATATTCCTCTGGCTGCCGAAGTGATTGAAAAAGGTGGTCATGCGCTTAATCCTCGTGGTGAACTTTATTCTATCGAGACCATAAAACAAAAACTGGTGATGCGCGACTTGATGGATGAGCTGCGTGGCACGGGCGAGATAATGGGAGGGGGGCCGCCGCCCTTAAACCAACGCGATCGTCGCGAATTTGCCAATCAACTGGATCGATTTGTCGCTAAAAGTAAAAATTAACACACGTTTTATTCAACGGCTATATATCACCATGCGACTTTTAAGCGCTTTATTTTTATAGAAATAACATCATTGAGGCTAAAGACGCTCTAAACACTGCCGATTATATTAGGAGTACGTTTTTAATTAAACAACAGGTTTTGGCTGGCTATGTCTGAGAATTTAGAACACTGGATAGAACGCATTAGTAAAAATGAGCTGCCGATATTCAAATATACGGTTAATGCTATTAGTGATGTGGTTTCAAAGGATGCTACCTCTACCTCTGATCTCTCCAGGATTATTTTGCGTGATGCCAGTTTAACCGCCAGAGTACTCCGGCTTGCGAACAGTGTGACTTATAACGTAACCGGTTCAACAATCAGTACCGTCAGCCGTGCTATTGTTTATCTTGGTTTTAACCTGGTGCGTGATATGAGTATGTCTTTGGCAATCATTGATGCATTACTTAGTGGCAGAACAAAAGAGCATGCACTAAAGCTAATGGCTGAATCATTTCATGCTGCTGTTCAGGCCAGAGACTTTGCTGAACGGCGAGGTGATGATGATGTAGAAGAAGTCTTTATTGCAGCATTACTGCGTTATGTTGGTGAAATAACTTTTTGGTGTGTTGCCGGTGAAGAAGGTGATCAAATTGTTGAGTTAATTGAAGAAAAAGAATTATCTGAAAAAATGGCTCAAAAAGAAGTGCTTGGTTTTACGCTTGATCAACTTACTGTTGCCTTAACGCGGGGCTGGCATTTAAGTGATTTATTGCATAGCGCGATCAATACGCCAAAAATAAATAATCCAAGAATTAAGGATATCGTGCTTGCTTTAGATTTTGCGAAAACATCTAAAGAAAGCTGGAGTAGTAAAGAAACAATTTCAACTGCAAACAAAGTGGCTAAACACATTGCGGTAAAAAAAGAAGATATACTTCCTTTGTTACGTAAAAATGCACATTCAGGTGCAGAAGTTGCGCAACTTTTTGATGCATCTTCAATCATAAAATATTTACCAATAGATGAAGAAGCTGTAGCAGATGAGGCAAAAGAACATGCCGTTGATGTTGACTATCCCGAGCCGGATCCCTTATTGCAGTTAAATATTTTACGCGACTTATCGGGAATTTTAGCGGATAAGCCGACCTTTAATCTGGTACTGGAAGTTATTTTAGAAGGTATTTACCGTGGTGTTGGTCTTGATCGCGCTGTTTTTGCTTTGATGACTGCCGATAAGAAAGCGCTTAAAGCGAAATATGTTTTAGGGAAAAATAATCAGGATTTTATGAGTCAATTTTATTTTAGTTTGCAAACAGATAATATTTTTTCGCAATCTGTAAAAGGTGCTAAGTCAATATGGGTTAAAAATAGTCAGGATCCGTTATATAAAAAATTTGTTAATAAAGATGTTCAGCTGATTTTGGGATGTGACGAATTTTATTTGGCACCACTGGTTTTATCCGGAAAAACAATTGGTATTATTTATGCTGACAGAAAAACAAGTGGCAGAGATTTAGATAATGAAAGTTATGAAAGTTTTAATCATTTTGTTCAGCAAGCGGGATTGGCATTAGAGTATATTTCACCACGAAAACAATCATAGTTTTTAACCAATTCAGATTGTTTAAAAAATTATACGGTGTGTCGATTATATTGGTAACAGCTACTTAACTTAAGATTATACAATATTATGTCAGAAAATTTACAAAACTGGATTGAAAGGATTAGTGAAAATGAATTACCGATATTTAATTATACGGTAAAGGCTATTAATGATGTTATTTCCAAAGATGCGACTTCAACCTCAGACTTATCCCGGATTATTCTGAGAGATGCTAACTTAACCGCGCGGGTGTTACGTTTAGCTAATAGTGTGACTTACAATGCTACCGGTTCCACGATTAGCACGATTAGTAAAGCGATTGTTTTTCTTGGTTTTAATTTGGTGCGTGATGTCAGTATGTCGATGGCTATTATTGACGCGCTATTAAGTGGCAAAGCGAAAGAACATGCATTGAAGATTATGGCTCACTCATTTCATGCTGCAGTACAGGCGCGTTATTTTGCCGAGCAACGAGGTGATGATGATGTAGAAGAAATATTTATTGCTGCTTTATTACGTAATGTCGGTGAGATGACTTTTTGGTGTGTTGCGGGTGAAGAAGGAGAACAAATCATTGAGCTAATGGAGCAAGATGGTTTTTCATCAGAAATGGCACAAAAAGAAGTTTTAGGTTTTACTTTGAATCAATTAACCATTGGTTTAACCCGTGACTGGCATTTAAGTGATCTTTTGCATAGTGTGATTAATAAACCAAAAATGAACAACCCAAGAATAAAAGATATTGTTCTGGCATTAAAACTTTCAGAGACAACGAGTGAAAGCTGGAATGGTAATAAAACGTTATTAGTCGCCCATGATATTGCTGAGCATATTGGTGTTGATAAAGATAAAATATTATCTGAGTTGCGTGACAATGCAACAAAATCTGCAGATGTTGCTAACATATATGGTGCCAGTTCTATTATTCAATATTTACCCATTGATGAAAATTTAGTAAAAGACAGTGTGGATGAGCATTATTTTGACCCCAACTGTCCTCTTCCTGATCCCTTATTACAGCTTAATGTGTTACGCGATCTTTCAGGGATGTTAGATGAACAGCCAAATTTTAATATGATTTTAGAAATTGTTTTAGAAGGTATCTATCGCGCTGTTGGATTGGATCGTACTGTGTTTTCAATGATGAGCTCTGATAAAAAAGCGATAAAAGGAAAATATGCATTAGGCCAGGATAACCAAACATTCATCAAAAAATTTCATTTTAGTTTACAAACAGATAATATTTTCTCTCGTGTTATAAAAAAAGCTAAGCCTGTGTGGGTGGAAGATAGTCAGTCTGAGTCTACAGACTTATATGTTAGTGAAGATATTCGTTTAGTTTTAGCGTCCCGGGAATTTTTTTTAGCACCATTGTTATTATCTGGAAGAACAATTGGCCTGGTGTATGCGGACAGAAAGCCAAGTGGCAGAGAGCTGGACAATGAAAGCTATGAAAGTTTCAAACATTTTGTTCAGCAAGCCAGTCAGGCATTAGAATATATTGCACCAAGAAAAAACTAAAAAATGGCCGGTTAAAGAACCGGCCTGGCCTTTACGGAGAGCAGAGGCCGTTAACAGCAATCGAGCTCAGGCTCGTAATAAAAACGTCACGCTAAAATATTTGCCGCAATAATAATTATAAACATAAATGCTGTAAGTACCATTACAGTCTTTGCCACGTTACCTAATATATCTTTATCACCATCTTGCATAATCATATTTTTCTCCCCTTCGTATGACTTATAGTCATACTGACACAGCAAAATTTTTAAGAATTGATCCAGATCATAAAAAGAGATTTAAGTGTTTAATAAATACTTATAAGAATATAACTATATAGGAATGTATTATTTTTTTGTTTTGATTAACAAAGGTGCGAGGGTGCTTGAGTAAAAGTGAATTAAGCCCAAATTATGCTGTGAGCAATAAGTAGCGCGGCAGTAATCATAACTATATGGGGGAGCGTTAAGTGCATTGCAGTCATCCTTAATTGTTTTTCATTATTATTGCTAATATACCCCAGGTTTACTGGGATAATGGTCACAAAATAGACATTTGTATTCGTGATCCATCTATATTAGTGGTTGTTTTTTATACAGAGGAATAAAGTAAGGGTGATATTAGATGCTGTCAAGTAATTTGTTTAATTTTTAAACAAAAATATCATTGGGCATAAAAAAGCGAGGATACCTGATATCCTCGCTTTTAAAAAATTGGTTAGATTTTAAGAAGGCTTATGCAACCTGATAAGACTGTTCTTTTTCAATTTCGGTTTCAGTCTCAGACGGAGTTTCAGCTGGGGTGGTATATAAGCTGTGTAGTTCAGCAAGGCTGATACCATCAAGATAGCCACCAATTAAGTCAAGTAGTCGTAACCAAAGTGCATGGCTATCTGAATTATTAAATTCAGGTTCCATACTACTTTCTTTGACTGTGGCCTTATCAACGGCCTTTACAATGGATGCGATAGAAATTTCCTCTAGTGGTTTATTCAACATGTAGCCACCACCGGGGCCGCGTGCACTTTTAACAATGTCACATTTTCGCAGTAACGCGAAAATTTGTTCTAAATAAGAGATTGATATATTTTGTGCTTGCGCCAGATGTGCGAGAGTCACAGGTTCATCAATGTGAGTTGAAAGTTCTAGTACGGTTTTAATTGCATAATGTGCACGTGAAGATAATTTCATAATAAGCTTTCCTCTTTTGTTTTATCCCTAAACAATGACTTCAGTGAAGTAAACATAAAACCTTAAAGACACAATGACAATGGGGCTTCGGTGAACAATTGTAAAATCTAAGTGTTTTTCTCGGAAACTGCTTACTGGTTCACACTAAAGACAAAATTATCAATATAACCAATAGATTATGGTTATTAAATATTTATTTGATGTGTGCTTTATTCACATTTGAGGGTGTGTTTAACCTATAATGAGTGCTAATTTTATCAAATGTTACACAATTTTAAATTTATGTCACAAATCACCCCTTTAACTGCTCAACAATTACGATCATTTTGCGAACTGGCTGAGTTTAACTTTACGAGTACAGAGGATATTCCTGATTTTGAGGGAATACTTGGACAGAATCGTGCCGTTGAAGCCCTTTCTTTTGCCGTTGAAATTGATAGATCGGGTTACAACATGTATCTCATGGGCTCAACAGGTTTAGGTAAACATACCTTGTTGAAACGCTTTTTAGACAAGGTTTCCGCAGAACAAACCCCTGCAGATGACTGGTGTTATGTTTTTAATTTTGATGAGCCACAAAAACCGAGAGCGATATGTTTACCACCGGGATTAGGGCATAAATTTCGTGATGATATGCGTCAGTTGGTGCAGGATCTACAAACGGCGATTCCCAACGCATTTGAAAGTGAGCTTTATTATACCCGACAACAAGAAGTACGTGATTCTTTAAAAGAACAAACTCATGCAGCATTTAATTCTCTGGCTGAAGAAGCGAAACGGCATAATGTTCTGTTTTTACGGGGCGATGAAGAATTAACATTTGCAGCAGCTAAAGATGGGAAAAAATTAAGCCCTGAAGAGTATGAAAAATTACCGGCTAAGGATAAGCAAAAATTTGAAGAGGTTGTTACGGTATTAGAAGAGCGCCTGAATAACTTAATTCGATTGCGCTCCCAATGGCAAAAAGAGAGCAGGGAAAAAATTACAGAAATAAATCGTGAAGTGGGTATGTTTGCTGCCGGCCACCTGATTGATGAAGTAAAAGTAAAATATAAAGAGCTTAAAGCAATAACGAATTACTTGTTGGATGTACAGGAAGATGTCATTAACCGTCTTTATGAATTTCGTGAGCAAGAGCAAACAGAACTATCTTTTGATAGCGGCGACGATCTTTTTGGTTTTCAACACTACGAGATAAATTTAATTGTTGATAATAAGAATAATAATGGCGCCGCAGTTATTTACGAAGATAATCCTGTTTATCAGAATTTATTAGGGCGGGTTGAGTATGTGTCGCAAATGGGAACGCAGGTAACCGATTATCGTTTTATTAAATCTGGAGCATTACATAAAGCAAATGGTGGTTACCTTATTATTGATGCACAGAAACTGTTAACACAACCCTATTCCTGGGAAGCTTTAAAAAGAACATTACTTGCAAAAAAAATTAATATTGAGTTTTTAGGGGATAGCACAGGGTTAGTTAATGCTGTATCGCTGGAACCAGAAGCAATACCGCTTGATATTAAAGTTATCCTCGTGGGCAGCCGTGCTTTGTATTATGTACTAGAAGAGGATGATCCTGAGTTTGCTGAACTGTTCAAAGTCGAAGTGGATTTTTCAGAAACGATTCATTGCACTAAAGAATCGTTAAACCAATATGCACAGGTGATAGCAACATTAATTCGTAAGAATAAACTGATGGCATTTAATCAACAAGCTGTAAAGCGTACCATTGAATATGGTATGCGGCAGATTGAGGATTCAACACAGCTTTCAACACATATGCATAGCATGTTGGATCTGTTGGTAGAATCAAACCATTGGGCAAAGAAAGAAAAACAATCGATAGTACGGGGTGAAGATGTGCAATTGGCTATCGATAAACAAATATACCGTGCAGATCGTAGTCGTGAAAGAATTTATGATGAAATCAAAAAAGGCACCGTGCTTATTGATGTGAACGGAAAAAAAGTTGCCTGCGTTAATGGTTTATTTGTTATTGAAACAGGGCGGCTTGAATTTGCACAACCTGCACGTATTACCGCAAATATTCGTATAGGTGATGGTGATATTATTGATATAGAACGTGAAGTTGATTTAGGTGGCTCACTACATTCTAAAGGAATACTCATTTTATCATCCTATTTGGGATCTCATTACGCAACTAACAAACCTCTTTCCTTAGCGGCCAGTTTAGTTTTTGAGCAGTCTTACGGGCCGGTTGATGGAGACAGCGCATCTGTTGGTGAGCTTTGCACATTATTATCTGCTATTGCCAACGTTGCGGTAAAACAATCTTTAGCGATTACAGGCTCTGTTGATCAGCAGGGTAATGTTCAGGCAATTGGCGGCATTAATGAAAAAATCGAAGGTTTTTATGATATTTGCAAGCTAAAAGGTTTCAGCAATGAACAAGGTGTTATTATACCGGCTGTAAATGTTCCGCATTTAATATTAAGAGATGATGTTGTTGATGCAATAGAAAAAAATCAATTTTTTATCTATCCTGTTAATACTGTTGATGAGGCAATTTCATTATTAACGGATTTACCTGCAGGGCAGCGCAATGATGAAGGTGCATTTCCTGAAGACTCAATAAACTATAAAGTGGAGCAACGTTTACTTGAGTTAGCAGAGCTGAAACATGAAGATCACCAAAAAGACGAACACGATCATGAACACCCTGAACATGAACGTGATAAAGAATCAAAAAAGGATAAATGAGTAGGAATATGAAAGTACAAAATACAATTGAAAAAAAGTTAAGCAATGATTTTCAACCATTACACCTTGAAGTGATTAATGAAAGCAGTAATCACAATGTACCTGCAGGCTCTGAATCTCACTTTAAAGTAGTTGTTGTGTCTCCCATTTTTTCCGGAAAGAATTTGCTTGGGCGCCATCGTTTAATTAATGCAACGTTAGCTGAAGAGTTAAACGGTGTTATCCATGCTTTAGCGATTCACACCTATACAGAAGAAGAATGGAAAGAAGAAACAAATGGTGCTCCAATGTCACCGCCATGTCTTGGTGGTGGAAAATAACCTTTATTTTGCTCTTTCAAAAAATGAAGAGCATATTAGCGTATTGTTGTATTATCTCACTTCGATATCAAAACCTATAAATCATTCTATTTTGAAATAAGATATTTAAGTCTCTCATCTTTCTTCCAAAAAGTGTGTTCTGATAAATTGTATTGAAATACAGTTAAATACGATTTTTTTGCTACAGATTCCCTTTAAATTGCCGATAAGTGTAATAAATCTAATCGATATGTGTACTTAGAGGCATAAGGGGGTAACGCAGTTGGATTTCGCAACTTTAATCGGGCTCATCATTGGTTCTGTTGTGATTGCAATGGCGATGTTAAGTGGTTCTGATATATCTACATTTATCAATATTCCGGGGCTTATGATTGTTCTGGGTGGAACCTTCGCTTCAACATTGATTAAATTTCCAATTGGTGACTGTTTTAGAGGGATTTGGCTCGCTGTTAAAAAAGCTTTCTGGCAAGAGGTTGAGCACCCGGTAGAGTTAATCCAACTAGCCAACACCCTTACTAATATCGCGCGTAAGCAGAGCCTTATTGCGCTGGAAAATGTTGAAGTTAGAAATACACTATTTAAAAAAGGTATTCAATTATGTGTCGATGGACGAAAACCTGAGTTCATACGAAATGTACTGACAAAAGAAATGAACCTGTCGATAGAGCGGCATGAGATGAGTGAGAAAGTATTTCGAGCTATGGGTGATTCAGCGCCAGCTTTTGGCATGATAGGGACATTGGTCGGATTGGTGCAAATGCTGAGTAATATGAAAGATCCCAGCTCTATCGGGCCGGCCATGGCGGTGGCATTATTGACTACGCTTTATGGAGCATTGTTTGCTAACTTAATAGCATTGCCAATTGCCGATAAACTGAAAAGTCGTACTGATCAAGAGTACGTCAATAATTCTTTAATTATCGAATGTGTGTTGGGTATCTTACAAGGCGTTAACCCACGAATTCTCGATGAACTACTTGAATCTTATCTTCCTTCAAGCAAGCGTAGTGTGCTAAACACCAATGATAATGAAACAGAGGAAATAATAGCAGATGAACCTGCCTGATATTTTCAGTATGCGCAATGAAAAATAAATCATCCTCAGGTAGTTCCAACAACACTCCTGCTTGGATGGTGACATTTGCAGATTTGATGGCATTGATGATGACTTTCTTTGTATTGTTATATTCTTTTTCAAAAGTAGATGAAGGCAAATATAAATCGATAGTTGATTCTCTTTCTCAGGGTTTTGACGGTGTGCAATGGATAAAACGGCATTTTTTGGATGATGATACGATAGGTCCAGAACCAGGTGTCCTTTCACCTCCTATCGTAACTACCCTGAAACCTGACCTTTCAAAAGTACAGCTATTTGATCAAATACAACTTGAGCAAGCGCACCAAGGACTATCACAAGAAAATATATCTCCTAGTGATAGTGAAGTGCTTTTTGAGAAATTGAATAAGAGCTTCAAAAAAGAAATTGAATCAGGCCTACTAGTTGTCGAACTAAAAAGTGATAAGACAGTGATACGTTTTCCTGAAAATGTTTCATTTACCTCAGGCAGTAATCAGTTAGTGCAAAATTTTTTACCTATTATCCATCGTATCAGTATAATTTTAAAAAACTCCACCAGTAATATTTTGATTGCTGGCCATACCGATGATCGTCCCATAGCAACAAAACGTTTTCGTTCAAACTGGGAATTATCAACTTCTCGGGCGGTCTCTGTAGCTCATCACCTATTGGAAACCTATCAAGTAAACCCAAATCAGATCGTGGTTGCCGGACATGCGGATACTCAACCACTTGAGCCAAATAATTCTAATGAACAACGTGCAAAAAATCGACGTGTTGAAATTAGTATATTTAACGATGAAAGTATTTGATGTTATAAGGAGTTAAATAATGTCACCGCTTAATATTCAATCGATAGTTGGTCTTGCAGGTGTTGCCGAGAATGAAAATATAAAAGCCAAACGGGTGGGTCGACAATTCGAAATACCGATGCTGGTGGTAGCGATATGGATTGTTATTGAGTGGTATGCAAATTTAAAAGGTGTTTTTCCGCAAACATATGCATATATTACAGACTTGATTATCTGGTTGTTTTTTGTCACTGAAACGCTCACGCTAACTTATCTGACTAATGACAAATTGCATTATTTACGCACTAACTGGATAAATCTGCTGGTTATCTTTATGGGGCTTCCGGTTATATGGGGTGTTTCATCTTACGCAGGTATACTTCGCTCCTTAAGGCTTCTGTTACTCGCAGCAATTTTTGTGAACCTTTCAGACACTATCAGGCAAGTGCTATCGAGAAATTATCTGGGCATTACCCTGGTGATTGCTGTCATAATCGTTATGCTGAGCGGAATACTTATAGCAGGAATTGATCCTAATATTAAAACCATCTGGGATGGGTTGTGGTGGGCGTTAGTGACAGTGACAACAGTGGGTTATGGTGACGTAGTACCTGTGAGTGCTGCAGGCAAGCTCTTTGGTGCGCCACTCATATTACTTGGTATTGGATTGTTTTCGTTGCTTACAGCAAGTTTTTCTGCATTTTTTGTCTCGAAGGAAGAACAGAAGGAAAAACAGACGCTTGAAAAATTGAATTCTATAGAGAAAAAATTGATTGAATTGGAGCGAACTATTAATAAGCGCGCCAAATAGTAAGGGGGTTAATTATATTTGTTACAATACTATAAGTTTTTATCAAGGAATCTTTCGTTAGATGTGGCTAACGGATTTTTGATTCTTGGGTTTTCGGGCATTTGTAAATGAAACCCTTGTTTCTCAATACTTTTCATTATTTCATCGGCTTTGCCGCGGGCCATTTTTTTGTCTGGCGTTAATACTAAACGCATGATCTCTTCTGTTTTTCCTAAGACGCGTGTCAGTTCTGCAGGAAGATCGGCCACAGAGGAGCTTTTAGGGATAAATATATAGGTCTCATCTTTTTTTAGACTTTTATGCACTGTGCAATCTATTTCATTTTTTTGGTGTGACATGATTTAAATTATCCGGAATTTTTAGTGGCTAGCGCTTGTTTAATTTGTTGAAAGCGTTCCCATGCAAGTGGTATTTCATGTCCTTGTTGGCGCAGTTTTTCCAGTAAGTCCTGAGATGATTTAACTATAAGTTCAAGCTCCTGAGCGCTAAATAAAGGGAGTGCTGCTTCAAGATCGTCCGACTCTTCATTGAGTAATGTTGGGGTTAACTCATTTTCAAGTATAGGGGAGTTTTCTAACATTAAGTCTGCAATTAGCTTTCGTTCGTGTAATTCATTATGCAGTTCCCGTGCAGCATCTTCTTCATCTAACTTCTTTAATGCCGCGTTATCTCCGGCAGCCCCCTTGCGAATGGCTGCCATTATTGCCGTAATCAGCTTTTTTATGGCAACTTTTAAGTTACTGTGATCGCCTGGCATCGCACAGCTTGTTGCATAGCATTCATCGAGCTGTTCTTTTATTTCAAGCACGATATCACTTTCACTGTTGCTACCGAGCTTTGTTGTTTTTTGTACAACCGATTGAAAATGGGTCATGAAAGACATCAGGTACTCTTCATCTTTTCTCTGCGCATAATCAATATCCGCTTGCGTCAATTCATTTTCCGGTTTGGGAAATAAAGGATTTAATAAGCGACGTTTCAAGTGGCGCTCATGTGGCCCGGGCGCAGGGCTAAAATTCATAGTCATAAGGGGGAATCAATTTTGATGTAAGAAAAGGTTGATTATACACAGGGAAAGCGATTTTTTCACGGTGTCATTGGCTGGAAAAGCGGGATTTATGCGATAGAGGGACGATTGAGCTTAATGATTATATTAAATCTTCTGCGATTATCTCAACCCAGTGCTTAACTGGCACGGGGCTGCCTGCATTAAGATGGTGTAAGCAACCAATATTCGCAGTGGCAATAATGTCGGGCTGATCGAGTATAAGTCCGGCTAAACGCTGTTCTCGTAATTGTTTTGATAAGGTTGGCTGGCTAATAGAATAAGTGCCTGCGGAACCACAGCAAAGATGTTTGTCTTTGATGGAAGCTAAATGATAACCACAGCCGGAAAAAATATTTTCAATATTTGAAGGTAATTTTTGTGCATGTTGTAAAGTACAAGGCGTATGTATTGCAATAATTTTTTGCTGTGGTTTTAATTTTTCACTTAGCTTTGTTGTATTAATTATTTCGGTCAGATCAAATGTTTTATTGGCAACATGTTCAGCTTTTTCTTTGTAGGTTTTATCGAGACGTAACAGATGAGGGTAGTCTTTAAACATTGCTCCGCAACCACTTGCGGTCATAACGATACCTTCAATGCCATTATTAAACTCCTTTTCCAGGCGATCTATATTGTTTTTAATAATGGCTAACGCTTTTTCTTCATCAGATAAATGCTGGTTTATTGCGCCACAACAACCACTAAAAGATATTAATTCAATATCCAGAGCATCGAGTACTTTTCTGGTTGCATGATTAATCTCTGGTGCCAGAGCGGGTTGTGCGCATCCATCAAGGATTAACATTTTTCGTTTGTGTTGTTTTAATGAAAGTTGTGAAAGTTTAATTTTTACCGGAATTTTCTTTTTTAACGCCTTTGGTAAGACCGATCTAAAAAACTGTGCCAATCTTAACAGGGCAGAAAAACGATTATGGTAAGGTAAGACTGTTAACAGTGATTTTCGTAATAGCTTTTGTGGTAATGATCGTTTAACACGCTTTTCAACTTCATTGCGACCAATTTCGAGTAAATATCCATACTCTACACCTGAAGGACAGGTTGTTTCGCAGGAACGACAGCTTAAGCAACGATCGAGGTGTGTTAAGGTTTCCTGAGTGACTTTTTTGCCTTCCAGCATTTCTTTTATCTGGTAAATTCGTCCACGTGGCCCATCGAGTTCGTCCCCCAGTATTTGATAGGTTGGGCAGGTGGCGGTACAAAAACCGCAATGAACGCAGCTGCGTAATATTTTATCTGCCAGTTGACCGTTGCCAGACTGGAGAAAGTCTTTTTTAAGTTTTGTTTGCATAATAAGTTATATTTATATATTACAAGTCAGAATAAAGACGGCCATAATTTAGAATGCCAAAAGGATCAAAACGTGTTTTTAAATTAATTTGTAGTTGTTTTATTTTTGCTTGTAATGGTGGGAAACGCTCCTGTGCATCACTTGCCGTTTTAAACAGTGCTGCGGAACCCCCTTGTTCAATGGCGTGTTGTTGTATTTCACCTGCATTTTTATCGCTATGAATCCAGTGTAAAGCACCCGCCCAGTCAATAAAACTTTTTTCATTTAAATCGATATTTGCAATGTAAGGTACAGATAAGCGCCATAAAGATTTTTCAGATTCAAAGAATGGAAGAGTGTGTTCGTTTAACTGTTGCCAAAACTGTTCTGCCTGGATTACTGTTTCCCCGGCAACCGTTTTTTGTGCGGAATTAACGGCGCTTGGAGCACCGCTTAAACGGATAAACAGTTTTTCATTTTCATACGCTAAAGCAGAAAGGGGCAGTGAACTTTGATTAAGGTGCTGCATTGTTAGAAGAGCATCTTGTTGCGACATTGAGATGCATTGGGTTATTTCAGACTGGGGTCGGGGTAAAACTTTGATGGAAATTTCGAGCAGCAAACCTAGTGTACCTAATGCGCCAACCATCAGGCGTGAAACATCATAGCCGGCAACATTTTTCATGACTTGCCCGCCGAAAGACATAACATCACCCTGACCGGATATGATTTTTGTTCCCAAGACAAAATCACGCGCTGAACCCGTGAAGGGGCGACGTGAACCCGATAAACCTGTTGCAATTGCTCCACCGAGTGTTGCCCCTTCACCAAAGTGTGGTGGCTCAAACGGTAACATTTGATTGTTCTCAGCTAGCAGGACTTCAATTTCTTTTAGAGGCGTACCGGCACGGGCAGTAATCACAAGTTCGCTGGGCTCATAACTTATAATGCCCTGATGATTTTTTGTTTCCAGTATTTCGATATTGTTTTGCTTTGAAACATCGTTACCATAAAATTCTTTTGTATTTCCACCAACAATTTTGAGTGGGATTTTATCGTTGCAGGCTGCGCGTATACGATCTTGTAGTTCTTGAGTTTGATTAATATTTTCCATTATTTAAACCGTGTCGTAATTAAAATCGCTCCAGTCCGGGATGAGAAAGTAAACCGTCATGTACGTGCATGCCGCCAAGTTCTGCACAACGATGTAATGTTGGGACGGCTTTACCCGGGTTGAGCAATTCCTGTGGATCAAAAGAATGTTTAATGTCGTGAAACATTTGTAACTCAAGTGATTTAAACTGCACGCACATTTGATCAATCTTTTCTTTGCCGACACCATGTTCGCCGGTAATCGCACCACCGGCTTCAACACAAAGCTCCAGAATTTTTCCACCAAATTCTTCAGTACGTTCCAGTTCACCTTTGATATTTGCATCATAAAGTATGAGTGGATGTAAATTGCCGTCTCCAGCATGAAAGACATTGGCAACTAATAAACCATATTCTTTTGATAGCGTATTGATTTTTTTCAAAATAGCTGGAAGCTGGTGGCGGGGAATGGTGCCATCCATACAGTAATAATCTGGTGATATGCGACCAACAGCAGGGAATGCCGATTTACGGCCTAACCAGAGCTTTAAACGCTCAGCCTCATTTTTTGAAGTGCGTAAACGGGTTGCCCCTTTTTTCTTTAACAGCTCTTCAACTAAATGTATTTGTTCAGTGACTTCTTCTTTGCTGCCATCGAGTTCACATAATAAAATAGCTTCGGCATCAACCGGGTAGCCGGCATGCGCGTAATCTTCTGCTGCCCGTATCGCGGGGTTATCCATCATCTCTAAACCTGCAGGAATAATGCCTTCGGCAATAATCGCAGCGACCGATTCACCCGCTTTAACGACATCATCGAATGCAGCAAGGATCACCTGAGCTTGTTCAGGTTGAGGTAAAAGTTTTACTGTGACTTCAACGATAATACCTAACATGCCTTCAGAACCTGTCATTAAAGCAAGTAAATCATACCCGGGAGTATCTAAGGCGTGGGAACCAATGGTCACGAGTTCTCCATCTACGGTGACAATTTTAAGTTGAAGAATATTGTGTACAGTCAAACCGTATTTTAAACAATGTACGCCACCGGCATTTTCTGCAACGTTACCGCCAATTGTGCAGGCAATTTGCGATGAAGGGTCAGGCGCATAATATAAATTAAATTTTTCTGCTGCTTGTGAGATAGCAAGGTTACGCACGCCGGGCTGAACAATAGCACTACGATTGGCGGGATTAATGTCTAAAATTTGATTAAATTTTGCCAGGCTAAGCAGTAAACCATTGGCTAATGGTAGTGCACCACCCGAAAGCCCGGTACCGGCTCCACGCGCGACAACCGGCACCCCTTCTTCATGGGCGATTGAAATAATACTTTGTACCTGCTCTATGGTTTCAGGCAAAACCACCATCCATGGTTTTTGCTGGTATGCTGTTAAACCATCACACTCGTAGGGGCGTGTTTGTTCCGGTGTTTCCAAAATACTCGACGCAGGTAAAAGTTGATGTAACTGTTTACGAAGAGATTTTCTGTTATCGATTGTGGCTTTAGTCATTACCTAATGATACCGCAGCTTTCACGATGATTCTAAAATTAATATCACTATTACGGCGATTGAGAGTAAATCTATGCAGTTATATGTATAATTCTAATAAATTGCGGTACATGGAAAACCATGATTGGCAACGACAAGTTTAGATATGAATAAAAATGAAAAAAAAATAAATCCCAGGCCAGATGTTAAAACCCGATTAGATAAATGGTTATGGGCGGCACGTTTTTATAAAACACGCCATTTAGCTGCAGAAGCGATTAACGGTGGACATGTTCATTATAATGGTCATCGGGTTAAACCTTCTCGTGTGGTACAAGTTAAAGACACTTTGAAGATTAATAAAACACCTTTTACTTTTGAAATAATTATAGAAGGTATAAGTGTACGTCGAGGTCCGGCAAAAGAGGCTCAACTGCTTTATAAAGAGCTTGATGAAAGTGTTCAAAAAAGAGAATCACTCGCGGCACAGAGAAAGTTGGATGCGGCACAATTCCCGGTTGTCGAGCGTAGACCAGATAAACGCGATCGGCGACGGATTATTCGCTTTAAAAATATAAACCGGGAAAATTAATGCCTGACTTCAGACCAACAACCCCGCTGCTTGCAGCAGATACGATTATTGAATTAACAGATAAACCGACTCGTCCCATTGTTTTAATTGAGCGCGAAAATCCACCTTACGGTTGGGCTATTCCTGGTGGCTTTGTTGATGTAGGTGAACGATTAGAGGTGGCAGCAATCCGGGAGGCCAGGGAAGAGGTGTGTATGCAGGTGAGATTGAAGGCATTACTGGGCATGTATTCTGATCCTAAACGGGATGATCGCGGCCATACGGTGACCGCTGTTTATATTGCTGAATCCAGCGGTGAGCCTAAAGCGGCGGATGATGCGAAGAATGTGCAAATCTTTGATATTGATAGTTTGCCGGCTAAATTAGCCTTTGATCATGCTCAAGTGCTTGAAGATTATAGAAAATTTCGTGAAACAGGGCAGGTAACAGCATTGCATTGTGAAAGCTAACTAAGCCTTGAAATTCGCAATATTATCCTTAAATAGTTAAAATATAAGTATTTTCTAATATTGTATTTGCTTGCTTTTATTCATATTAATTTTGTCGGAGGCCTCACATGGCAACAGTAGACTTAACAAACAGTAATTTTAAAGAAACGATTGATAGTAGTGATTTTATTATTTTAGATTTTTGGGCGCCATGGTGCGGGCCCTGTAAACAATTTGGTCCCATTTTTACTGATGTTTCAGAAAAGCACCCTGATATTGTTTTTGCTAAAATTAATACTGAAGAAGAGCAGGAAATTGGTGCGATGATGAATATTCGTTCAATTCCGACGCTTATGATCATGCGTGATCAAGTTGTGCTTTATTCTGAAGCAGGTGCATTGCCGGCAGCTGCATTTGAAGATGTGATTGAAAAAGCAAAAGCCTTAGATATGGCAGAAGTGCATAAACAAATTGCTGAGGAGCAAGCAAAAGCCCAGGCATAAGAATGACTTAGCAAATGGATGACAATGGGTCTAAAAGATTCATTGTCTGCATATTGAAACCACCTATTACCGGATTAAGCCTTAGGTAATACGTGGTTTTTTTTATGCCTGTCTTCAAATATGCTTGAACCCTAAAATTATTTATACCTTAGTTTTTTAACAGGTGATTATTGAATTAGCGGAAGAAAAACTACACTTTATTTAAACAAGGTCGATATAGACAATAGTATCGTTCCGGAAGCAATATCGAATTATGCAACTACAAAGAGATAAAATTCCGTTATCAATAGTTGAAGGTGTTTTTTATGAGTGGTAACAGCTATATTGAGCTTGACGAAGCTGTACTTGTTAGAGAGAAATCCTTCAAGAAAATAGTTCTTGCTGGTTTATTTGTTTTACTATCGTATAGTGTTTTTTATATTGTCGAGGGTATTTGGGTTGCCGCAACGGTTGTTCTTACCGGCGTATTTTTTTTTATACCTGCCACATTATATTTTTATAAAAAAGGTTATATAGTATTTGCAAAATTAATATTGATTTTACCCTGTAACCTTTATCTATATGCAACAAGTCTTGTTTTTAAGCATCAAATAAGTTCTGAGCTGTTTTTTTTTCCCATTGCTATTGCCATTTTTATTCTTTTTCATCTAAAAGATATGGATAAAATTATTATTTGTTTATCTGCAAGTATCGCCACATATCTTATTATGGTTATTTTTGGGTTTGACTATGCGCCAGAATATTTTTTTGCAGCCAATCCGCCTGTTGATATTTTAAAAATTTCTGGTTTTGTTTTTTCTTTTGCTTTATCACTTTTATTTATTAGCTTTTTTGTTTCTTCTTTACGTGAGTTGAATTACCGGCTGGTAAAGCAAAAAGCACGTGAAAATGAATTGCTGGGAGAAACGGTTAAAGCCAAATCATTATTTCTGGCAAATATGTCACACGAGATAAGAACACCTATGAATGGTGTTTTAGGTATGGCGCAATTGTTAAAAGAAACGGAATTGTCAGACAAACAAAAATCAATGGTTAACACGATAAAAACATGTGGTGACAGCTTACTTGTCATCATTAATGATATTCTGGATTTGTCTAAAATTGACGAGAGTAAACTGGAATTAGAAAAGTCGGTGTTTAATCTTGAAGATTTTACTACCGATATACTTTTCCTGTTTTCTAATTCAGCATCGCAAAAAAATGTTAAATTAACAAAAACTATAAATAGTTCTGTCCCCCCAAATCTTGTTGGTGATGTTACCCGCATTCGACAAGTGATTTCTAATTTTATATCAAATGCGATAAAATTTACTGAAGCAGGTGGTTGTGTTGAGTTAAAAGTGTTTTCTCATCAAATTGATGAAAACAAAGCAGAAGTCACTTTTCAGGTTATTGACACAGGTATTGGTATAAAAAAAGATGGGCAAGCTAAGTTGTTTGAGTCTTTTACACAGGCCGATATTTCTACAACAAGAAAATATGGTGGTACAGGTTTAGGTCTTGCAATTTGTAAAAAACTATCCAGTTTAATGGAGGGCACTGTTACCTTAGACAGTGAGTTTGGTAAAGGCACTATAATAAGCCTGAGTATTCCTCTTGAAGTATACAAGTTAAAACCAGAATTAACCGTTGTTGCCAAGGAAAAAGCTTTTGTTAGCGATGAAAGAGAAAGTACAGAACTTTTTGAGCACCGAATATTATTAGTTGAAGACGATGCAACTAATCAACAAGTTATTCAAATGATGATTAAAAAGCTGGGTTATGAATGTCATACTGTTGAAAATGGCATAGAAGCATTAAACGCAGTGGTAGACAGGGAAAGACTAGGAGTAGACAATTTTACATTGATTTTCATGGATATAATGATGCCCGAAATGGATGGTATTACTGCAACAAAAAAGATTATTGAAAAATACGGACAGAATAGACCCCGGATAGTGGCACTGACAGCCAGTTCCCTGCAAGAAGAAAAGGACCGGTGTTTTGCTGCCGGGGTAGATGGTTTTATTTCCAAACCAGTGAAGATAGAAGATTTAGAGAAAACCCTGATAAGGTTTGCTAAAAAATCATTATGATATTATCAATTATTCGGTCTTTTACATTAGTCCCCGAAAGGGTTGCACGTCGACTAATGTTCCTGCTTTTACGTTGCCAGACTCTTGTGGCAAAATAATAAAACAATTCGCTTTACTCATTCCGCTTAAAACGTGACTGGCTTGCATGCCGATACTTTCGACCACGAGTTCACCTCGTTCACTCGTGCGCATAATACCACGCTGGAAATCAGTGCGTCCGGGCGCTTTGCGTAAGTCAGTTTTACAGGCAACTTTTATCACCGTAGGCTTTATTATGTTGAGTCCCATTATTGTTTTTAATGTGGGAAGTGCAAATTGATAAAATGTGGCCATAACTGAAACAGGGTTTCCGGGTAAACCAAAAAACACTGCGTCATTTACAAACCCAAAAGCAAGTGGCTTGCCCGGTTTCATGGCGATTTTCCAGAAGTCCACCTTACCTAATTTATCGAGTGTTTCTTTTACAAAGTCAGCTTCGCCAACGGAGACACCGCCCGATGTCATAATTGCATCGGCTTGTTCAGAGGCTTGTATAAAGGCTTTTTCTATTGCTGCACGATCATCGGGGATAATACCCATGTCAATTAATTCAACTCCAAGATTACTTAACATGCCAAAAATCGTGTAACGATTAGAGTCATAAATTTGGCCTTGTTCCAGGGCTTCTTCGACGTTACGTAGTTCATCTCCGGTTGAGAAAAAGGCTACACGAATTTTTTTAAATACAGTCACTTTCGCAACACCAAGAGATGCGAGTACGCCAAGTTCTGCAGGAGTGAGTTGTTGGCCAATATTTAAAACGGTATCACCGTCTTTGATATCTTCACCAATATGGCGTACGTTTTCATTTTTACAGTGACCACTTTGAATGGTAATAGCATCGCCATCGACTTTGACTTGTTCCTGCATAATAACGGTGTCAGTACCGTTTGCCATTGCTGCGCCCGTCATAATACGAATACATTCTCCGGACTTAACTTCACCAGCAAAAGGAATACCGGCAAAAGATTTTCCGATCATCGTGACGGTGGCTTCACCCGACTCAGGCAGGTCGACAGCATTAAAAGCATAACCATCCATTGCCGAGTTTGCATAAGGTGGTACGTTAATGTTTGAGATGACTTCTTTTGCTAATACACGATTTAGTGCATCACGAAGGGTGACAACTTCTGTATTCTGTATTTTTTTTACAGCGCTGGTCATGCGGTTAATGGCGTCATTTACATTAAGCCAGGGCATTTGTTTTTGCGGGGAATCGCAAGAAACAGGGATCGATTTATTCATGTGAATTAACTCTTTAAATTAATAGTGGGTATTATCTCATAGTTTAGATAAATGTTGCTCTGCCTGCTGAAGTTCTGCCGGGGTATTAATATTAATAAATGCATCAGCTTGATCAGAAAAATCAACAATTGTATGTTTTTGTTGCTGCATCCAGACACGCGCTTTACGCTCACCTTGTAGCAAAAAATCTTCTAGTGAGGAGGATAAGCTTTTATGAATTAAGGAAAAAGTCGGCTGCAAATATTTCCCATCATCAGGAATCACTATTTTATGATCTTTTCTATTTTCGCTTAAGCGTGAAGCAAGATCTGCGGGAATAAATGGGCTGTCAGCAGGTACAGAAAGTACCCACTCGGTTTGTGATTCTTGTAAGGCTTTAAGTATGCCTGCCAGTGGCCCTGCAAAATCGCTAATATTATCTTTAAAAACGGGAAGACCAAATTTTTCATAATTTTTAATATTACGGTTTGCACTAATCATTATATGTGAGACTTGTGGTTGAATACGCTGAATAAGATGCTGCACAAGGGCTTTATTATTCAATTTAATCAGGCCTTTATCGAGTCCCCCTAGCCGGCTACCCTGTCCGCCGGCAAGAATAACCGCAGTAATATTTTGTGTTTCAGCTTGCATATTTTGATTGTTTTGGTGAATTTTTACGAATTATATCGAAAAAAGTGTGAATAAGTTGGTAAAAGCGCGTTTTATTACTAAAATTTAACGGGTTTGCTGCCGCTAATATTAAAGAAGTTAGCCGTAGCAGATAATGGTATTATACAGAGAGTTTTAAGCAGGTCGCTATTATGAAAACAGATATGGCATCAACATTAACAAATGCATTATCCGGTTTACAGGTCGGTATTTCGAATGCTGCTGCGGCGGCCGGTGAAGTGCAACGCTTAACGACCGGTTCACAGGACGTTCAGGATGCAGTCCAGCCTTTGCTTAATTTACAAGAGTCAAAAAATGAAGTTGCGGTGGCAAGTAAAATAGTTCAGACGGATAAAGATACTTTAGGCAGCTTGATTGATGTTAAAGTCTAAGTTTAGATGTTAACGTTTAAGCTTGTTTTAATGCCCATATAATGTGTTCTTTTACCACCTCCGGAGTATCGTCTAGTTTTTTTCTTAACACCTGAATTATTTCTTTTTTTATCTTTTCATCTGCTGTTGCAAGGCTATTTCCCAGGGCAACGGCAATATTTCTTAACCAGCGTTCATGTCCAATTCGTCTGATCGCAGTGCCTTCGGTTTTCTTTAAAAACGTTTTTTCATCCCAGGAAAATAGCGCTAACAGAGTCACATCATCTAAATGATGTCGTGGCATAAAATCTGCCTCCGGCGTTTCCGTTGCGAAACGATTCCATGGACAACAAAGTTGGCAGTCATCACAACCATAAATTCGGTTGCCCATTAAGGTTCTTAAATTTTCAGGAATGATGCCTTTTAACTCAATGGTTAAGTAGGAAATACATAAGCGTGCATCCACCACATACGGTTGCGTAATGGCTTTAGTGGGGCAAACATCAATACAGCTTTGGCATGTGCCACAATGTTTTTCAGCAGGATTATCAACGGGCAAAGGCAGATCGGTATAAATTTCACCAAGAAAAAACCATGAACCGGCCTCTTTGTTTAACAGGTTACTGTGTTTGCCTATCCAGCCAAGTCCTGCTTTTTCTGCCAGAGGTTTTTCCATTACCGGCGCGCTATCAACAAAAACACGGTAACCAAATTCACCAATTTCATTTTCAATTTTTGTCGATAACATTTGTAAACGTTTTCGTAATACTTTGTGATAATCACGCCCCAATGCATAGCGCGAGATATAGGCTTTGCTTGCGTCAGCAAGAATTGATTCAGCTTTAACAATATCGGGTGGCCAGTAATCCATACGACCAGTAATAATACGATGTGTACCCTCGATTAATTCAGCCGGGCGAGTACGTTTTGTGCCGTGCTGCGCCATCCAGTCCATATCACCATGACAGCCTTGTTCCAGCCAGTTATTTAAGATTTCTTCTGCATTATGGAGATTGGTATCTGTGACTGCAATTTGTTGAAAGCCCAGCTCTTGCCCCCAAACTTTAATTTGTTTGGCTAATTTATGTAGTTGTTCATCACTATATGAACGGGATGTGTTCTGAATTTGACTCATACACGCTATGATAACGCGCATGACGCAACTGCCAAACAATTTATATACCGCAAAAGAAACCCGGGAACTTGATCGGCTCGCGATTGAAGAGTTTGCTATTCCTGGCATAGTGCTGATGGAGCGTGCAGGGGCGGCGGCGTACGCTATTTTAAGGCAGCACTGGCCGCAGGCAAAAAAACTCTGCGTGGTGTGTGGCACAGGCAATAACGGGGGGGATGGTTTTGTTTTAGCCCGGCTGGCACAAGAACAGGGGCAACAGCTTGATGTTTTCGTGGTGGGTGATGCAGATAAAATAAAAGGTGATGCGTTGGCGACAAAACAACGGCTTGAAGACAGTGGAGTCACGGTTCAACCCTATAGTCAGGGTGTTTTACCTTCTGCGGATGTTCTTGTCGATGCTATTTTGGGCACAGGTTTAAAAGGTGGCATAGAAGGTGATGAGCTGTATGCGGTAAAGGCACTGAATACACGGGGCGCTCCGATACTGGCATTGGATATCGCAACGGGTTTACTTGCCGATAGTGGCGCTGTTTTAACTGAAGCCGTAAAAGCTGGGGTAACGGTTTCATTTATAGGGTTAAATCAGGGGTTATTAACAGCGAAAGGACCCGATTACAGTGGTCAGCTATTTTTTGATGATCTGCAAATTCCTGAAGACGTTTTTCTGCGTGCGCCGGCTTCAGTAAAACGATTAAGTTTTGCTACTTCAATATTTAAAAAACGCGACAAAGCATCACACAAAGGCTTGTTTGGTCATGCCTTGATCATTGGCGGTGATATTGGCATGAGTGGTGCGGCACGCATGGCATGCGAAGCTGCGTTAAGATCAGGTACGGGGCTGGTAAGCTTGGCCACACATCCGACACATGCTGCAATAATTAATAGCACTTGTCCTGAGATTATGAGCTACCCCATAAAAGAGGAAAACGATATCCTCGCTTTGATAGACAAAGCCAATGTGGTTGCAATCGGACCGGGTTTAGGGAAAAGCGAATGGGCGGCGATGCTCTTTGCGGCGGCAATAAAGAGTGACAAACCGCTAGTGGTTGATGCTGATGCTTTGAATTTATTGGCAAATGAACAGATTAAACGTGAAAACTGGGTTTTGACGCCCCATCCAGGAGAAGCCGCACGTTTGCTGGGCTGCTCGACGGAAGAGGTTCAGTTGGATCGATTTAGCGCAGTAAAAGCCTTGTCTGAGAAATTCGGCGGTACGATTATTTTAAAAGGGAACGGTACCCTCATTTATTCAGACGGTATGACTTATCTCTGTGATAGAGGAAACCCCGGGATGGCAAGTGGTGGAATGGGGGATGTTTTAACGGGTATTGTAGGTAGTTTATTAGCACAAGGGTTTTCATTCAGAGATGCAGCGAATGCGGGTGTTTATATACATGCAAGTGCAGGTGATGCTGCCGCTAGTGAGGCAGGTGAGCGCGGTTTACTGGCGAGCGATCTGATGCCCGTCATTCGACGTCTGGTTAATAGTCATTAAATACAGGTTAATAATTTGAGATGCCTATTTTTTTAGAAAATGAACAGGCCACGGTTGTTTTTGGGCGCAATTTAGCTGAACTCTGTCCGGCTGGCTTTAATATTTATTTATATGGCGATCTGGGAGCGGGGAAAACAACATTTGTGCGTGGCTTGATTCAGTCTCTGCTACCCAAAGCAAAAGTGAAAAGCCCGACTTATACCTTAGTCGAAGGCTATGATGTCAGCGCTGCCGAAAAAAATCCGAATGGCTTAAAAAACATTTATCACTTTGATTTATACCGCTTAGGTGATCCCGAAGAATTAGAATACCTGGGTGGGCGGGACTACTTCTCAGGCGATGCCGTGTGTTTGGTTGAATGGCCGCAACGCGGAGAAGGCTGGTTGGCAAAAGCAGATTTAGAAATTACTCTGGAATATCTGCCCGAGGGTCGAAATGTATTATTACAAGCCCACTCCGAACAGGGTAAAATAGTGAAAGATGAAATAATAAAAAGCTACAACGGATAAAAAATGAACATCCTTATTGTTGATAACAAATCATCAGAAAATTACGATTTTAATTACATGCAATCCCATTCACTGGGTGGCACAGAGTCTACGGTATTGCGTATCGCACGCGAATTAGCGCGTGAGCATAACGTGACGATTTCACAGCTTAATCGCACCGAGCACTATACTGAAGAAGGTATCCACTATATTCATAAAAGTGAAGGCTTAAGGCACAACGAGTTTGTGCCGGATATTATTATTATTTTGCGTAAGTACCGTTTAGTAACCGATTATCGAGCAGTGTATCCAGATGCCAAACTCTTTGTCTGGGTGCATAATTTTCAGAGTTATGAAGTGCTGGGGCGCAGACACCGTATTTTAAAAGCTAACGCTCAGGTTATTTGCGTCTCTCAATGTCATCAGGATTATATTAATAAAGTGCTTAATGGTGGCTTGTCCTGGCTGTTTCGTTTACTCACTTTTGAGTTTAAAAAAATTCCGCTGACGTATATTTATAATGTTATTGATGAAGGCTTTACTAAAACAGACGAGCGATACGATAAAAATAAATTATTCTTTTTTAGCACCGCCAATAAAGGGCTAAAAGAAACCTTAATGCATTTTTCGGCGTTACTTAAAAAGGCACCGGAGTACCATCTTTATATCGCCGGCACGAATGAAGATGAAATTTCACAATATAGTTTAGATGAATCATTACTTTCTTCGGGCTCTGTCACTGTTCTTGGCAAGATTCCAAAAGATGACGTTATTGCTCACTTACGTAATTCCTTTTGTGTCTTCTATCCTCAACATGTTCACCCGGAAACATTTGGCCTGATTTATATTGAAGCGAACTGTGTTGGCACTCCCGTTCTTGCGCACGCCTTTGGTTCAACCGATGAAGTTATTGGTAATACCGAGCAATTAGTTGATGGATCAAATTCGGATGCGGTTATTGCAAAAATGTTGAAATGGAAGGCGCAGGGACGGCCAGAAGTGGGTTGCCAGGAAAAATTTCAGCTAGATAATATCGTTAAAAAGTGGAAAGAAACATTAGGCTTACCTTAATAGTCTAAGCGATTTATCTCGATTCAGTCGAGATAAAACACGTATCTCATTAAAAAATATAGAAAAATACTTGATTACTGTCCGATTTTTATCCATTATTAGCATATCGATTGGGAAAAAGCGGGGGGAGGTATTCAGGTGTCCATTAAACGACTTCACATTTTTACGGTTTTAAGCCTGCTATTCGCTTTTATGCCGAATATTTTATCGGCTACTGAAGTACGTGGTTTGCGTATGTGGCCGGCACCGGACAATACCCGGTTGGTCTTTGATTTGAGCGCCCCTGTTGAACATAGTGTTTTTAGTTTACGCCAACCCAAGCGTATTGTTATTGATCTTAAAGATTCCACGGTGAGTGGTACTTTACCCTCAATTACGTATAACGAATCTCGTATTAAAGGCATTCGTTATGCTAAACGTGGTAAGCAGGGCTTGCGTGTTGTTTTAGATTTAAAAACGTCCGTTAATCCAAAAAGTTTTATTTTAAAACCGCATGGAGCCTATGGTCATCGTTTAGTGGTTGACTTGCTCGATACGACAGTGGCAAAGAAAGCCATTAAAAAACCGCGTCAAAATAAATACAAAAATTCTAAACGTGATTTAATTATTGCCATCGATGCCGGGCATGGTGGTGAAGATCCGGGGGCAATCGGTCAACGTGGCACACATGAAAAAGATGTTGTTTTGCGCATAGCAAAAGAATTAGAGAAGTTGGTGAAACGTGAACGGGGTATGAAGCCACTCATGATTCGGGATGGCGATTATTTTGTTGGCTTGAGGGATAGGGTTAAAAAAGCACGTATCGGCAAAGCGGATTTATTTATTTCAATTCATGCTGACGCATTTAAAAATGGTAAGGCCAGAGGAACCTCGGTCTTTATTTTATCTGAGCGTGGGGCAAGCTCCAATTTAGCGAGCTACCTTGCAAACTCAGAAAATAGATCAGATTTAAATGGCGGCGTCGGCTCGGGCAATGACAGTCTGTTGAATATGGTGCTGGCCGACATGGTGAAAAACTCAACCTTAGAAGACAGCCATAAGATTGCCAGTAACGTCCTGGAAGATTTAAAAGATGTAAATCATTTACATAAGGAAACCGTTGAGCAAGCTGGTTTCCGTGTATTGAAAGCCGGTCGTCCCGCCATTTTGGTTGAAACGGCTTTTATTTCAAACCGAAAAGAAGAACGTAAATTACGTTCACCCAAACATCAGCGTGCATTGGCCAGAGCCATATTTAAAGGCACACGGGCTTATTTCCGTTCAAACCCTGTTCCCGGTACTTTGCTTGCGGCACGTGATCGTGTTGTGGTCGCTGAGCGTTAAGTAGTATTACCCTAACCTGCTCCGCACGTTCTGGCATCGAAGGAACAAAGTGACTGCGGCAATCTCATGCTAGATCGCACATTTCTGGAGATTGCCGCGTCAGTACCAAAAAACAGGTGTTTTTAGTACGTCCTCGCAATGACAAAAAAAACGACCTGTCATTGTACTTTGAACCGCTGCGTTCTCTGCGTTAAATAGCGTTGTGAAGAAAAATATAAATTAGCTATTGATAAAATACAGCGAATTCCTGCTATTTAGTAATTTAAAAACTTTCAATACAAAGTCGCAAAGAACACAAAGTTT
>Ga0316209_1000936_pt1 | contig 37791 bp, 36 predicted proteins | sample 6monopyrite_MG_FD_204945 | JGI IMG/M metagenome (GOLD analysis project Ga0316209, IMG submission 204945) | Microbial mat bacterial communities from mineral coupon in-situ incubated in ocean water Damariscotta River, Maine, United States -... | ecosystem: Environmental > Aquatic > Marine >...
TTCCTGTGAGATCCTGGCCATTTTGTAAAGCTGCCAACGCTTTGTTAAAATCAAATTCTTCAGACATGTGTCATTCCTCTTTTTTACTATTTTATAGAAATGACACAGAATTTCTAACACTCCCATTACCAATACGAATGCGGTCTTTGTCGCGGAGTTGTTTACAGCTAACTTTCTTTTTATTTACAAAGCAGCCATTAGTGCTTTTTAAATCCTGAATAAAAAAGACCTCTTCACCCTTTTCATTTTTCTCAATAATAATCTCAGCATGCTTGCCACTAACCACACTATCTGCAAGTTGAATATTGCTGGATTTAGAGCGGCCGATAATGATGGAGTCATCATCTAGAATAAACTGTCTGGGTGTCTGGTCTTTATCAGCCTGAATAATCCTTGCCATAGTTAATGTCCCTTATTTTAATCATTTATTACAGTTATAATTTTAATATTAGTAACGCTGGCTGTATAGTGGTTTTTATATTGAAATCCACTGCTGTCCTGTTAACCTTTTTGGGTATTATCTGCAGGATTGATACAGCAGACTATGAACGTACGTCTATTAAATGAGACATGAAAATAGCAAACTACAAAACCGTCATCTCCGAATGCTTGTGTCGGAGATCCAGCGGCTTTAAAGCCCGCAAAGTCACTGGATTCCCGACACAAGCATTCGGGAATGACGGGTACCTTAAGTTAACAGGAAAGCAATGATTTAAATCATATATTCGCTCTCAACAGCGGCAAGATTACCAGCTATAGTGATTGAACCAGTATTCTAAGCAGGTGTCATAAGTGGTCATGGAATTAATTAGAAGGGTATAAGCATGAAATATATAGTGGTATTAAGCTTAATGGCGGTGGCTATCTGGGCACAGGCTGGCAATATGGATAATGCATCTGGCATAAATGCAAAGAAAAAATCAGATAGCAGTTACCAGAAACCGTCGGATGCTGCGCTAAAAAATAAGCTCACATCATTACAGTATCTGGTTACGCAAAAAAACGACACAGAGCGACCCTTCAAAAATAAATACTGGAATGAAAAAAGAGAAGGTATTTATGTAGATATAGTGAGTGGCGAAGCACTGTTTTCATCAAAAGATAAATACAAATCAGGCACTGGCTGGCCCAGTTTCACAAAGCCATTAGAAGAAAAAAATATAATTCTAAAAGGTGAGAAAACATTATTCTTTTCAAGAGTTGAAGTAAGAAGTAAAAACGCAGACTCTCATCTCGGTCATGTCTTTAAAGATGGGCCGAAACCAACAGGTATGAGATATTGTATGAATTCAGCCGCCATGAAATTTGTAGAAAAAGACAGCTTAAAAGAACAAGGTTATGAAAAATATCTATCGTTATTTTCAGAGCAATAATCAGGTAGAAAATTTCATAATAAGAATTTTTTTCCCTTTAGAAATATAGCTGTTATATCGTTCTACAATATTGGTCTCAGCCTGCGGGGGATCAATCCGAACAAAGCCGGCCTGATGATAAAAGTTTTCCAGGTAATCGTAAGGAAAACAGTAACATTGCTTTGACTGAAGCTCATTGCGAATAAATTTTAATAACATAAGCCCAATGCCTTTATGGCGATGCTCTTCTTTTATGCACATACTTCTAAGCAGCCAGTTTTTATCATACGGGCACAGCCTTAATGCACCCACTATGGCATGTTCCAGAGTAGCGATATAAATAATATCTGATTTTGCTGCCTGGGCACGAAAACCATTTTCCTTAAAAAAACGTTTTACCAGCTGAAGTTGATTAACCTCTGCCTGAGAAATGGTGATAGTATTTAAAAATGAGTCGTACATATTGTTATCAGTGTCACCGAGCTGAGAAAACCTGTTTGTGTAATAAAATATCACCAGTTAATAATGATATTAATGTCTATATATTACAGCATTCGGATGAGGTTAAAAACGCAAAGGGCACGGCTATCATAGCCGGTTTGTATTTAAAAAACTGCACCGTATGGAAGGTAGATAATCTGCAACATAACAACGCATTGAATGAGCTAATAGAAAAACAGGATGATAGTACATATATAGTTTATCCAGATAACAACAGCATTCAACTACAGGACTGGACTGAAAGAATAAATCATCAAAATAACCAGTTAAAAGCAGAAAAATATAATTTGATATTTATTGATGCCAGCTGGCGCAAAGCAAAAAAAATATGGCATAGTCTGCCAGTTCTCCACAGCATAAGCTGTATTCGGCTGGCGCAGAAGCAGATATCAAATTATAGAATACGCAAAATTCCAGAGCCGGGACACCTGTCAACCATAGAGGCGATAGTGGCATGTCTGGCTGCAGCAGAAAATAACAGCGAAAAATTTCAGCCGTTATTAGATGTATTTGATAAGATGATAGATGGTCAGATAGAAAATATGGGCGAGCAGGTGTTTTCTAATAATTACCAGCAATAATAAATCAGAAATTTTAAAGGTGTTGAATGCTAAAAGTATTAAATGAAATAATAATAAAGAAAAGCTACTGGATTCTGCTGATTTTTATTGTAGTGTCTATGGAGTCGGTTGCCTTATATTATCAGTACGCACTGGATGAGTGGCCATGTGTTTTGTGTATTCATGTCAGAATTCTGTTTATGATATTACTGGGTATTTCCATTACAGCTTTATTTGCAAAGCCTGTTTCGGTTGCGGCCATAACATTGCACGGCTCAGTAATCGCAATTATGGCTTTTCTGTTAGAGCGCTCGTGGATATTGCTGGGAGTAGAAAGAGGAACCATATTTGGCAGCTGTAATATGGATCTGGGTTTGCCAGCATGGCTTGCAATTGATAAATGGCTGCCGTTTATTTTTGAAGTGAAAGCAGCCTGTGGTTACACCCCTGTGTTATTTGCAGGCATTACGATGGCAGAAGCATTAATTGTGTTTTCATTTCTAATGTTAATTCTATCGGTAATTATGCTGATATTGGTAGTGATCAAATTCAGGCATAAATCATAGCCGCTTATTTGTGAGCAATATATGATTCGTATATTGCTGCACTAACAACAAGTGTGCCACCTGTAATTATTGAGGCATCAGGAAATTCATTCAGCAAAAAAGTAGCAAACACTGTTGCATAAACAACCTGCAGGCAGCCGATAAGACCGGCTGTTTTTGCCTTCAGATGTCGGAGGCTATATGCAAGCAATGTATGAGGTAATGCAGTAAAGAACACACCTAATATAAATAACTGGCTCCACTGCCATTTGGTAAAGCTATCAATATTATTTCCAGAAAAAGGTAATAGCAAAATAACGACAACCAGCGACTGATAAAACAGAGCCTGTCTTGCTGGTTGATGTGAGAAATAGCGCCGCTGAATTATATTGCGAAGAGAAAATAGCAGTGCTGATAATATACCCCAGGCAATACCCTGAGTAACCTGATTGCTGAAACTGAAATCAGGTGTCATTAAATAAATACCAAAAAAAACAATGGCGGCACTTAGAATGTCAGTAATGTGTGGCCGCTCGCCGTGAAATAACGGCTCTAAAAAAACGGTAATTACAGGATAGGTGTATAGTGCTATAACACCTATAGCAACAGAAGAAATTTGCATGGAATAAAAAAAAGTAACCCAGTGTGATGCCAGAAGTGCACCAGGAATAAAAACGATAAAATAATCGCGGGGTTTATTTAATAAAAGAGATTCCTTTAAATAAACAGTGAATAAAGCGAGTGCAATGCAGGCAAAGATGCTACGAATAAGTGTGATATCCAGGGCACTAAGAGCAATAAATTTAGAGAACAGGGCGGTAATGCCAAGAATAAAAACGGCAGAGTGAAGAGATAGCAGGCTGTTTTGTGTTGCTCTCATAAATACAATCTGTATAGAAGTTATAATATTTTAACTTAAATTTAACGACATAATGACCTGTTTCGAAATTAAAATGAGATGTATGTAATATGAAGGCGAGAATAGCAATATCATTTTTTCTGGTAGGCATGGTGTCAGGCGTGTTCTTATGGGAATCGTTATTAAAAGATAAAACAGATGAAAACTTTAATAATGAGAAAGTTGAAGAAATTGTAACCGGGCAGGAAAGTCAGCAGGATTATGATAATGAATATCAAAATCAGATAGCGTCTCTTGAGGCTGAAGTAAAGGCTTTAACCGAAAAATTAAGTATAGCGCAGAAAGAATCTGCAAAAATAGAGCAGACAGTAAAACATAATAATCTCAGAAAAATTAAAATATTAACCCAGGATGTTTTAATGGAGGCGGGCATTGATGAAGTGTCGGCGCAGGAAATTATAAGACGTAAAAGTGAGTATGAATATAAACTGCTTGATCTGCGTGACCGAGCGGCACGTGAGGGATTTTCTGGAACTCTAAGATTCAGAAAAGAACTGAACAGTCTGAAAAATATCAATGAAAGTATTAGAGAAGATCTGGGAGATGATGTATTTGAACGGTATCTTTATGCATCTGAAAAGACGAATCAGGTAAAGGTGTCTTCTATTATGCAAAATTCTCCGGCAGAGTATGCAGGAATAAAGAAAGGCGATGTGATAATTAGTTATGATGGAGAAAGAATTTTTTCATGGCGAGATTTAAATAGATCGACAGCAAAAGGAGAGCGTGAGGATCTGGTTATTATAGACGTGAAAAGAGAAGAGGGAATATTTAATATTTTAGTGCCAAGAGGTCCATTAGGCGTTAAGCTGGAAATTAATCGTGTATTGCCCTGATCAGTAACGGTGACATTATCTGGTTTAATTTTTTGTCAGCATGCCAATGACCTTATTTAAAGCGTGGTGACATATAGATTCATCTATCAGAAGGCGAGATTTATTTGTTTCCAGTTCGTCTAAAAAATCCTCGGCATGTTTTTCCATGACTTTATTACCAACTCGGTCAACAAATATCAACATGGCGTCATCATATAAAATAATAGAAAGTTTGAGCCGTCTGCGAGCATTATATTCGCCATTATAAACTTCAAACCATGTGCCTAGCCGAGCTTCTTTTGGAAGTTTTGATAATTTCTCTTTGGATTTCTTTAATCTTTCCTCATACTGATCTTCGTCGTTTTCAATGTCCTGATTATCTTCTTCATTGTCTTCATCAATATCCTGCTGTTTTTCAAACTTGATAAATTTTTTGTGAGCTTCTTCGAGAGTCAATAAAGAAGAGTCTATACTTTTCCTGTCCTGCTTTGTTCTATAGAGCTGCTCACGGATTTTTTTTATCAGTTCTTCTGAACCATTTTTAATCATTAGCCACTGAATCTTGTTTTTCGGACTCTGCAGGCTATTAATGAGTTCTTCGAGAGTGCTTACAGAGCCTTTCCACTCTTTACTTTCATTGCCAAATTTCACATAAAGATTGAGCATTAAATTTGACCAGTGCTTTAATATTAATGGCTTTAGTTCTGAGGGTAATGATTTGTTTTTAGTTTGTCTTTTAAGTTCAGTTAGAATTATTTGCCTTGCATGTTCTTTAAAGAACTGCTGACGAGTCTCTGTTTCTTTCTCATCAGATTTGTTTTTTTCGATGGTTTTAAGTCTGTTTAACGCGATGAGTGCAGTATTGAAACTAGTTATATTTTGTTCATAAGTTGTATTCAGTTGCTCGATAATAAGGCCAATTGTCTTAAAAAGAGTGTTGTCTTTATCGTCCACGCCAATGCCAAGATGGGCAATAGTATCCAGTACATTACGAGCAGGGTGTCGAGTATTGCCAAACAGATCTTTATCCATCATGGTTGTTTTAATGATGGCTACCTGTAACTCGAGCAACAGAGATTTGATGGCATCTGAAATATTATTATCATTGAGAAAGGCGGCAAATAGCATTTCAACAAAATCAATAGTGCGACCATCAATCTGACTTAAAGATTTTGTAATAACAGAGTTTTGCAACTTGGCCATGCTATTAAGCAGGGCGTGTTTGAATTCATCGGTATTAATGACCACTTGCTGGCCAGGGATATATTCAGGCTTATAAGTGAGCTGCAATTTGGTTAGAGCTTTTATGATGTCACGGCGGTCGTGAAATTGTTTGCCGTCAGTGGCCTGTGCAGTCGTGGCTTTGCCATCATCGCTATCATTATTAATAAAGTTTCTAATAGCCCTGGAAACGGTTTCAGGTTTAACGGCTGTGGATGTTTCAGTATTTTCTGTACTGCTATTCATGCAAAACCCTGTAATGATGCCTTTAAAGCACTAACTAATTAATTAAGAACGAATTTCTAGTGTAGTTCATGAAATGTAATAACTAAAGTGGTTATGATAATAGTTTTTTTAGTATTATGTGTACATACAAAAGCTTGAAATATTACCCCTAAAAGAGAATAGATTTATGACTGAACCATTTTGGCAAAACAAAGAGTTGTCAGAAATGAACCGCGAAGAATGGGAGAGTTTATGCGATGGTTGCGGTCATTGCTGCCTGGTGAAGCTGGAAGATGAGGAGTCAGAAGATGTGTATGTAACAAATGTGAGTTGCCGCCTGCTGGATCTAGAAAACTGCCGTTGTCAGGATTATGAACATCGACTGGAAAAAGTGAGCATGTGCCTGTCGCTGAGTGCCGACAAAATGGAACTAATGAAATGGCTGCCTGTGCATTGTGCCTATCGATTATTGTCAGAAGGTAAAAAATTACAGCCCTGGCACCCTCTGATTAGTGGCAATGCCGAGTCAGTACATAAGGCATGTGTTTCGGTAAAATCATTTGCACAGTCTGAAGATTTTATTCATGTCGATCAGTTTTGTGATCATGTTATGGATAAGCTTTGAAGCCGTTGTAGGAGCGAGTCTTTAGCTCGCGATTTTTACAGCCTGAAGGCATCGCGAGCTGAAGACTCGCTCCTACGCAAGCCCATAATAATTAAAAGTTAAAGCTTATCAATTACAGAGTTAAGAGTTGCACTAGGCCGCATCACAGCAGAAACTTTTTCTTTATCCGGGCGATAATAGCCACCAATATCAGTAGCCTTACCCTGTACAGCATTTAGTTCTTGTACAATTTCATTTTCATTTTCAGTTAACTGTTTGGCCACAGGTATAAATTTATCCTGTAAGTCTTTATCTTTACTTTGTTCGGCTAATGCCTGCGCCCAGTACATGGCCAGATAAAAATGACTACCACGAGTATCCAGCTCACCTGCTTTTCGTGAAGGTGATTTGTCACTGCTTAAAAATTTTGAATTAGCCTGATCCAGTGTTTCGGCCAGTATTTTTACTTTCTGATTCTGTATTTTTTCACCCAGGTCTTCTAATGAAACCGCAAGCGCTAAAAATTCACCGAGCGAATCCCAACGTAAATGATTTTCATCTAATAACTGTTGAACATGTTTTGGCGCAGAACCGCCGGCTCCAGTTTCAAATAATCCACCACCGGCTAATAGCGGCACAATGGATAACATTTTTGCACTGGTACCCAGTTCTAAAATCGGGAACAGGTCAGTTAAGTAATCACGCAAAACATTACCGGTAACAGAAATAGTATTCTCACCTGCTTTTACACGGTCTAATGTGTAATTAATGGCATCCACTGGCGACATAATTTTTATTTCTAAATCAGAAGTGTCGTGATCTTTTAAATAAGTTTCTGCTTTGGCAATTATATTGGCATCGTGGGCACGATTTTTATCCAGCCAGAAAATAGCCGGCTGGCCTGTCATTTTAGCGCGGCTAACCGCAAGCTTTACCCAGTCCTGAATGGGTAGATCTTTTGTCTGGCACATGCGCCAGATATCGCCCTGAGCAACTTTGTGCTCAAGTAATGTGTTGCCAGCCGCATCGCTTACACGCACTGTGCCGCTGGCAGGAATTTCAAAAGTTTTATCGTGGGAGCCATACTCTTCAGCTTTTTGTGCCATTAAGCCAACATTACTCACATTGCCCATAGTAGTTACATCAAAAGCGCCATGCTTTTTACAGAACTCAAACACCTGCTGATAAATACCTGCATAACAACGATCCGGAATCATTGCTTTGGTATCATGCAGCTTTCCATCCACTCCCCACATTTTTCCAGAAGAGCGCAAAGCCGCTGGCATAGAAGCATCAACGATGACATCACTGGGCACATGTAAATTGGTAATACCTTTATCTGAATTCACCATCGCCAGTTCAGGCCGTGTTTTATAAACCGCCTGTATATCATCTTCAATTTGTTTGCGCTGCTCATCGGGCAGGCTGGTAATTTTTGCATACACATCACCTAAACCATTGCGTGTGTCTACACCTGATTTTTCAAAAGTAGCGGCGTGCTTTGCAAAAACATCTTTGTAATAAACATTAACTGCGTGACCAAAAATAATCGGGTCAGACACTTTCATCATCGTCGCTTTCATATGCAGCGATAGTAAAACGCCCTGAGATTTTGCATCCTGAGTCTGTTGCTCAAAAAAATCACATAATGCTTTGCAACTCATTACTGAAGCATCAATCACTTCTTTTGCCAGCACCGGTGTTTTTTCTTTTAGCACGATGACTTCACCATCATCATCAGCGAATTCAATTTTTACATCGCCCGCTTTTTCTATTACTGCCGACTGTTCACTAGAATAAAAATCACCATCACTCATAGAAGCAACATGAGATTTAGAATCAGCCGACCAAACACCCATAGAATGAGGATGCTGTTGTGCATATTCTTTTACCGGCCCTGCAACTCGACGATCAGAATTACCTTCACGCAATACCGGATTAACCGCACTGCCTAAAACTTTTGCGTAACGAATTTTAATCGCCGCTTCATTATCGTTTTGTGGTTCTTCAGGGTAGTCGGGAATTTTATAACCCAGAGATTGCAGCTCTTTGATGGCTTCGTGTAACTGAGGAACCGATGCGCTGATATTCGGCAACTTTACAATATTGGCTTCAGGTGTTTTTGCCAGTTCACCCAGCTCGGTTAATGCATCACTCTGTTTTTGCTCATCACTAAGATCATCAGGAAAATTAGCAATGATTCTGCCCGCCAGAGAAATATCCCGGGTTTCAACTTCAATACCCGCCGCCCGTGTATAGGCCTGAATAACCGGCAGTAATGATTGAGTGGCTAAAGCAGGAGCTTCGTCGGTTTCGGTGTAGATGATTTTTGAGCTGGGCATGAATTGTCTCTATAAATATGACGCAATAAAGCGTGTTCAGTCGTTAAGGATATATTGGCGAGTGTATGGCCGATGTGAATATTAGCAGATAAAACAACGAATCAAAGTGAAGTTAATGATAATTCACCATGCTCCGTGTGGTGTTTGAAAATAACTCATCTGACTGGAGCCAGGTATTCTGCCAGAAAATTATTGGGCTTATGTCTACAAAGTGGTGTTTTCTATACATAACAGTAAATCATGTTATGAAAATAAGATGACCTCTTAGATATAACTATCTAAAACTATGCAAGTTTCCGACATAAGAAGATCCTTATATCGGAAACTACCAGAGTATTTGACATAAGAGGGTAAAACAGCTAAGTTTCCGATATATGAATCACACTATGTCGAAAACTATATAAGAATTGGGCATAAGAACAGGCCAAAGAAGTGGGGTACAACATGGATTTGCATGATTACATAGCGGGAAAGCACAAGCAGCAATACGAGTATAAAAGCTTTTCTCCTGAGCTTATCAATCATGAATGGCTAATTTCAGATGGTGAAATTCAAAGCCTGTTAAGCGAGGCAGATCGAGCGCTTGGGCAACTCAATGCCTTTTCTCAGCTCATACCCAATGTTGAGTTCTTTATTCGTATGCACATTACTAAAGAAGCCACTCAGTCCAGCCGTATTGAAGGCACACAAACCAATATGGAAGAAGCCCTGTTGGATGAGCAGGATATTGAACCAGAAAAAAGGGATGACTGGGCTGAAGTACAAAATTACATTGCAGCGATTAACTCTGCCATAACAAGCTTAGATAGCTTGCCACTATCAAATCGCCTGTTAAAAGATACCCATGAAACACTAATGCAAGGTGTGCGAGGTGAGGGCAAATTGCCTGGTGAATTTCGCAGCAGTCAAAACTGGATTGGTGTAAGCCTTAAAAATGCAGCGTTTGTTCCGCCTCATCATGAAGAGCTGGCGGAATTAATGAGTGACTTAGAGAAGTTCATGCATAATGATGAATTAAAGTTGCCCCATCTAATTAAAATAGCCATAGCGCATTATCAGTTTGAAACTATACATCCATTTCTTGATGGTAATGGGCGACTAGGGCGCTTAATGATTGCATTGTACTTTGCTAATTTTGGGTTATTAGATAAGCCTGCTTTATATTTATCGGATTATTTTGAGCGTAATAAAACAGAATATATAGATCGCTTAATGGCAGTAAGGCAATCAAATCAAATTAAACAGTGGTTAATATTCTTTTTACACGGCATTCATGAAACAGCGTTGAACTCAATACAGGTATTTAAAGACACCTTAAAATTAAAACAGCGTCTTGAGCGTGAAGTATTGCCTCATTTTACTACGCGCAGGCAGGAAAACGCGCAGACATTAATGCAGTATTTATATAAATCACCTGTGCTGGATATTAAACGAGTATCAAGTTTATTAGGCCTAAAGCCAAATACAGCAGCAACATTAGTGAATGACTTTGTTAAATATGGTGTTTTAGTAGAATTGACAGGAAAGCAGCGAAATAGACTGTACTTGTTTCAGGATTATTTCATCATTTTTAAGCGAAAAGTAGATACATAAAAATGAATAAGAAGGATTTTCTAAAAAGCATCATCTGTGCCAAATATATAACCTCTATTCTTAAAAGTGCAGGATGTGATATTTATGAATTGAGATTGATCTGATGGCAATAAAAAAGAAACAGCTTAGCAGCCCCTTTTCAACAGGAAGTGGTGGCGCTCATTTTGAGGCTCACATTCAATCCTCATTTGTTACCCTGATGTTAAGTGGTGGCTATTCTCCTGCTTTGCCATCATGGCCTATAAGTGAAATAAAGTTACAAGGTAAAGTCGATGGCTATGATACTGATGACTTGATCGTGTTTGTGCAAAATGAAGAATCTAAAGAAAAAAGAAAACTTTTAGGGCAGGTAAAACATTCAATTAACTTTACTAAAGGTAGTTCTGTGCTAACTGATGTTATGCAGGCTGCTTGGAACGACTTTAATAACTCTTCTCTATTTTCCAAAAACAAAGACTGCATTGCTCTTATTACGGGGGCAATAAAAGAAATTAATTTTATTGCCCTGAAGACTCTAAAGGTCTCTGGATTAATAATGAAGTAGCGCAAACTTTGAATGATAAACAATCGGATGAGTTACGACGAGGGTTTAGAACCGAGGTATTTAATTCAAGAGGCACACATTGGGTTGATCCAACTGGCAAGCCTGAACATGAATTGGCTGTGCAATGGAGAAAAAATGCTAACGCTATAGAGGATGCTGGTTTTGCCAGATTTGCGTCTACCTTGAAAGAGTTGGCACGTTCATATGAACGTGATGCAGAGCAAATAATCACTAGGCATTCATTACCTACCGATGAAGACTAATCAAAATTGAGAAAATAATGGCTATTTATCAAATATGATGATTATGGGGCTGAGCAATAAAAAAATGCTTTTCAGGCTCAATTAGGTGTGATTCTTGTTTTGTTCTAGCTCTGCTGAAAACCAGTGCCCAAGAGGGCAAATGTTATATGGCGCGCCCGACAGGAGTCGAACCTGTGACCTTCGGAATCGGAATCCGATATTCTATCCAGCTGAACTACGGGCGCTAATCTATGCTTTTCGCGGCGCCTAGCATACCGGTTTATGGCGGCGTCTTCTAGTTAGATATAAACCGATCCAGTGATCGATATGAAATAGCCTCGCTGAGATGCTGGGCTGAAATATTTTCACTGCCATTTAGATCGGCAATGGTGCGCGCCAGTTTGAGTATGCGGTGATAGGCGCGAGCTGATAGTTTCAGTTGCTCCATTGCCTGATCGAGCAGCTGGGTGCTTGCATTACTTAACGGGCAGTGCTGTTCTACTTCTTTGCTGCTCAGTTCGGCATTGGGTTTATTGCTGCGAGCAATTTGTTGCTGATAGGCGCTAATAACCCGTTGTTGAATCTGGGCGGATGTTTCTGCATCTGGCTGGTTTTGGTGCAGGGCTTTGTGCGGCAGGCGAGGCACTTCGATATGTATATCGATGCGGTCGAGCAGGGGTGCGGAGATGCGAGATCGGTATTTGAGTTGTTGCTCCGGGGTGCAGCGGCACAGTTCTTTGCCATCGCAGCTATAGCCCTGCGGGCAGGGATTCATCGCGGCGATGAGTTGAAACTGGGCGGGGAATTCAGCCTGCCGGGCAGCGCGGGAGATGGTGATGCTGCCGGTTTCCAGCGGTTCGCGCAATACATCCAGCACCCGGCGATCAAATTCGGTTAATTCATCCAGAAATAATACGCCATTGTGTGACAGTGAAATTTCACCGGGTCTGGGATTCGAGCCGCCGCCCACCAGTGCTACGCCAGAGGCGGTGTGGTGAGGTGAGCGAAAGGGTCGGTTGAGCCAGTGATCTGGATTAAATCCCTGTGCGCTAATGGAATAAATAGAGGCGGTTTCCAGCGCCTGCTGTTCGCTCATGGGCGGCAGAATGCCAGCGAGGCGGCTGGCCAGCATGGTTTTGCCTGTGCCGGGTGGGCCGACCATCAGCATGTTATGTCGTCCGGCGGCGGCGATTTCCAGTGCTCGCTTGGCTCGCTGCTGATCGTGTACATCGCTCATATCCAGATGGTGTTGTTTAAGTGGCCCGGGTTCTATTTTATCCGGCTGTTGAAGGTCGCCCTGTTGTTGCAGATAGCGGCAGATATCCAGTAAGTGGCGGGCTTTATAAACTTCGGTGTCGGTGATCAGTGCCGCTTCTTCTGCACTGCCTTCCGGCATAATGAGTGTGCGTTTATTCTGCTTTGCGCTGATGGCCACCGGCAGGGCGCCGGTTACAGGTCTGAGCTGACCACTAAGCGCCAGTTCGCCATGAAATTCGCAGCCGTCGAGACCATCATGGGAAATTTGCCCGGAAGCGGCGAGTATGCCCAGTGCAATGGGCAGATCATAACGGCCACCATCTTTAGGCAGGTCGGCGGGAGCCAGGTTGATGGTAATGCGCTGAGCCGGGAAATCATACTGAGAATTGATAATGGCGGCGCGAACCCGGTCTTTGCTTTCTCTTACTGCGGCTTCGGGTAAGCCCACGATAGAAAGAGCAGGCAGGCCATTGGATATATGAACTTCAACGGTAACGGGCTGGGCGTGAATTCCATCCAGGGCGCAGGTGTGTACGGTGGCGAGTGACATGGCTTCCTTTCCTGTTTTGTTTTTGGCAATTCCTGTGCCGATACAACTTTACCTTAGCATAATCCAGAGCTGAAGGTCGCTCCTGCAGCAAGCATCCAGTAGGAGCGACCTTCAGGTTGCGATTAGTTGTTCTGATATTTACTTTCCAGCTGCTGTAACTGCTGTTCCAGCTGCTGCAATTTTTCATTAGTGCGTGCCAGCAATGCTGTCTGCACATCAAATTCTTCACGGCTAACCAGTTGCATATTACTCAGAGCGGATTCCAGCATGGCGCGAATATTTTTCTGCATATCATCCTGCATCATTTTAATGCCATCGGGTAACAGGCCTGAAAGCTTGTTAGTGAGTTCATCAAGGGTTTTATTATCGATCATAGCGGGGCTCTTAAGAAGATTAGTCGTTAAGTTTACCTTATAAAAGATGCACCTGCCTTGTGCAAGGAGCCGCCCATGAATAGTGCGTAGCGACATCTTCTGTTCAATTATGGTGCACGGACATTGGGTTATTTTAGGGAAAAGAATATTAGAGCATGCTGTAAATTATTGAAATAAAAAAGAGAAAGTGTGAACTGGCATGGCTAGTGCATTTAGCAAGTGACAATTTTAATTTTAAAAAAGCAAAGCAGAGGGTTTAAAAATGAAAAATATTAAAGCGTTAACTTTAGGTGCGGCGGTTGCTGCGGCACTGGCAGGGTCAATGGTGAGTACATCAGCGGTGGCTGGGTTGAGCGCTAACCTTGGTATAGCAAGTCAGTATTATTACCGTGGTGCACAGCAAACAACAGGTGCAGCGGCTCAGGCAGGCGTTGACTATGAACATGAAAGTGGTGCTTATGCAGGTGTCTGGGCATCTGATGTAGGTGGACAGAGCACTACAATAGGCGCTGCTCCAGGTATAGAAACAGATTATTACTTTGGTTATGGCGGTGAAATGAGTGGCATCACTTATGGTGTTGGTTACACGCTTTATACCTATACTGGTGATTTCGATACTCAGTATGGTGAAGTTAATTTAACAGGTGCCTATGGCCCGGTTAGTCTTGAATTCAGCACGGGAACACATGACGGAGCGGGTGCAGATGCAGATGATGATTACACTTTCATCGCCCTGTCATACGAATATGGAAGCTTTACAGCAACATATGGCACATACGGTAATGATCACGATGGCGCTTACTTAGAAATTGGATTTGCTAAAGAAATCAGCGAGCTTGATTTCGGAATCTCTCTGATTAATGGTGATCCTGATGATTCAGTTACTGCAACTAATGCCACAACCGATGGCACCGCACTGGTTGTCACCATCGGTAAAACTTTCGATCTTTAATTTTGATTTAGAATATTCATGTTGGGTAAATACTTACCCGGCTGAATTTTCAGGAGACGTTTATGAAACTCATAACAGCCATAATCAAACCTTTCAAGCTTGATGATGTGCGTGAAGCATTATCAGACATCGGCGTGCAGGGTATTACGGTGACAGAAGTAAAAGGCTTCGGTCGTCAAAAGGGTCACACCGAGTTATATCGCGGTGCTGAATATGTAGTCGATTTTTTGCCTAAGGTAAAAATCGAAGTAGCTGTGGATGATGGCATAGTTGATCAGGTGATTGAATCTGTTCGTAATGCAGCGAATACAGGCAAGATTGGTGATGGCAAAATGTTTGTCACTCCGGTTGAGCAGGTTATTCGTATCCGTACAGGTGAAAGCGGCGTTGAAGCGCTTTAATTTAAGGGGATAAATAAGTGGAAAATCAAATTTTTGAACTTCAATATGCCATCGATACTTTTTACTTTTTAGTATGCGGTGCATTAGTAATGTGGATGGCCGCCGGCTTTGCCATGTTAGAAGCGGGTCTGGTTCGTGCAAAAAACACAACTGAAATTTTAACCAAGAATGTAGCTTTATTTGCTATCTCCTGCATTATGTATCTGGTTTGCGGTTATGCAATCATGTACGACGGTGGCATCTTCCTGGCTGGAATTCAGGGTGGCGACTCTTTAGTTGCTGATGCAATTGCCGCATCAAAAGAAAATGGTTTTGGTGGCGATTCTGTTTACGCAGATGCTTCTGACTTTTTCTTCCAGGTTGTATTCGTAGCCACAGCTATGTCAATTGTTTCTGGCGCAGTTGCTGAACGTATGAAACTCTGGGCATTTTTAATGTTTGCTGTTGTGATGACAGGTTTCATCTACCCAATGGAAGGCGCATGGACATGGAACGGTGCTGACGTATTTGGCATGTTCAATTTAGGTGAGCTGGGCTTCTCTGACTTTGCGGGTTCAGGCATTGTGCATATGGCCGGTGCTTCTGCTGCATTAGCCGGCGTTTTACTACTGGGTGCGCGTAAAGGTAAATACGGCGCTAACGGTCAGGTCAATGCGATTCCTGGTGCTAACCTGCCTATGGCAACATTAGGTACATTCATTTTATGGATGGGCTGGTTTGGTTTTAATGGTGGTTCTGTATTGAAACTGGGTGATGTTGCAAATGCCAACTCTGTCGCCATGGTGTTTTTAAATACAAATGCCGCTGCCGCAGGTGGTGCTGTTGCTGCAATGATTGTTGCGCGTTTACTGTTCGGCAAAACAGATTTAACCATGGTGCTAAATGGTGCCTTGGCAGGTCTGGTTGCGATTACCGCTGAGCCTTCAACGCCTACTGCATTACAGGCAACTTTGTTTGGTGGTATTGGTGGTGTGCTGGTTGTATTTAGTATTCTGGCTCTGGATAAAATGAAAATTGATGATCCAGTAGGTGCAATTTCAGTTCACGGCACCTGTGGTTTATTAGGCCTGTTGCTGGTACCCATCACAAATTCTGATGTAAGTTTCTCGGGTCAGTTAATAGGTGCAGCTACTATCTTTACCTGGGTGTTCGGCGCAAGTTTCATCGTATGGTATGCAATAAAAGCTGTTATGGGCATACGTGTAAGCGAAGAAGACGAGTACGAAGGTATGGATCTTGTAGATTGTGGTATGGAAGCATATCCAGAATTTACAATTAAGTAATTTTATCTGAAGGATGCAATAGGCGTATAAATACGCAGAGATAATTTTGCAAATACCAGCGGTAGGACTCCTGCTGGTTGTGTGGTCGGGCCGAATACAGATATGTATTCGGCCTTTTTATTACCTGTAATATATTGTTATTATGGCTTTAAATTAAAGGAGCAAAGGAATATGGTAAGAATTACTTTAGTTTTGGCAATGCTTGTAGTTGTTAATAGTATAGAAGTGCAGGCAGAAATATATAAATGGAAGGATGATAAAGGTAAAACTCATTATGGAGACAAGCCAGTTGCAAGCAGTGAAAAAATGGGAATCAAGGAAGAAGCTAGCACTAGAAGAAGTATAAGTGATTCGACAAGAGAAGACCGTAGAAAAAAACTAATGGAAACTTTTGATTTAGAGCGAAAAGAAAAAAAGAAAGAACTGGCTAAAAAAAGAAAGAAAAAAGACAGGCTGGATGCACAATGCGGAAGCGCCAAAGATAGATTAAGGCGCTATAATCGAGCAGGCAGGCTGTATGATGTAGATAAAAATGGTGAGCGCACTTATTTGCCTGACAATGTTCGCCAGACGGAAATAAATAAATTACAAAATAAAATTAAAAAGTATTGTAAATAGTTAACCAGAAATTAAGCGCTGGCAGCCAATGAAGTAATTACCTTGCTCAGAGCGAAATCAAAGGCAGAATGATCTGCAATTATTTTTGATTTGTCAGAGGAAAGCTCGTCATTAAAAACAGCCGCGTCTTTATCAATGACTTTTTTACCTAAACGATCAACGAAAATCAATTTCGCTTCATCCATAATAATGACAGAAAGTTTTAATCTTCGTACGGCTCGATCTTCACCAGTAAATATTTCAAACCATACTCCTGGGCGCACTTCTCTGGGTAAGGCAGAGATTTTTTGTCTGCATAAATCTGCATCGTTGTCAGTGTCTTTAGAATCATCACTGAATTCATCTATATTATTTATCGCAGCTTCTAATAATTTAGAGTCGCAGGGGAAGGATTCTAAAGTTATCTCTTCTTCAATACGATCATCCGGGTTAAATGAATTACTTTCTTCTGTGTTCAAAGAAGCGTTTTCTTCAGGCGTATTAAATTTTGATTTTTCAATCATTAAATCGTAGTTATTTTTCAGAGACGCAAGTGATGCACCAATGTCGTAACTATTAATTCTTGTTTCCTGTAAGTAGTCATTAAGGGTGTCAATTAGACCCATGTGATTGTTTTTTAATGAAAGCCATGATGATTTAGATTTAATAGTCTGTAGGCTATTAACAAGTAGCAATAAAATATTGCTGGCTTCTTTCCATGCGATGCTATCACGGCCATTTCGTATGTATCTATGAAACATTAGAGTTGACCAGTTTTTTAGAATCAAGGGATGAATAGCTTTTGGTATGTATTTACCTTTTAACTGATGCTGCAACTCACTTAGTACAATCATACGAGCATGTTCCTGGAGCGCGCTCTTTTGAGTTGATTTTTCATTCTCTTCAGTAATTAAGCTGGTTTGACAAACAATATCATTAATATTATCAATCGCGACCTGAAAACTAACAATGTCTGCATCAAAGTCTTCTAATAATAAATCAACTTCCCCTTCGAGGGGGGCATAGAGATCATCGTCTTTATCGTTAATGCCTTTTCCTGTTTCTACAATCAGGTTTAGCAGGCGTCGTGCTGGATGAGCGCTGTTTCTAAATATTTCTTCATCCAGCATAGCAACTTTAATAACAGGAATTTGCAGTCTGAGTAGCAGGTTTGTGATAACTTCAGATATGCTTATGTCTTCAACAATAACTTCAAATAACATTTCAATAAAATCAATCGTTTTTTCATCGAGTTGATTAACCTGCTTTGTTATTGCGCCACCACTTTTCTTTCCCATCTGGGTAATAAGAGATTTCTTGAAGTTTTCTATATCTACAGCAATGTTTCCATTATTTTCAGAATAAAAATTCTGTTGTAAATTGGATAGAGCATTTAAAACATCACGACGATCATAATATTGAGTGGAACTAGATCCTGTTGTGCCCGAGTATTCAGAGCTGCCAGGCTGCTGTGAAATACCATTGTGCATAAACTGATGAATGACACGGTTAATTTCATCCTGTGGTTGAGTGGTGCTGCCGCCAGGGCTGGCATAATTAGTTGAATAATTATTATAATCACCATTTGATGTATTAACAGGCGAGTAGTTGTTGTTGATTGAGAATGTGTTCTCGTCTATCTGATCATCTGTGATGTCGTAGTTATCAACTGTTTCACTGTTACGTAGTTGTGATTGTGTAGATGAAGGTCGAGGAATAGATTTTTTCTGGGGAATAGAGTGACCGGCTTTTATTTGAGGTAAAATTCCTTCTTCAATTAAACGCTTGTTTATAGACAGGTAGCATCCTTCCATTTTTGAGCTAACTTCCTGATCAAAAAGCTTATAAAGAACAAGTTTATTCTTTGTATTAAGCTCTATAGATTTTAGAGCTGTTTGAAATGCTTCACAAATATATTTTGGCTGTAATGCTTCTTTGTCGAAAATTAATGTTGTTTTCATAGCAAGGACTTCCAGTCTTGCTTCAAGGTGATTGATGGCGTCACCAAATAAATTCATTGCTTTTGTATGCATTGTGGAGATAGCAACCATTTCTTCCATGGTTTCCTGATCTACTAATGTTAATTCTTCGTCATCAGTAGATGATTGCTGTTCGTCATTTTGTGATTGAATAATAGGTTTTAGTTGAGACTTGAGCGCATCGAAAAAAACATCTTCAACATTTTTGCGTTCCAGACGAACCATTCTCATAGTATCAAAATAGTGATTTTGATCTTCATTGGATTCGGCTATTTCAGCCATACGGAATAAGGCATCGTCTGCACCATTGAACATATTGGTGAGCAAGCTTTCTAAATTTTTGTTTAGACAATCTTTAATGTCAGAAATTAAAGATTGATACTTGTCGTTTTGAGCCGACTCAAGCTTATGTATTTTTGCACTCATGGTACAGACTCCAAATTCAAATTGATATACGATGACCTTTAAAAGGCCACAAGTCGTTTATCAATTGAATGTCAGATCTGTAAAGAAGAGCTAGAGCTTATCTAGATTAGCTTTGTGCAGAAAGAGACATTATTACGTTGGATAGAGCATGGTTGAAAATGGAATGATCAGCTAGAAACTGAGACTGCTTATATTTAATTTCTTTAGAAAATTCAACAGCGTCTTTTTCTGTAACCTTAATTCCCATGCGATCTACAAATATTAGTTTGGCTGAATCAGTTAAAATCACGGATAGTTTTAATCTTCGAATTGACTGAGTCTCACTAATAAATACTTCGAACCAGTTGCCTGGTTTTATATTTTCTGGCATGTTTTCAATTTTATCTTTTGCCAGTTTAAGAGCCTGTTTTTCTGGGTCGATAATATTTTGACGTGACATATTAAGATTGTCATCAACTGCCTTTGTTTCAAGGTATTTTTCTGACAGCGCAATATTTTTTCTAATTGTAATTCGTAGCGCATTTGCAGAGTTGTGTATAAGCTCTTTATTGATCTTTGTTTCGCGGAGCATGTTTTCAACTTCAAGATGAATGTCGTTTTGCATGTCTCTGATTAAATACAGGTCTTCATGACATTCGGCTCTTTTAATACCAGCCATCATTTTGCTTAGAAGGTTAGTCGTTTCATTCCACTGGTCACTGTCTTTGCCATAATGAATAAAGGTCTGAAACATAAGCGTTGACCATTGCTTAAGGATCAGGTTTTGCATGGCTTTGGGCAAGGCCGTTTTGCCAACATGATATTGTAAAGCGGTTAGCACGCTCTGACGTGCATGCTCTTTTAAGATATTCTTTTTAGTCTGCTGTTCGTTTTCATCCAGCTTGCCCTGCTCTATTTTTCTAAGTCTATTTAAGGCTTTAAGGCTGGTGTGGAAGCTAATAATGTTTTTATCGAAACTATTAAGCAGCTGATTAATAATAAGGTCAATGGTCTTTAATACTGTATCTTCAGGGTCATCTACACCTATGCCGATGTGAGCAATTTCATCTAATACATTTCGAGCTGGATGTTTATGATTGTAGAAAAATTTTGTATCCAGCATGGCTATTTTTATAACGGGTATCTGGAGTCTTAACAATAAAGATTTAATGGCGATAGAAATATTTTTATCACGTAAAAATGCGCCAAATATCATTTCTACAAAATCGATAGTACGGCCGTCGATTTGATTAACTGATCGTGTTGCAGCGCTAGGGTTAACCTTGGCAATACTGTTTAATAGTGCAGACTTAAAACTGTCTGTATTGATGTTGGTTTTTTGTCCGGCAATATATTCAGATTTGTAAGAAGGCTGTAGTTTGGAGAGCGCTTCTATAACATCATGGCGTGGAAATACATGCTTGCTTGCAGCTCTAGGGCGTAACTTTTTTGTTCTATCTAAATTTTCGTTATCACCATTGATGAATTCACTAATAACCGCTGAGTTATCTTTGATTGCTTTCATCTGGGAGGTGGTAGAGTCGTAAGTGTCAGCCATGCTATCAAATACCAAAATTAAATCTAAAAAATTAAAATGCCACAAACTAACAGTCAAATTCACATGTCACTGCTTTAGAGGGGGAGGTTCGCCTCAAGCGTGGTAAATTGATTACCCTTCAGGGTAGTAGTTTGCACCTTCTAAAAAATTACAGACTTTTGTGTCTGTCGGATGCTTTTAACATTTGGCAGGTGTGCATTTATACAGTTTAATTTTCAACATCCACTGTTTGCAGTGTCCACGAACTGTAATACTAGCCCCCCATTTGGGTGATGAATGTGATATTGATCACATATCGAACAGGCGGTTAAAATCACTCGATGATTTGAATATAACTCTATAGGCGGTTATTACCAGCTTTATAAGCTGTCAGGAGGTATTTTCAGGATATGTGGTAAGTTTTAGATTCTGGGGCAGATGATGTCCAGCACCTCACCTGCCTGCTCCCATGCTTTGTCCATTACATCGGGCAGTATAGATAGTTTCAGGCCGGTAATATTCAATGTTTCAGGCTCAAAGTCAGGGAAGTCATCAAGTAAATCCACGTCTACCTCAGCTTCTGGACCCAGCGCGTTTACAACACAGTTGGCAATATGAACGATGGCGGTTTCCATTGGATATTTTTTGGCTTTCAGGGGCTGGTGGTGGTATTTAACTACTTCTTTTAAGGTGTCGGCCATTTCCCAGCTGTCCATCAGGGCGCTGCCCACGTCGGCGTGGGTAAAGCCTAAAATATCTTTTTCAGAGGCATGCACCAGGCCATCTGTTTCGCTTGCCTGAATTATAACCTGCTGTGAAAGTTCGGGTTCCTTGAAATATAAAATCAGTTTGCCAATATCGTGAAGTAATCCTGCTACAAACAGGCGTTCCCCATGGAGGATATTGCAGTGTTTGGATAAAATTCTGGCAACTATGCCTGTGTGCACACTGTGCCGCCAGAATAAGTCTATATCCACCAGCTGATTAGGTAAGCGTTTAAAGGTATCTACTGCAGATGTGGCCAGTACCAGGCTTCTAAGATCGTCTTCACCAATCACGGATACAGCACGGCTTACTACTTCGATTTTAACCGCCAGGCCATAATATGCACTGTTGACAATTCGTAAGATTCGAGCGGTCAGAGAGGGGTCGTGGCTAATCACTTCGCCCAGTTGTTTAGCGTTGTGGTTGGGGTTTTCCATAACCTGATTAACGCGGATAAAAATTTCAGGTAAGGATATGAGTTTAACGACACCTTTTACCAGATCTTCAGCACGTTGTGCCATATTGGTCATTCTCCCCGAGCAGGTTTGTAGTAATTTTTATATTTACAGAGTTTCAGTCATCGACCGAGAATCGGTAAAACTTATAAGGTAATAATGGGATATAAATCATGGGAATGCCAATATTGAGATAAAAAAATTATTAAATAATACTTTTACTCGGCATTGACTAAGCAGCATCTGATGAAGCCACTTCCGCTCTGGCAAGCAACTCCCTTACTGAACAGACATTACTGCCAAAAGAAAGCAGTTGATCGAGTTTAATATAGCCTTCTGTAAAACGTTGTCGTTTACCATTTTCGACAATGTAGGTGCCATTGGTAGAGTCAAGGTCTGCCAGATACAAAGAATCCTTTTTAATGGTCAGTTGAGCGTGCTGGGCACTGGTGGTTTTATGCACCATGTGAATGTGGCCTTTACGACCTATTACATATGTTTTTTCGCTGGTCATTTTTAATTCCTTTGACATGTAATTTATTAACTGATGCGTATTCTAGGCGTTTCTATGAATTCTTATAGACCATTTATCACCCGTTTGTGTGAGCTGTATCACAGCCTGCCCAGGGTGAGGAAAAATCACCTTTGGCGAAATCAGTTGAGCTGACAGCGGCATCAGATTTTTCTTACCCGAGCATAAATATTTGAAGTGGGTGGGTGAGCATCAAAAAATAATAAATATACTCAGAATAAGCCATTAAGAAACACTTAAATACTGTATACTACGCGCCCTTTGTGATCGTTCGGAATTCGGTATCGTTATGAAATTACGCAATATAGCCATCATTGCCCATGTTGACCACGGCAAAACAACACTGGTTGATGAGCTTTTAAAACAGTCAGGCACCATAGACACCCGCGGTGATATGGAAACCTGCGTAATGGATTCTAACGACCAGGAAAAAGAACGAGGCATCACCATTCTGGCGAAAAACACAGCCATCACATGGAATGACTACCGCATTAATATCGTAGACACGCCGGGTCACGCCGACTTCGGTGGTGAGGTTGAGCGAGTATTATCTATGGTTGATTCAGTATTGCTGCTGGTCGATGCACAGGAAGGCCCCATGCCTCAAACCCGTTTCGTCACCCAAAAAGCTTTTAATATGGGCTTCAAGCCGATAGTGGTTATTAATAAAGTCGATAAGCCCGCAGCACGAGTCAACTGGGCGCTGGATCAAACCTTTGAGCTGTTTGATCAACTGGGTGCCACCGATGAACAGCTAGATTTTCCTGTGATATACGCATCAGGCCTGGGCGGTTTTGCCAGCCTGGACGACACGGCACGGGAAGGCGATATGGTGCCATTACTGGAAGCCATTCTAGAGCATGTGCCCGCTCCCGATGTCGATATGGATGCTCCCTTCCAGATGCAGGTCAGTGCGCTGGATTACAACTCATATGTTGGCGTTATCGGTATTGGTCGTATTAAGCAGGGCACAGTTAAACGTAATCAGGTATTGAGCCTGATTGATCGTGAAGGCAAGGTGCGTAATAGCGTACGCATGCAGCAGATACTGGGCTTTCACGGGCTGGAGCGAGTAGAAGTGGAGCAGGCACAGGCTGGCGACATTATCTGTTTTAACGGCATTGATAAATTAAATATTTCAGACACACTTTGTGACCCTGAGAACATTGAAGCCATGCCACCATTATCTGTGGATGAGCCAACTCTGAGCATGACCTTCCAGGTAAACAATGGCCCATTAGCAGGCCAGGACGGCAAATACGTTACCTCACGAAATATTTCAGATCGCCTCGATCAGGAACTGATTCACAATGTGGCGCTGAAAGTAGAGCCAGGTGACACCGGTGATAAATTCCGTGTTTCAGGTCGTGGTGAATTGCACCTGTCTGTACTTATTGAATCCATGCGCCGAGAAGGTTTTGAATTATGCGTTGGTCGTCCTGAAGTGGTTATCAGGGAAATTGACGGCAAAGTGTGCGAACCCTATGAACAGCTTACCGTTGATGTGCCGGAAGAATCACAGGGTTCAGTAATGGAGCAGCTGGGCATACGCAAAGGCGAGCTAAAAGACATGGTGCCAGATGGCAAAGGTCGTGTGCGTCTGGATTACATTATTCCAACTCGTGGACTGATTGGTTTCCGTACTGAGTTTTTAACCGCAACGGCAGGCAATGGCTTACTGTATAACGTATTTGATAGCTATGGTCCAAAACTGGATGCGGTTATTGGTCAGCGTAGTAAGGGCGTACTGATTTCTAATGGCGCAGGTAAGGCTCTGTCTTATTCAATCTATAATCTTCAGGAACGGGGCAAAATGTTTCTGTCTCACGGCGATGAAGTCTACGAAGGTATGCTGGTTGGTATTCACGCAAGGGATAATGATCTGGTGGTGAACCCCCTTAAAGGTAAGCAGTTAACCAATGTCCGTGCATCAGGTACAGATGAAGCACTCACATTAACCACACCCATCAGAATGACTTTAGAGCAGGCGCTGGAATTCATTGACGATGACGAACTGGTAGAAATCACACCTAATTTCATTCGTATGCGTAAAAAACGGCTAACAGAAAATGAACGTAAGCGTTCATCTCGCGGTTAAATAACAGATCTGAAATCTCTCGGCCGATTGCATATCCCATGCAATCGGCTAATCTCCTGATATAACAACAACTTTCGTTATGGTTTTATCAGGGGATCATCTTGTCAGTAGAAAAAAATTCATCCCAGGTTCTTATCGTAGATGATTCAAAAGTCATTCGACGTGCCGCCACTAAAATTTTAGAAAACGAGTTCGATATTGTTGAGGCCGAGGACGGTGAATATGCCTGGGATGAAATAAAGAGTAATAAAAATATATCAGTAGTATTTAGTGATTTAGGCATGCCCAATATGGATGGCTATGAATTGCTGGAAAAAATACGCAATTCAGATGATCCGATGATTGCCAATATGCCAGTTATTATCATAACCGGTGCAGAAGAATCTGAAGGTGCCAGAGAAGAAGTTTTTGAACAGGGCGCAACCGATTTTATCAGTAAGCCATTTGATTCATTATCACTAAAATCCAGAGCCTCTGCTCACATCAACTACCGCAATGAAGTTAAGTCATTAGAAAAACGTGCGGGCATTGATAAGCTAACCGGCTTATCAACCGAAGTGGCATTTAAACAACAGGGTGAGCAGGCACTGGCTTACGCTATTCGCCATTGTGCAGACATTACAGTTGTTAGATTTGATATAGATGGCTTTGCAGAATTATTCGTCAAGCACGGTAAAGAGATAGCCGAACAAATCCTAACTAAAGTGGCATCCTTTATTTCAGACGCCATGCGAACAGAGGATACGGCAGCAAGACTGGGTGTGGCTCGATTTGCCCTGCTGCTGCCCAGCGCCGATATCGAAGGTGCTGCGGTGGTCGTAAATCGTATCTGCCAGCGAGTTGCAAAATTAAAATTAAAGCTGGGGGACGAGGTTTTTCATATTCGCTTCAGCACAGGCACAACCACGCCAGAGCTGGATGATGAAAATATTAGCTTCAATGATCTGCTGGAGCAGGCAGAACAATCACTTAAAGAAGCTTCTGAGCAGGGTGGCGAAAAGATTGTCAGTCATCAGGCGGTTAAAGAAGCGGTGCAGGACAAAGGCGCAGGCAATATTGATATAAGCATCGATCAGTTGCTTGATAGCCTGGCCGGGCAAAAAGAAGAAATAGATAATGCCCAGCTAATTTCTGCCATGCGTAAAATTTTACCGTTGATGGTGCAGGCCGATAAAAATCTTAAACTGGGCCTGAAAAAAGTTGTATTGCATTTAAAAAACAGATTGAAGACTTAGGTCTGATTCTCGATATAGCTAAGTCATTGAAATAAATGCCTTTATCTATATTTTAAATAAAGTATTTCATTATATGGTAATATTCCGATCCAAATTTTTAGATGGCTGGCGAAAGAGACCTCCCCGAGAGCGGCTTTGCTGGTTGAAAACTAAGTAAGCTTACGGAGCGGTTGTTATGACGACAGGTATGAAATTAAAGCAGTTTTTGCTGCATGAAAAACGTGCGGGCGTGGATCTGCCCTACGATCTAATCGAATTAATTCACGAAGTGAGCATCACCTGCAAAGAAATTGCAGCGACGGTCAGTCGTGGTGAATTATCTGGCGTGCTGGGTGTGGCGGGTTCTGAAAATGTTCAGGGCGAAACCCAGAAAGAACTGGATATTATTACCAATGACATTATGGCCGATCACATGGCCTTAAGTGGTCTGGTGGCGGGCATGGGTTCAGAAGAAATAGAAGAACCTATTGTCGTGCCAGCAAAAGAGCGCGGCGAATATCTGCTGATGTTCGATCCATTAGACGGTTCATCAAACATCGACGTAAATATTTCTGTGGGCACAATTTTCTCAGTGCTAAAAGCGCCCATGGGTTGCAAAGCAGAACCTAAGCTGGAAGATTATTATCAGCCGGGTACTGAACAGAAAGCATCGGGTTTCGTTGTCTATGGCCCGGCCACTGTTTTTGTTCTAACCACAGGCCAGGGTGTAAACATGTTTACCCTGGATAATTCAATCGGTGAATTTGTATTAACCACCGAAGGCTGCACCATTCCAGAAGAAACAACCGAGTATGCTATCAATATGGCAAACAAACGTTTCTGGGAAGCGCCCATGCTGGAATATATTGAAGATTGTCTGGCCGGTGAAAATGGTCCATTAGGCAAGCGTTATAATATGCGCTGGGTTGCATCGATGGTGGCAGAGGTTTATCGCATTCTGGTTCGTGGTGGTATTTTTATGTACCCCTACGATGACCGTGATCCATCCAAAGCCGGTAAGTTACGTTTAATGTATGAAGCTAATCCAATGAGTTTTATTATTGAACAGGCGGGTGGCATGAGTTCAACCGGCCGTGATCGTATTATGGAAGTGGATGCCAATGGACTTCATCAACGTGTGCCGGTTGTTTTAGGTTCAAAGAAAGAAGTTGAAAAAGTGGTTGAATACCATTTAAAGGCTGAAAAAGTTGCCTGATCAATAGCGAAAATTATTTCGTTACAGGTGGCTTGTAAAACTTAAAAGACCGAATTTTTATTCGGTCTTTTTTTGTGTAGTATACGTAGGAGCGAGTCTTTAGCTCGCGATTTTAGTGGTCTGCAAAAATCGCGAGCTAAAGACTCGCTCCTACAAAATTTTTAATCAGCCTTATGCAAATATTTCTCAGCATAATCCCTGGCCAGTGCCAGCGCCTGTTGTTTCTCTTTCTTATTCAATTTACTAAATACAAAAACTTTATTCATTTGAGCATTTTTATTGCCCTGCTCCGCCGCAATATAAAACCAGGCGTAGGCGATAATAGAATCCTGTGCAGTGCCCAGGCCTTTAAAATAAAGCCGGCCTAAATTTTCCTGTGCATCGGCGGCTCCCTGTCGTGCAGCCTGATCGTACCAGTAAAAAGATTCTTTCATATCTTTGGGAATACCCAGACCATGTTCATGCATATGACCGAGATTAAACTGGGCGGCGATGTGTTTCTGTTCGGCGGCTTTGTAATACCATCGCATCGCCAGAGTGTGATCCTGCTTTACGCCAAGGCCGTTGGCATAAAGCACGGCGACATTATATCTGGCTTTGGCATTGCCGTGTTGTGCTGAAAATTCAAACCAGCGTCTGGCTTCTTTGTAATCCTGTTTGACGCCTTTACCTTTTGCATACATTTGCCCCAGTCTGTATTCAGCATCGGCGTCATTCTGATCGGCGGCCTGCTTTAGCCATTTAAAAGCTTCTTTGTAATTCTGTTTAACACCACGGCCTTCGCTGTACATTACGCCAAGATTATATTGCACAGCGCTGTCGCCAAGTTTGGCAAGTGGCAGCCAGAGTTTAATCGCTTCTTTGTAATGCCCCTGTTTATAGGCTTTAAGGCCATCTTCACGGGCATCAGCAAACACGCTGCTGGATAGCATGAATATGCAAAAAATAAATGCGCTCAGTTTATAAATTTTTCTATTGATCATATGGGTGAGTTATTTAAAATAAATCAGCGTGCTGTTTTATATAGTTTAGCCCCTGCTGAATAAAATGGTTACGGTTATCAACAGTATTTAATTCAGTTTCATCTGCCACAGGTAGATCAGGGTTATGTTTGATCATCGCTTCTGCGAACAGGCCTCGATTGTTGTGTTGAATTATTTTTCCATTTTGAAAAACAGGAATATTTCGCAGTCCGCAGCTAGGCGATTTGCTTTTAAAAATATAGCCACAAATATGCTTTAAAGTTTGTGGTCGAGTATTGCAGAAATTATTTATTTCATGGGTGACGTCAATGGTCTCATTATCCCTTCCCATCATCTGTGGATGCTGTGGATTGCCTGTCAGTTGCACGGCTGGTCTTGGCACGCTAAGACCCATTTCCACTTCCGGGCACACGGCGAGTAAATTAAAATATTGTTGCATGTGTTGATAAAGTTCTGGCATGCCTTTTTGTTTGCCATCATAACGAACCAGGTTACCAAGCAGGCAACTGCTGATAGCAATGCAGGGTTTGTCTTCGGCAGTCATGGTTTTATAAATTTAAATGTATGGGCTAATTATTAGCGCCTCTTTTTTTTGCGCGTTCCCGAGTTTTATTTGCTTCCACTGCCTGTTTACCTGCATCCCAGTCGGGCATGGTTTCGGGCCAGCCAAAACTGTGTTGCACAATTAGATCGCAAAGCACATTAATGTGATCTGGCGTATCATTAAGTGCGGGGATATAGCTAAAATCCAGACCGCCACGATCAACAAAAACCTGTCTGTTTTCCATATCTATTTCTTCCAGAGTTTCCAGGCAGTCCGAAGAAAAACCGGGGCAAATAACATCCACGGATTTAACGCCATCATGAGCCATTTGTTTGAGGGTATTATCACAATAAGGTTGCAGCCATTCTTCTTTGCCAACTTTAGATTGAAACACCACTTTCCATTGAATGTCTTTTAATAAAAGTTTTTCAGCAACCAGTCGTGCGGTTTTCTGGCAGTGACAATAATAGGGGTCGCCTTTTTCAAAAAAACTTTTGGGAATTCCGTGAAAAGAGAACAGCAGCATTTCAGGTTTTCTGCCACGGTCATTCCAGTGATTGAGAATGCTCTTTGCCAGTGCTGCAATATATCCGGGGTGGTCATGGTAGCTATTAATAAAACGCATATCGGGAAGCCAGCGCCAGTTGCGAAGTTCTTTAGTCACTTCATCAAACACCGAGGCAGTGGTGGTGGCAGAATATTGTGGATAGAGAGGCAATATCAGCAACCGATGAGCACCGGCCTTACGCAGATTATTGAGGCCATTTTTGATTGCAGGTTTGCCATAACGCATGGCGACATCCACCAGTATATTGCCGCGAATTTTCTCTTTTAGCTGTTTTTCAACTAACTGAGCCTGTTTCATGGAGTTGGCAATCAATGGTGAACCCTGATCCGTCCAGATGCGCTGGTAGAGTTTGGCTGAAATGGCGGGGCGGTTTCTCAGGATATAACCGTGCAATATCAACCACCATATTGGGCGGGGCATTTCTACTATCCGCGGATCCCAGAGGAATTCGGCCAGATATTTTCTTAAAGCCCTGGTTGTTGGTGCTTCCGGGGAGCCCAGATTGACCAGCAATACGCCAATCTTTTCCTGTGGGCCGTGGAGGTAATTACTGGTGTATTTTTCATTGTTATCTTGCATGGAAAGTTTAGCCGATATTAATTTTTATAATGTTATAGAAGTGTAGTGTCAGTGTGTGGATTTTGTAAAAGCATTTCGTGGCTCAACCCCCAGTTTTTGCCCCTGAGAGAGCACTTATTTTTAAGACTAACACAATCCGGATAAAACTTGAGTTTACTGTAAAGGTCTCAGGTTATAGAATTAGCCGCTGATTTTGTGGGAGTGTCTAAAAAATGCCAATTCGCCTGGCTGTACCAAATGAAATTTACCCCGGTGAGCGTCGTATTGCGCTGGAACCGGGCGTTGCCAAACGCCTGATTGATATGGGTGTGGAAGTTCGCATGGAAAAAGGTGCAGCTTTATCTGCTCATTTTCCTGATGATTCATTTGCAGGTGTGAAGATATTTGATACACCGGCTGAATTATACAAAGACGCCGACCTGATCTTTAAAGTGAAGCCACCGACTCTTGAAGAGCTGGGGATGATAAAAGACGGCGCTGTAGTCGTAGGTTTTATGGAACCCCATAAAAATGAAGACGTGACTCAGCGCATGTGTGAAAAGCAGCTGGTGGGCATAGCCATGGAACTGGTACCTCGCATCACCCGTGCCCAGTCGATGGATGCCCTGTCTTCACAGGCAGCCATAGCAGGATATAAAGGTGTGTTGATGGGTGCCGATCTGGCCAGTGTATTTTTCCCCATGCTGACCACCGCCGCGGGCACGATTCGCCCCGCCAAGGTGCTGGTGATTGGTGCGGGTGTGGCGGGCTTACAGGCTATTGCCACCGCCAAACGTCTGGGGGCTGTGGTCGAAGCCTACGATGTGCGCTCTGCCACTAAAGAACAATGTGAATCACTGGGTGCGCGATTTGTTGATACCGGAGTATCCGCTGAAGGTGAAGGCGGCTATGCCCGTGAACTCACCGATGAAGAAAAACAGCAACAGCAGCAGGTGCTGGATAAACATATCTGCATGTCAGATGTGGTGGTGACTACGGCGGCGATTCCCGGTCGCCCATCGCCCAAAATTATCAGTGCCGATGTGGTGGCTAAAATGAAAGTGGGCGCGGTGATCGTAGATCTCGCTTCTGAAGGCGGCGGTAACTGCGAGTTAACCGAACCAGGCAAGACCATAGATTTTGAAAGTCGGGTTATTATTCACGGGCCGTTAAATGTGGCCAGTCAGACGCCGGTACACGCCAGCGAAATGTATGCGAAAAATTTATTTAACCTGATTTCACCTTTTATTACCGAGCAGGGTGAACTGGAACTGGATTACAACGATGAAGTTATTGCTAAGTCTTTATTGCTCTGTGACGGCGAGATTAAGTCTGAACGTTACAAAAGAGAAGAGGTGACAAAATGATTGAAGGTTTTACAGCTCTTTATATATTTATGTTATCGGCATTTACCGGCTATGAAGTTATTAGTCGGGTGCCGGTTATTTTGCACACGCCGATGATGTCAGGCTCAAACTTTATTCACGGCATTGTGCTGGTGGGTGCCATTGTGGTGTTAGGTGGCGCAGAAAGTAATCTGGAAAAAGTGCTGGGCTTCATTGCCGTGGCACTGGCAGCGGGTAATGCAGTGGGTGGCTATGTAGCCACGGTGCGAATGCTGGAAATGTTTACCACCGGCAATAAGAAGGCGGCGTAATGGATATTTTTATTCAGGTAGTTTATTTCGTTGCGGCGATTTTATTTATTCTCGGGCTGAAAAAAATGAGCTCGCCGGTGACCGCAGCAGGCGGTATTGCCTGGGCGGGCGTAGGCATGGTGGCCGCATCTCTGGTGGCCTTTTTTGAACCGGGCGTATTTGATCACAGCAGCAATGTATTTTTAATCGTGCTGGCTATTTCGGTCGGTTCAGCCCTGGCCTTTGTCACCGCCAAACGGGTAGAAATGACCGACATGCCACAGATGATCGCTATCTACAACGGTATGGGTGGTGGCGCCGCCGCAGCCATTGCCGCAGTAGAGCTGGTGAAAATGGCCGGTGGCCATCATGCACTGGGTGGCACAGTGCAGGTGCTGGCGGTACTTGGCGCACTGATCGGCGCGGTATCTTTCTCTGGCTCAGCTATTGCCTTTGCCAAGCTGCAGGGACTAATGAAGAAAACCATGCGTTTGCCCATGCACATGACTATCAATCTGGGACTGTTTGCCCTGACTCTGGTGGCCGGTGCCATTATCGCCTTTAGTAGCGATGTCAGCATCCAGCTGGTGATGGTGTTCTTTGCGATGGCGCTGGTGTTTGGTGTGCTGTTTACCACCCCCATCGGCGGCGCAGATATGCCCGTGGTTATTTCACTGTTCAATGCCTTTACCGGACTGGCCGTCGCCTTTGAAGGTTTTGTATTAGGCAATGCAGCGATGATTATCGCCGGCACTGTGGTGGGGTCTGCGGGTACATTGCTGACCCAGTTAATGGCGAAGGCGATGAATCGCCCCATTACCAATATCCTGTTTGCCAGTTTTGGTTCCGATGGTGGCGAGGCAGCCGAAGAAGACATCGAAGGCAGCATGAAAGAAATTCAGGGCAACGATGCGGCGATTATGATGGCCTATGCAGAGAAGGTAGTGATTATCCCGGGCTATGGCATGGCCGTGGCTCAGGCTCAGCATAAGGTGCAGGAACTGACTCAGTTACTGGAAGATCGAGGAGTGACGGTTAAGTTTGCCATTCACCCTGTGGCAGGTCGCATGCCCGGCCATATGAATGTACTGCTGGCTGAAGCCGGTGTGGATTACGACAAGATTGTAGATCTTGAAGAGATTAATCCCGAGTTCCCCATTGTGGATGTGGCGTTAGTAATCGGTGCCAATGATGTAGTGAACCCGGTGGCTCGAACCAATCCCGACAGCCCCATCTATGGCATGCCGGTACTGAATGCAGATATGGCCAGAAACTGCATCGTAATTAAACGCGGCAAAGGCGCAGGCTTCTCAGGCATTGAAAATCACCTGTTCTACGCAGACAACACCCGCATGCTGTATGGTGATGGTCAGAAAGCCGTGGGTGAGTTAGTGGCAGGAATTAAACAGCTATAACAGGAAAAACACCTTTAACTTACCTATACTCAGTAAAAATAAATGTGTTTTATTATGATCCAGTTAATACCAACAATTAAAATGAGTCGCGTCTGTGCAGCCAAATAGTGAAGTACTAAAACTTTCCAAACAGGGTAAGCAGTTATTAAAACAACGTCGTTTTGGTGACGCCGAAAAAATATTTATTGCAGCTCTAGAAATAGACCCCACTAACAGTTATGTGCTGGTTGGTCTTGGCGATCTGTTTCGCATCACAAAAAAATTCAATAAATCCATTAGCTATTACGCACAGTTATTAGAAATAGATGAAAACAATGTGTTTGCCCTGCGCGGCATAGGCGATTGTTATCGTGGCCTGCGCGAACCAGAAAAAGGCATTCATTTCTGGGCAAGGTATCTGGAAATTAATCGTGGTGACGTGCATGTGATGGTGCGTCTGGCCGATGCCTATAAAAGCATGGACATGATTGATGAATCAGAAAAACTCTATTTAGATTCAATTGAAACTCAGGGCGAAGATCGTTATGCGCTGATGGGTCTGGGTAATTTATATTATAAAGCCCGTGACGATGACCAGGCGCTAAAGTATTTTGAAAAATTATTATCCCTCGATGAAAACTATGTTGCCGTACTTACTATGGTGGGCAATATTTATCAGCGTCGCAGCGATTATAAAAACGCAGAATATCATTACCGCAAAGCGGTTGAGCTTGAGCCCGATAACAGCTACGCCATTTATGGTTTAGGTAACTGTCAGCGTGGTCAGGGTAATCTGGATGAAGCGATTACCCTGTGGAGCAAAATTCTGGCAAACGAACCTTACAACCAGAATATACTCAGTCGTCTGGGTGATGCCTATTACAATAAAGACGACATTATCAATGCCCGCGATTATTATGAGCGCAGCCTTGATCTGGATTTCGATGCCTTTGCATTAATTGGCCTGTCTAAAATATATCGTGGCGAACAGAATTTTGTAGAAGCCGAAGCCTGTTGCAATCGAGTGTTAATGGAGCGACCTGGCTTTGAACGTGCAATGGAAGAACTGTCGCTGGTGTTGATTGATAAGGATCATTCCAGGCGGTAGTGTTATTAAAGTAAATAGATGAAGAATAAAAAGGCATATTGTCCGCGAATGAACGCAAACGAACGCAAATAAAAAAACTATTAAGATGTGGTTTCTTTTTATAGTCTGTCATCCCGAGCGCAGCCGAGGTGCATACATGGACGTAGGTAATAGAGTAACGCAGGAGCGGTTACCGAAGGTCTTAACAACCCGGGTAGCAAGATCCCTCGGCTGCGCTCGGGATGACAGAATACGGGGTGACTAATCCTGTGTTTATGTTTTATTTGCGGACAATATGGCTTTTCTTTTAAACTTCCGCTGCTGATTATTAGCAGATATTTTCTATTACACGCTTGTTTCTCTATACTCACCAGGCTTAAGCTTACCCAGTTCCCATTCTCCAATCTTACAGCGTATTAATCTCAAAGTAGGAAAACCAACAGCCGCCGTCATGCGCCGCACCTGTCGATTACGACCTTCTTTAATGGTTAATTCAATCCAGCTGGTAGGAATATTTTTTCTTACCCGAATCGGCGGCTCACGTTGCCATAATTGTTCAGGTTCATCTATGCGTTTAACAATAGCAGGTCGAGTTAATCCATCTTTAAGTTCTACCCCTGCTGTTAACTGTTGAATGGCTTTATCAGTAATTTCATTATCAAGCTGAGCCCAGTATGATTTTGCCATTTTGTTTTTTGGGTGGGTGATTTTATTCTGTAAAGCACCGTCATCTGTTAGTAATAACAGGCCTTCCGAATCGTGATCTAAACGTCCGGCCGGGTATATTTTTTTTATTGAAATATATTCAGCAAGACAGGGGTGTTTGTCATCAGGGCTGAACTGGCAGATAACGCCGAAGGGTTTATTAAATAAAATGAGTCTGGACATAAGCCAATGAAGTATAGCTCGTCTAATATGGGTGTAAATAGTTTTGTGAAAAGATTATATGGCTTACTGGTTCCTGAAATCAGTATAGGCTTTTAATGCACGAAATAGAAATGATAAATCTGATGATGATCTAAAATTCGTTTATGTTTTATTTCCTTAAGCGCATGCCAGACACAATGTGAATAGACTTTAAAGTTTAAGCTTGTGTCAGTATAACTGCATGCAATTTCCGGGAGCACTACAGTTTCTGATGCCTATGCATAATATAATTTATTACGCATGCCACCGGGCCGTCGAATCGGATCCCAAAGTGCATCAGTAACAGACTCACTGCGACGATAATCTATACCGGTATCAGTTGCAGTAGCAATATCGGTAAAGGTAATCGCCGTTGCGCGGACGGAGTAAATAGAAGCAAGGCACAGTAATAAAACCGATAGATTTTTTTCGGTATAGAATATTGATTCTGATTTTTAATATTTTTTCATCTCTTAATTCTCCAAATAGTTTCTTTCTGTAAAGAATAAACTTTTATTATATTAATGGCTAATAGTGCTCGGCTATTTAAGGGGGTTAGATTTTCCGAGTCTGTATAAATTGCAGGTTCAGGATGCAGCGGGTAAATCGGCCATAAGGCTTAGGTGTATAGGCCAAAAGTCCTATAAGAAATATAAAAAAAGAAAATATAGAATGAAGATAGGTGAATGATTAAAGTAGAGAGCTGGGGGTTTCAACGAGCCTGGATCTTCGAATATTACGTAGGGCGCGTAATTTTTTGTTGGGTGGTTTATTATCGATGTATTTAGTCAGCATAGATATATTTAAAATATTCTCAAATTTTATTTTTTCCTCAATTCGAAATCCCCAGATAAATTACCTGACGCAAACCAAGTTCCCACATAACGATTATGGTCGACCTTGCGTCCATTATGAATGACATAAAATGCTTTGTCATATTGAAATAAAACGATGAGAGTAGTCCCCCGGGCAGTATAGCTTTCTCCAATGAATACACTGTCATTCTTGATCTCCATATATTCACCAGAAAATTTATAGCTATGAGAGTTTAGCCGTATAGCTAATTCCACTTCATCCCTTTTCTTCGTCGGATCCAGTTTCCCGTCCAGGATATGATCTCGTGTAAGTAACCAGGTATCGTTAAATTGTCCAGATCCTGCGAAAGAAACGGGGATTGAGGTCAAAAGAAACATTAAGAATAAATATTGAACTTTTATCATTTCTTCTCCACCCAACGAGGCTGTAGAAAAACCCGATAAAACCAAAGCTTTCTACATCCGATTTATTTTTATTGCAAGGAATAAAATTGGGTATAGTGACGACTCGTTTTATGTTGAGTCATTATAAAAAATATTTTGTTTTTTAGGGTTTTTCTACAGCCTCAACGTCATAGTTAAAAGGCGCGACACTTTTTCGCGTCCTTTTTAAACGAATTGATACTCATTGAGCCTTCTCCCAGTTTAGTAGAGTTTACTAAACTGAAAGGTGACAAAACCAAAAGGAGAAAACCCAATGAACTTCTACAATAACATGCATCCCTACTACTGTGGAATCGATTTACACGCGAGAATTCTTTACGTTTGTATTCTTGATCAGGAAGGCAATACGCTTACCCATAAAGAAATACCTGCAAACCCTGAAAAGCTTCAGAAAATACTGGAACCCTATATTGGAAATATCGTTGTAGGCGTTGAATGCATGCACTGCTGGTACTGGGTATCTGACTTCTGTCATGAGATAGGCGTTGATTTTATTCTTGGCCACGCACTCTATATGAAAGCCATTCATGGCGGTAAAGCCAAAAATGATCGCATTGACTCGTATAAAATTGCCAACCTGATCCGAGGTGGCAATTTCCCACTGGCTTATGTTTACCCAAAAGAAATGCGCGCAACCCGTGATCTATTACGAAGACGAACAAAGATCGTTCAGCATGGCGCAGACCTAAAAGCCCATGTTGTTAATACAACGAGTCAATACAACCTACCGCCAAATAAAGTTAACTTAAAAAATATCAGCGCCCGTGAACAACTTAAATCAACGTTTCCAGATGTCTCGGTACAAAAAAATATCAATTTAGATATGGAAATTCTGGATTGTTATGCAGAACAACTCAATAAAGTTGAATGGTTTATCGAACAACAGGCCAAACAACATAAACCTGTTCATCTGCATGTATTGAAGAGCATTACGGGTGTAGGGCGAATATTGTCATTAACTATTATTTATGAAATCGGAAATATTGATCGATTTGACTCGGTACAGAATTTTTCCTCCTATGCCAGGTTAGTAAAATGCAAAGCTGAATCAGCAGGAAAGAGCTATGGCACGCAAGGTAATAAAATTGGTAATGCGCATCTAAAGTGGGCATTTTCTGAAGCGGCTGTTTTATATTTACGTGGTAATGATAAAGCTAAACGATATTTATTAAAACTTCAGAAACGAATGAGCAAAGCAAAAGCACTTTCAGCGTTGGCACACAAACTAGGCCGCTGCATTTACTTTATGCTTAAAAATGAGACGGTGTTTGATGAAAGTAAATTTTTAAAGCGTTAGTCACGTAATGGGGTGAGCTGGAAGTCTAACTGGACGTAGTGTTGAATGTTAAAAAATCGATAGTATCAGTGGAACTACCATTCATCTCGATTTATACATCAAATAACCAGAGCCAGTCGCTTTGATTAGACACCCCATTGACGTGCATTAATACAATTAACAAAGTTGCTTACACCTTGGCTGAGCCTGAAACTAACTGGGTACTCGAAGATAAGTAAACCCGTCTTTTTGAATAGCGCCTTCTCAAGGTTAACCGATGAATGTCTAGTGGCCCTGTAGAACGTAATGGACTGATAAATAACAGGCAGCGGTGAGACCGCAGTAAGAGACCCTCTATATGTGTTTGCTGTAAGTAACTTGCTTAACAGTTCATATGACAGATGAAGTATTCGATTTTGTTAATTGATTTGTTTTTTAGTTATGTAAATAACTGAAAAAACTTCTTAATGCCTATTGACTCGAGAACGGCTCATATGTGTTA
>Ga0316209_1000937_pt1 | contig 37726 bp, 32 predicted proteins | sample 6monopyrite_MG_FD_204945 | JGI IMG/M metagenome (GOLD analysis project Ga0316209, IMG submission 204945) | Microbial mat bacterial communities from mineral coupon in-situ incubated in ocean water Damariscotta River, Maine, United States -... | ecosystem: Environmental > Aquatic > Marine >...
GGGACTTTTCTCCAACCACATACAGTCAGGGTTTCTTTTGCCAGTTCCTGCTCTAAAATATTGCGGCTGGTCGCCGCCTGCACTTTATCATTGCTTAAAAAAACCTGCCCGACCGCAAATTTTTCACCTAATGTAAAACCCAGAGATTGGGCTTGTTGTCTAAAGAAAGATTCACACAGTTGAATAGAGATCCCACAACCATCGCCAGTCTTACCGTCGGCATGAACCGCTCCGCGATGAGTCATTCGGGTTAATGCTGTTATTGCCGTATCGACCAACCGATGACTTTGTAACCCGTCCAACTGGGCGATCAACCCAAAGCCGCAGTTGTCTTTTGCCTGTGAGGCCTGGTACAAAGTCATAGAGTCTCCTGTAGTGCTGGTATTTATCTGAAAGGACGTCGCGTACAAAATGCAACGCGGATCAGGTTTAAGTAAAATACTACGCCTGTGGCGCGGACATCAAACCGAAAATTAGATTTTGTCGTTATAAGTGGTTCTAGATAATGTTCGCGTCAGGGTTAAACGACAGCAGTTGCGCTTGCCATTCAAGCTGTTACACTGGATTTTTTGTTTCTTGCCTCAGACGCAAGATTGTTCGCTTTCTAGCTGATAAATAAAGAGAACTTCATGCTTAAAGATCTGATTTCACAACTTAAACACAAGTTCGACAAAGAGGCAAACGGTGTTTCTGATTTAAGCTCTCAACAAAGCGCGACTCAAGCAGAAGCTGCACCTGCATTAAGTACCGATAAGATCAAAGCGATTGTTGCTGAAATTACTGCTGCATCCACACTATTTGAAGAAGCCGGATTTTTAATGCAGCGACTGGAAATCGAAGTGGGTATTACATCCCGCATAATCCCTCGGTTCAGACAACTCAAACAAGTTTCTGAAGAAGAAGAAACTGCCAGCCTTGAGCGTCTCAAGGATCGTCAGATGATCCATTTTATTCTGGTTTCGCTGTTTAAAGCCTGCCGCATGAAAGCGCTATTAGAGGACACCGATATGGATCTGTGTGCGGTGGAAATTGACATTTCTGCAGCGCCTTCGGTTAAAACGATATTCAAACGAGACGAATCACTAGCCGAGTCCGTTGATGTAACCCGTCACTGACAAACGGCTCGAATAAATGACTGCTCTGTTTTTCATTTTGTTTTTTACTTTGTTTCTCAAGCAATCCAGTCAATCACTCAAGAGAAAATAATGCGATTACCTTTACTCTGCACCCTGACGGTAATTTTTCCGCTCCTCAATGCCTGTCAAGTCGCCAGCAATACGCCGCTTAGCGCGCCCGACAGTTCCTCGATTACGCTCAAGAGAAAATCGAGTGCTGAAGTGCTGGAAATGGTTAACCTTTATAGCCGGCAAGCGTTGCAGTTTTCACCCGTGAGCGCGACATTTATCGGCGTGCCCGGCTATAACGATCAGTTCCTGCCACTTATCAACCAACAAAACAGGGAAGCCGAACTGGCCTTTGAAACATTGTTCTTGTTTAAGGCCGAAAACATCAATGCAAAACAGCTTTCCGGACAGGATCTGCTGACATACAAGATATTTTTACGCGACCGGAAACTGGCAATTGAAAGGCGAAAATTTCCGAGTTATCTAACCCCTATAAATCAAATGGCTGGTGCACACAACCTGTTTGCCCAGTTAGGCTCTGGACAAAGCCGACAGCCCTTTGATAATGAAAACGACTATCGCAATTTTATCAAGCGTGCGCAAGGATTTGCCGATTGGATGGACAGCGCGATCGAGGCCATGCGAGAAGGCTTAGAAAGAAAAATCCTGCTCCCGAAAGTAATCGTAAACAAAGTCATTCCGCAACTCGAAACCCACCTGAATACTCAGGTTGAACAGAGTGTATTTTACGGCCCGCTCAATCAGTTGCCACAGAACATCAAAGGCAAAACTCGCGAACATTTAATCCGTGACTATCGCGATATGATCGAACAGATCATCATTCCTGCTTATCGGCGCATGTACGATTTTCTGATCAGTGAATATCAGCATTCCGCGCGACTTTCGGTTGGTCTTTCCCAACTGCCTCATGGGGCCGAGTGGTATCGCTATATGATAAAATCCCATACTACGCTGGATTTGACTGCTGATGAAATTCACGCCTACGGGCAGCAGGAAGTCGCGCGTATTATCGCCGAAATGAAAAAAGTAAAACGTCAAGTCGGATTTGATGGCGAGCTAGCTGAGTTTTTCGAGTACTTGCGTAACGACCCACAGTTTTATTTTGAGACGGAAGAGCAGCTGATTCAGGCATACAAAGACGTTAAATGTAAAATCGACCAATCCCTGCCCCAACTATTTGAGGTGTTTCCAAAAGCCGATTACGACGTGCGTGCGGTACCAGCATATCGCGCGGCATCGGCGGCGGGCGCGTCTTATGAGGCACCTGCGCCTGACGGATCGCGCCCTGGCATATTTTATATCAATAGCCACAATCTCAAAGCGCAGCCAAAATTCCTAATCGAAACCCTCTCCATTCACGAGGCGGCCCCCGGCCATCATTTTCAGATAGCCATCCAGCAGGAAGTAGACGCCCTGCCTATGTACCGAAAGTTCGGCCGTTACACTGTGTTTTCCGAAGGCTGGGCACTGTACGCAGAAAGCCTTGGCAAAGAGCTGGGATTATTTACCGATCCCTATATGTGGTATGGCAGACTGGTTGACGAACAGCTAAGAGCCATGCGCCTGGTAGTCGATACCGGACTGCACGCAAAAGGCTGGAGCCGTGAGCGGGCGGTTGAATTTATGCTGGCCAATTCATCCATGGCGCGCTCGGACGTAGAGGCGGAAGTTGAGCGCTACATTGTAATGCCCGGACAGGCCCTCGCTTACAAGATTGGTCAGAGGGAAATCCGTAAATTACGGCAATTGGGTGAAAAAAACCTTGGAAAGAAATTTGACCTGAAAAAATTTCATTCACAAATATTAATCGATGGCAGCCTGCCGATGCCGGTACTGGAAGAAAAAATAAAAAACTGGTTTGCAACTCAGGCCTGATTAATAAACACCCCGGCTCGATTTGAAATCATCGGCCGAGCCATCAATTGGTACATTTTGCTAAGGCGATTAATCGAGTCGTTGCCATTCATCCACATCTGGCATCCAGTCTTTGTAGCGTTCCTCGCCACCGCGACTTTTCCAATCTGAATCGATGGTTAAACGCGAGCTGATACCGCCACGAGGATTGCAATTCATAACGATTCTAAGTCGATCCGGCTGGTACACCGCCATCAGTTGATCATAGATAATATTGATCAGCCGTTCGTAAGACACCACTATGTCTCTAAGCTGGTAAACATATTGTTTAAGTGCTTTGAGTTCAATAATTTTCTCCTCAGGATAAAAGGTCAAAAATATGGTCGCAAAATCCGGCTGCTCCTGAACACCAAGAAAAGTAAATTCCGGGATTTTGATATTAATTTCATAAGCTTTTTTCGACGGATTAGGGATAGCCACAAGCAAATTCTGGTCGATTGCCTGATAGGTTTTTATATTACTGGGCATTGAAGAGTCTCCGTTAGTTCCTTAATTCAAATTTTACGCCTGTGCACAGAGTCAATTAGCTTGCCTGTGGCACGCCAGCCATTAATAAGATATTAGCAGATAGTTAATATCCGGTAACGAATTCATCACCCTACGCCCTTGCCATATAGCCAGAAATTATGCTTTGATACCGGGGTTTTTCAACTTCACAACTAAATACAAGGCAATCGCCGCTTTTTTTGCAGTAGTCTGAGAGCCAAAATTGATATTGGCGCGGGCTAAATTAAGCGACTTAAACAAGGGGAACCCTATGCGAACTAAACTAATTACCGGCGCGGTCTGTCTCGCGCTGCTGAGCGCCTGTGGACAACAGGAAAAGGCCACTTCAGCCGGTGAAGAATCTGCTCAGACTGGGCAATCTGGCACGGTAAAAAATGAACAAATTCTATCTTCCGGGATTGAACTGGCCAATATGGACCAATCCATTCGCCCTCAGGACGATTTTTATCAGTACGTTAATGGCACCTGGTTGGCAGAAACCGAAATTCCAGCGGACAAATCCACTTATGGCTCATTTACCGCGCTCAGAGACAAATCGCGTCGCGACATAAAATCCATTATTGAAGAAACCGCCAAGCTGGAAAACGTTGAAGCAGGTTCAGATGCGCAAAAGGTTGGCGATCTCTACCGCAGTTATATGAACTCGGAAATACTCGAAACTCTGGGTACAAAGCCTCTTTTACCTGAATTTGAGAAAATCGACGCACTTAAAAACCTTGATGACGTTTCGGTTTATTTTGCAGAATCACAAATAATTGGCAGCGACGCCCCCTTTGGTTTTTATGTTAACAACGACTCAAAGAACCCCACCAGCTACATCACTTATTTTACTCAATCCGGCCTTGGCCTGCCGGACAGAGACTACTATTTCAAAGACGATGAAAAGTCCGTCAAATTGCGTAGTGATTACCTCAACCACATTGGCAAAATGCTGACCCTCGCCGGATTTGATAAGGCCGATGAAAAAGCCGCAAAACTGATGGCATTAGAAACCGCCATTGCCGACCTTCACTGGACGAATGTGGAACGCCGAGACAGTGACAAGACTTATAATAAGCAGGAAACCGCAAAACTGAGCGAATTGACCGCTGGTTTCAATTGGGACGCTTACCTCAAGCACGCGGGTATCGCAGGTGAAAGCAATATTATCATCAGGGAAAAGAGCTTTTTTGAAGATTTTTCCAAGCTCTATAGCGGTACGCCGGTTGAAGACTGGCAGCTTTACTTTAAGTGGACACTGTTAAACTCTGCTGCGGGCATTTTAAGTGCTGAGTTTGATAAACAGAATTTTGCTTTTTACGGCGCTATTCTATACGGCACACCCGAGCAGGAAGCACGTTGGAAACGTGCGGTCAATTCGGTAAACCATTTGCTTGGCGAAGTGGTCGGTAAGATCTATGTTCAAAAATTCTTCAAGCCCGAAGCAAAAGAAAGAATGGTTGGACTGGTTGAAAATTTACGCGCAGCCTACAAAGAATCGATTATCGGCCTGGAATGGATGAGCGAAGAAACCAAGAAACAGGCGTTGGACAAATTGTCCAAATTCACACCCAAAATCGGTTATCCTGATAAGTGGCGCGATTATAGCGCGCTCGAAATCAAGGCTGACGATCTGGCGGGCAACTTTAAACGCGCATCACAGTTTAGCTTCCAACGTCAGATTGCAAAATTGGGTAAGCCAATCGACAAGAGTGAGTGGTTTTTACCGCCGCAGACGGTCAACGCCTATTACAATCCGGTAATGAACGAAATAGTATTCCCCGCAGCAATTTTACAACCGCCATTTTTCAATATGCTGGCTGACGATGCGGTTAATTACGGCGGAATTGGCGGCGTAATCGGCCACGAAATGGGACACGGATTTGACGATCAGGGCGCAAAATATGACGGCGACGGTGTATTGAGAAACTGGTGGACAGAAAATGACCTGGCAGAATTTAAATTGCGCACCGAGAAACTGGCGACTCAATACAGCGAGTTTGAACCGCTACCTGGCGAACATATCAATGGCGAACTGACCCTCGGTGAAAACATCGGCGACCTTGGTGGCCTTACTATCGCTCACAAGGCGTATCAGTTATCTTTAAAAGGCAATCAGGCGCCGGTAATCGACGGTCTTAACGGTGAGCAGCGCTTCTTTATGGGCTGGGCTCAAGTCTGGGCATACAAGTTTAGGGACGAAGCATTACGCAATCGCCTTAAAACCGACGTACATTCACCTGCGCCCTATCGCGGCAACGGCACCCTGATGAACATGCCGGAATTTATCGAAGCTTATGATGTCAAGCCCGGTGACGGCATGTACCGCAAACCGGAAGACCGCGTCAAGATCTGGTAAATGTTAGGTTTTGATTAGGCGGTATACTCAGTCTATTTCTTGAAGCTAAACGTCTCTACCGCACCCTAACCCTCTCCTTCAAAGGAGAGGGAATCAACACCCTCGCCCTCCGGTAGAGGCTTAGGGAGAAATTTGCGGTAAGAGCTCTTCATATTTTTAGCTGTGAAGACTTTTTCATTGAGTAGAAAAATAGATGCTCAAGTCAACTGACCGATTAATTACAAAAAAGGGAAGCTAAAAGCTTCCCTTTTTTGTATCCGGATTTTCTGAACTGTTTCTACTCAGCTTTTTTCCGTTTTTTAAAGGATTTCTTTTTACCTTTTTTAATTGGCTTATCAGAACTTTTTTTCACCAGCTTTCCCGGTTCAAAATCTTTTGCCCGGGTCAGGTTCATGGCAATACCACACACTCTGACTTTCTTTAAGTGGGCAAAACTTTCCTTAGGCATTCCCTGTGGTAAGTCGACGCTGGTAAAGTCATCATAAATCTTAATATGCCCGATATATTTACTTTCAACGTCGACTTCGTTGGCGATAGCCCCGACAACGTTGGCGGGCTTGATACCATCCTGAAAGCCGATCATCATCACGTATCTTTCCATAGCGACATCGGGAAACTGCTCGAGCGCTTCAGCTTTTCTTGAAAAATCTTCGCCCGACCGTGATTCAGAAGCTTTTCCCGGTCTTTTTTGTTTTCGATCCCTACCATAATTTTCGCGCGACTCTCTACGCGATTGACGATCCTCTTTTGGTGACGGCAAATCCTCGACTAACAAAGGCGATTTTTCGTGCGCCAGGCTGGCGAGCGCGGCCGCGACCTGAAGACCGGTCTGGTTAGTTTCGTATTGGTAGGCTTCCAGTATTTCCAGGTAGGGTTGCAGCTCGCCCGAGTCGATCTTTTCAGTTATCTTCAGCTTAAACTTTTCGATACGCTGATCATTAATAGATTCGGTAGACGGCAAGCCGATGCGTTCTATTTTCTTACCGGTTACTTTCTCAATCAGTCCCAGCATTCGCTTTTCACGCGGCGTAACAAATAACACAGCAACGCCTTCTCGGCCCGCTCGCCCGGTTCGCCCAATACGATGCACGTAAGACTCAACGTCCTGGGTAATATCGTAGTTGATAACGTGGGATATTCGCTGAACGTCCAGCCCGCGAGCGGCGACATCCGTTGCAATCAATATGTCTAATTTTCCTTTTTTGAGCTTCTCAATTGTCTGCTCTCGCGCGGATTGTTGTAAATCCCCATTAATCGCCGCGCAGGCGTAGCCCCTGGCGCTTAGTTTATCGGCCAGCTCCATGGTCGCGGTTTTTGTGCGCACAAAAATAATTACCGCGTCGTGATCTTCGACTTCCAGAATTCGCGTTAGCGCGTCCAGCTTACGATTATTGGAGACGGAAATATACTGTTGAGAAATAGTCGATGCGGTGGTGGTCTTGGTCTTTATTTTGATAATTTGTGGAGAATTCAAAAAACGATCGGCAACTCGACGAATTTCTCGTGGCATGGTGGCCGAAAAAAGCGCTATTTGGCGCGACGCGGGAGTTTGTTCAAGCACCCATTCTACATCTTCCAGAAATCCCATACGCAGCATTTCGTCGGCCTCATCCAGAACCAGTGTGTGCATTTGATCCCACTTGAGTTTACCGCGCCGCATGTGGTCCATTACCCGGCCAGGCGTCCCTACAATTACGTGAGCGCCGCGACTCAGTTGTCTTAATTGTTGCGACATTGACTGACCACCGTAAACCGGCAACACCTGAAAGCCCGGGAGATAGCGCGAATAGGTTTTAAATGCTTCGGCAACTTGAATCGCCAGCTCGCGCGTCGGCGTTAAAATCAACGCTTGTGGCTTTTTGTTGGACAAGTCAATTTTTGCCAGTAATGGCAGCGCGAAAGCGGCGGTTTTACCCGTGCCGGTTTGCGCCTGACCGATCAAGTCGGCACCGCTCTGCAGTACCGGAATACTTTCGGCCTGAATCGGCGAAGGCCGTTCGTAACCGACGTCCGTCAGCACTTTTAAAATATTTTCCGGCAGCGAGAGATCGCTAAAAGTCACGCCGTCTGACGTGGCTTCTTCTTGTGATTTAGGCATTGAGTTTCCTGTAAACGTGCGAAGTTGCGGTGATTAGAAGCTAATTATAGCCGATAACAGCGGATTTAGGTGATAAACGAGAAAAACTCCCGTGTTAAGCACGGGAGCTATCGGACAGATTTTATTCTAGCTTTAAGATTTTTGCAGAGAAATTACATTAATGCGTCCTGATCTGCGCCTTCTTTTTCAATTTCCGGCGCCATCAGATCTTCTTTGGTAATTCCTAAGGCTAGCGCAACATTACTAGCGACATAAATAGAAGAGTAGGTTCCCACCAGAACACCCGCTATCAACGCCGTAGCGAAACCGTGTATGGTTTCACCGCCGAGATAAAACAACGCCAGCAAAACGAGTAAGGTAGTCAATGACGTAATAATGGTGCGCGAAAGAGTCTGGTTGAGAGACTGGTTAACAACCGCCGACGATTCCTGCTTTCTCAACTTTAAGAAATTTTCCCTTATTCGGTCAAATACCACGATAGTATCGTTGAGTGAGTAGCCGATCACAGCCAAAATTGCGGCCAGTACCGTCAGGTCAAATTCTCTTTGCAACACCGAAAAAAGACCCAGCGTGATAGTCACATCATGCGCCAGCGCTGCCACAGATCCGAGCGCAAATTTCCACTCAAAACGAAGCGACACGTAAATTAAAATACCGATTAACGCCACCAGAATTGCCAGGCCGCCCTGCTCGGTCAGCTCTTCGCCAACACTTGCACCGACAAATTCTATTCGACGCAGCTCAATGACTTCCTCCGAATTCTTCTTCAACGCAGCCAGAACTTCGTTGCCAATTTTGCTGGCTTTTTTATCTACAATTGGTGCCAGGCGAATGATAACGTCTTTGGAGGTTCCGAAATTTTGTACCACGGTTTTTTCAAAGCCGGCACTTTTTAGATCGGTTCGGATCTTATTTAAATCAGCGTCCTGCTGATACCCCACCTCAATCAGAGTACCGCCGGTGAAATCCAGGCCAAAGTTCAAGCCTTTGGTCGAAATAAAAGCCAGCGATACTATAAGCACCAACGCTGATAAAATTGTGGCCGGTTTTTTGTATTGAATAAAATCAATATTGAGATCAGACTTTAATATTTTCATCGTATTGTGCTCACCTTTATATTGAGATTTTCTTGAGCGTTTTACCGCCGTAAATCAGGTTAACCATGGCTCGACTGCCTACAATGGCAGTGAACATAGAAGTGAGGATCCCGATAAACAGAGTAACCGCAAAACCAGCGACCGGCCCCGCGCCTATTCCAAACAACACCAGTGCTGCGATTAAGGTCGTCACGTTGGCGTCCGCGATTGTGGAAAACGCTTTATCATAACCATTATGAATAGCTTGCGCTGGATTGACACCACTTTTGAGTTCTTCGCGTATTCGTTCAAAAATCAATACGTTGGCGTCCACCGCCATCCCGACCGTTAACACGATACCGGCTATTCCAGGCAATGTCAGGGTCGCACCGGGAACCAGCGACATAATCGCGATGATGAATACCAGGTTACTGATCAATGCGACATTGGCCACTAGCCCGAACACGCGGTAATAAATCAGCATAAAGATCAGCACCGCGACAAACCCGACCAGAATAGATGTTTTGCCCAATTCAATATTTTGTTGTCCCAGGCTTGGTCCTACCGTGCGCTCTTCGACAATGTAAACCGGCGCAATTAACGAGCCGGAACGAAGAACCAGCGCTAAATCGTGCGCTTCAGTGGGAGTGAACTGGCCGGTTATGCGAAAGCTGCTGCCCAGCGCACTATTGATATTTGGCGCGCTGGCGACTTCTTTTTCCTCGTAAGTCGAGACCAGCTTTTGCTCACCATCAACTTCCTCGTAAACGCCCTTGGTTTCAATCATGACGATAGCCATCGGCTTGCCGATATTTTTGGAAGAAACGGCGAGCATTTTGCTGCCACCTTCGCTGTCCAGCTTGACGTTAATTTGTGGCAGACCACGCTCGTCAAAACCAACACTGGCGTCGGTCAGGTGTGTTCCGTCGACTATAACCGCTTTTCTAACGGCCAGATTTGCTCGACCGCGTTCCTGGATCAATTCGGAACCGGCTGGCGCACGTGATGGGTTGTAGCCTGCGGATTCGTTTACCATTCTAAATTGCAGTGTCGCTGTTTTGCCGATAATTTCTTTGGCGCGAGTTGAATCCTGCACACCTGGCAACTGAATCAATATTCGATCGCTACCCTGTTGTTGAATCACCGGCTCGGCGACACCTAACTCATTGATTCGGTTGCGCAAAGTGGCAATATTCTGCTTAATTGCGTAATCTTTAATTTCTTTAACTTTTACTGGCGTTAACGCAGCGACAATTTCAAATAGTCCGCCAGTTTCTCGGGTGCGGGTATTCAGTTCAGAAAAATACTGCCTCAATACCGACTCCGCCTTATCTCGTACTTCTTCACTGCGAAATTTGGCTACCAGCCCCAGGTCCTTAACTCGAACAACTGCCGCATAGCGAACTTTGTCTTCTCGCAAGCGAGTCTTTAAATCATCAACATATTGCTCTTCTCGCGTTTTTAACGCGGACTGCATATCCACTTCCATCAAAAAGTGAATTCCGCCACGTAAATCCAGACCGAGTTTCAGCGGCGAACCGCCGAGTGATTCCAGCCATTCAGGAGTAGAGGCTGCGAAATTGGGCGCGACCACAAATTTGCCTTTGTCTTTCAGAAAATCTCTAACGACGTCTCTTGCGCCCAACTGTTCTTCTGAGCTATTGACCCGGATAAGGACTTTACCCTGGTCAATAGTGGCTCTTTTTACGGTTATTCCCTGGCTTTTAAGCTGGTGCTGAAGTTCCTGAAAAACCTCAGTTGAGACAGCAACACCTTTCTCTCCGGTAACCTGAATGGCAAAATCTTCGCCGTAGAGATTGGGTAGAGCGTACAAAACGCCTAGGGATAACAAAATCGCCAGCATCACATACTTCCATTTAGGGAAAGTATTGATGGGTCTCATGTAGGGCTGATTTGAAAACATAATTAGTAAACTCGATAGTTGATTCTAAGGCAAAAAACCCGCGACTGGCGCGGGTGGATTGCGATTTATTCGTTGACCGCTTTAATCGTTCCTTTAGGCAAGGTGGCCGTCACAGCGTGTTTCTGGAACTTCATTTCAACATTGTTACCGACATTCAATACAATAAACGAATCGGTGATTTTGTTAACTTTACCCAGAATACCGCCGCTGGTAACTACTTCGTCGCCTTTTTGAATGCTCGCCAGCATATTTTTGTGTTCTTTTTGACGCTTGCTTTGTGGACGTATCAATAAAAAATAAAATACCACCGCGAATAAAACCATCATAATGATCGAGCTATATCCGCTAGCTGCGCCGCTGGCTGGCTCGGCGGCCATTGCTGTACTGATAAACATAAAAAATCCCCTATCGATTGTTGGTTGTTTTAATTGCCGCTATCAGACGGCTGGTTAATTAGTCTAAAGGCGGCGTTGACAGACCACGTTGACTGTAAAAATTGTCGACAAAGTCGCACAATGTACCTGTTTCTATGGCGTCGCGCAAACCCTTCATCAGGTGCTGGTAATAATGAAGGTTATGGACAGTCGCAAGCTCTGCGCCGAACATTTCGCCGCATTTATCCAGATGGTGCAAATAGGCACGGCTATAATGCTGACAGGTGTAACAGTTACATTCCGGGTCAATCGGCCCACAATCTGTTTTATTGGGGCTGTTGCGCAATCTTACAACGCCTGTCGAAGTAAAAAGGTGGCCATTACGCGCGTTTCGGGTCGGCATTACACAATCAAACATGTCTACTCCGCGCCTGACCGCTTCAACAATGTCTTCCGGTTTGCCAACCCCCATCAAATAACGCGGTTTATCCACTGGCATTTGCGGTGTCAGATGGTCTAATACCAGCTTCATCTCGTCCTTGCTTTCACCCACAGAAAGGCCGCCGATGGCATAACCGTCAAAACCGACATTTTCCAGACCTTGCAACGACTCTGATCTAAGGCTCGGATACATGCCGCCCTGAACAATGCCGAATAATGCGGCCGGGTTTTCTGCGTGTGCCGCTTTGGAACGGGCCGCCCAGCGCAAACTCAATTCCATGGATTTTCTAGCCTGCTCCTCTGTTGCGGGATAAGGCGTACACTCGTCAAAAATCATAACAATGTCAGAACCCAGGGCCTTTTGCACCTGCATGGATTCTTCCGGCCCCAGAAAAACTTTATCTCCGTTAACCGGCGATCGAAAAGTAACCCCTTTTTCGCTTATTTTGCGCAGCTCGCCAAGGCTAAACACCTGAAATCCACCAGAATCAGTCAGTATTGGTCCCTGCCATTGCATAAAATCGTGCAGGTCGCCGTGCAGACTGATAATTTCGGTTCCGGGACGCAACATTAAATGAAAGGTATTGCCTAATACTATTTCGGCGCCCGTGGCCTTGACTCTTTCCGGGGACATGGCTTTCACTGATCCGTAGGTGCCAACCGGCATAAAAGCGGGAGTATTGACTACACCTCGCTCAAAGGCCAATTGTCCACGCCGTGCTGGGCCGTCTGTTGTTTGCAGGGTAAATTTCATGGCTGACTCAATTTTTTCGATTTTGAATAAACATGGCGTCGCCGTAACTGAAAAAACGGTAGTTAGACGCCACCGCCTGCTCGTAAGCCGACAGCATAAAGGACTTTCCGGCGAACGCGCTGACCAGCATAAGCAAAGTGGACTCGGATAAGTGGAAGTTGGTGATCAGAGCATCGACCGACTGAAACTGGTAGCCCGGATAAATAAAAATATCAGTTTCGCCGCTGGTAGCGCGCAGCTCGCCTTCGCTCGCCGCCGACTCCAGGCATCTGACCGCCGTGGTGCCAACGGCGATGACACGACCGCCGTTTGCGCGGGTTTTGGATACCAGCTCGACTACCGATTGCGGCACTTCAAACCACTCAGAATGCATTTGATGTTCCACAATATTATTAACCCGCATGGGAGCAAAAGTACCTGCGCCGACGTGCAAGGTAACAAAATCCGTTGCGATTCCTTTTTGTGCGATCTGCTGCAATAGCTGCTGGTCAAAATGTAACCCCGCCGTTGGCGCAGCTACCGCACCACTTCTTTGCGCGTACACGGTTTGGTAGCGTACCTTGTCGTCGTCTTCCTCTTCGCGCTGCATATACGGAGGTAACGGCATGGCGCCATATTTTTCAACTAAAGCTAACAGCGCATTGCCGTTTAACTGGCGTAATTTAAAAAACATTCCTTGCCGCGCCACAACCTGCAAGCAAAAATCGTCAGCTACCTTTAGAAGGGTTCCGGGGCCAGGCGTATTGCTTGCTCTAATCTGAGCAAGGCAGTAATCAGTATTATCCTCATGAATGATGCGCTCTAGCAGCACTTCAACTTTACCCCCACTATCGCGTGTTGCCTTTAAACGTGCCGGGATCACTTTGGTGTTGTTAAAAATCAAGCAGTCGTTAGCGCTGATACTGTCCAGGATTTCAAAAAATTTGCATTCACTAATGCTGCCCGATTGAGGGTCAAGCTTCATCAATCGGCTGTGCGTCCTATTTTCGCCAGGATGCTGTGCTATCAGACAATCAGGCAGGTCGAAATGAAAATCTTGCTTACGCATAATCAGTCAAGCTCAAAACGGCATTGGGGTTACTAAAATAAGGCGGCGATTCTACCAGATTTCAGGCGATGAGTAAGCTGCAATCGGTTGATTATCGGTTTTAGCAAGTTTGTTTCTGGCGTATGATTGTTAAAACCTTTAAAACAGGAAAGACTGTTATGAAAAAACTAATCACTGGTAGTATGTTATCGGCTCTGCTTATTTCAACCGGACTGCAGGCGCTCGACCGTAAACAATGCACTTCCGAAATATTCAAGCGATTTCAACTGGTTGAGCGGAGTGGTTATAACAAAGCCTATGCAAGACCAAAAGGTGACTTACTCAAGCTGACTCAACAATACGAACTCACCTGCCCATGGCAAGTGGAACGGGATTTAAATGACGACGGAAAGCTGGACTGGGTAGGCGTGGCCGAAAAAAAAGGTCAGTACTCGCTGATCGCTTATCTGTCTGGCACGCCGCGATATAAAGTACAGACAATAAAACAATACCCCAGCTTTCCTCAGGATAGCTATCTGACTCTTGTCTACTTCAAAGAATTGAAACGCATTATGGGTAAGCCAAACCGTAAGTCAGGCGCCAAGTTTTCACTGGTAGAAAACCAGCTGCGAAAAAACTCCATCATTTACCGTTGGAACGGTGAGCAACTGGAAGAACTTTACGCTTATTCCGGCGATTATAAAATAATTGAAGATTTAGATGAGATAACAACACAAGATAATCAATCTGAAAAAGCAAAAGATACGCCGTAGCACGATAAAGCGGATGAAAGCGCCGATTAACTAGTGTTATACGGCGCGCTCAATCTTTAACATCAATTGCAATCGTTTGACCCTTCGGGCCAGCAGTCTTTGCCGTTCCATGTACGAGCGCCGGTGTTGGTTAGCGTCAGTGGGCTGTCGAGCCCCGCCATACTACCAACCGGCGTCGCCGTGAGCGTGTAAGTCGTTGCATCGGATACAACCGATAAATTGTAATAAGCATCGGCCCCCCCCCCATCAACGGGTACCCGACTGGCAAACACATCTGAAATAACACCGTTTGGCAAATTGTAGTTGTAATTGTTTACCCTGAACCTTTCCATCGCTTGCGAGGCATTCATCAGCGCTGCCATACCATCAGAGCGCTTGGAGCGGATCACATACTGCTGATACGATGGGTAGGCAATTGAGGCCAGAATGCCTACAATTGCGACTACAATCATCACTTCTACCAGAGTAAATCCGCGTACGGCGATTGCTTTTCGAGCTGTCATCATTTTAAACCTGCCTCATCTACTAAAATTTGCGCCAGCGAATCCCCATCACGCCTTCGGGAGGCGGCGGTAAAAAGGCTTCCAGTCCGCACTGAGTACCCACGCACAATCTCGATTTCACCCCATCATCGGTTCCTTCCAGCAGTACCTGCGGCGGCGGTGCAATACCTGCGCCCGAAAGGCTCATGTAGCGATCATTTTCGTTCAGGCTACCATCATAGTTGGTATCCAGATAGGGGTTACCGTCGACAATTTTAAGTCCGTAAATCCTGCTGCCCCCGGCAGCCGCTTCACACACTGTACTCGAACTACCCGGCGGAACATAAGTGGTAAAGATTACTGCATTATTGAAAGTAATTGAGCGTTCAATGACTTTTTCACCACTGGCAGGAAAGCTGATATACCAGCCATCTTTAGGGTCGATTTCATCATTAATGACTTCCAGTGCATTAGAAACGCCATCACCGTCTGTATCGCCGACCATCGAAGCTGGGGTAACATCGAGCAAGTCATCCATAGTCACATCCATGTCAAAAAGCCCTTTGAGAATACCCCGATCTTTAATCATGTAAAAATAATCAGTTATATTTTCGTCCAGCGGGTGCGCGCGGTAACCCGAACCAATGGATACAGAAACAAAACTATCGTCAACCAGTCTCACCAACGCTGCATCAGGCGAATAATAAAAACGTCGATTATTAGCGACATCGGCGGCGCTTTGTAACGATGCAATCCGCCCGCCCGTTATTGTCTTATTGCTGTTGTCAACGTCAAACCTGAACACCTGCGCCTTGGTGTCGGACGTATACATATGGTCAATTAAGCCATCAGCGTCCAAATCAAAAGCGGTCACATCGGACGGTACAGAATTCATGCTACTGAGCGGGCCTGCTGGCGATGCGGCCTGAGTCGCCATGCTGCTATCCCATAATTTGGAGCCATCTTCTGCATCGGCAATATAAATCAAATTTCCAACAGTGTCCGTAACCGAAGCCGTACCCGCGTTGTCCTGAGCGTTATCATAACCGCCACCGAAAATCATCACCAGTTTGTTTGAATTCACGCCGGGCAAGTCCATTTTACCGATTACGGGCTTCGACCAGGTTTGACCAAGTGAAGAATAGCCGCTCACCGAAGGATCTATCTGGAACAATAAATCCGGGTTAGTGGGGTCGGAGATATCCAACACATAATAAGTAGACCCGCCGCGCCGCATTCCAACGTACAGGTAAGCCTTTTCATTATCGTCCACATCCACCACGCCATTATTATTCTGATCATCGATGTAAATTGAAATCGCACCATCAATTCCATAGCGGTGATCGCCTGCCGCTTTTTTCTGAATATCTTTCAGTAAAGGCATTAGCTCCTTAGGAATAAATGCCCATTCTTCCGTACCTTTGGCATCGTCAGCGTCAATCGCGTGCAGGTAACCATGATTGGTACCAACATATACCAGCGTTTTATTCTTGCTGCTATTACTGCTGTTATACACGACCAGGGTCGGTTGCGAGTGCAGCGGATCACCCATATTACGATGCGGCGGCGTGTTAGAAGTATCGTCAACGTCATAGTCATTGTCAGAGACATCGTAGCCTTGAGCCCAATGAATAATCGTCTTTCGGTCGACCTCATCAGCCGCTAATAACATTCCGGCTGTCACGTTATCAGTATTAAATAAATTTTCGCCCGCGGTCAGGTCATTGGACGCAATATTTGACAAAACTCGTCTTGCCACGGTCAATTTAGACGCAGCACCACCATCTTCCACGTTATTGCCGTCAACTTCCGCCGACCACCAACTTTGGGCCGTATCTTTAAACTCGGAATTTAACGGATCGATTGCTTCTACGTAATTCACGTCCACAATTCGGCCATTTTTAAGTGCATAACGCTTTACATTACCAGGCCAAACGCTGGAAGCCTGAGGGCTGAATAATGAATAGTAGAGTTCTTCATTGTGAGTCAAACGGTTAAACTGGTTGACCGTCACGCCAGTGGTTACAAAGGTCGTATTCACGTTGGAGATTGAAGCGACTATCTGAGTCAAAGCAGCAACCAGTTCATTTTTATCCGCTGCTGAATATTGACCACCACCGCCAGCGTCCGCCATTTTTTTCATTAATGCCGGATCGGCACCGGCGCCAAATCCAATCATGTGCGTGGTAACGCCCTGCTTACCGGTTAACGGGGAAAGGTCGTTGTTATTTAAATAACCGGCTATAGCAATTGAACAATCCGAATAAGGGTTTCCTTTGTTACAGTTGCCGCCACCGGTCCAGCTACGATAGATATCTTCGGTTTCGCTATGGTGACTGGTCGGCGCGCCATCGGTCAGGAAAACAAAATGCGAGGGCTGACAGGACTGTTCAATCGGTGATACGTAATTTGGCGCACCAATAATCTCTTCGCCCGCACACTCGCTCGCATTAGGGTTAGCATCGGTACATCCTGGCGGCGTATAGGGGGAGCCGGACACGTCATAAGATAGTTCATGGCTCATTCGGTTATAACGATTACCGTCTCGACTGATACCAAAAGTTACTTTTCCGCCTGAATAATATAATCCAGCCTCGGCAATAGTGTCACTAATAGGCGTATATCCGGTCGCATTGAGATCCTGAATTGTATCTTTAAGGGTCTGTCTGATTGTGATGGCGCCTGGCGTGTAAGTTGCCCGGTATTTCACTCTCAACACCGCAGCTTGTGCTGCATCTCCGTTACGACTATAGGCTCGCCTGTTCCCCGACGAACCATCCAGTCGAAATGACATATTTCCGTTGCCCGACCAATCACCTCGATTAACTATATCCTGAACAATAGGCGCTATCGAAGGCGTTTCTACCTGCTGGTCTGTAGTCCATGCAGGGATTGACCAGTTAATGTTGCTACCCACCATAGAACTTAAAGACAAACCAATAACGGAGGCTCCCATCGGGGGAGTCGAATCATTCACGCCGTAAATGACGGATGAAGCCGAATTGCTGCTGTTGCTAGCGGAAACAAAAGAAATGGTCGCGTCAACAATCGTCGCATTTTGAGGTATATTGACATTGCGGAAGCTTAACGCAACCTCGCCGTTGACATTGTTGTTATAGGTATCGATGTAAAAATCCAGATCGCTGCTCCAGTCTCCATACTGAACTTCAGCGTCATCTGAATCTTGAGTAATCGGTGCACCCACTTCATTTGAATAACAACCGTTTGCACTACTGGGTAAATTATTAAAGTATTCGACTTTAATTCTGGCTGCGGTGACAGGGTCGGTATCATCATTTCCACCACCAACGGCATCCTCTCCCTCGGCACTATAGGCTACTCTAGGTCCGTCGCCGTCTTTTTCTATCAAAAAGACCATATTATTGCCGCCACACCAACCGGACTGATCGACAACCTCCTGAACCACGGCCGACAGATCAGGCGTGACATAGGCGTTTCCATCTTGCCAGTCATCCGGATACCAGTGAGCGTCAACTGAGGTTCTGGTTGCCAGCCGTGAAGAAATGTCAGCCGGATTATTGCTTAACAAAGGCGCATCGATAACTTTTTGCGCGACAATATCAAACTTGGTAGGGCCGGCACTATTCCCTTTTGCAGTAAATGAAATTGACGCACGTTTTATTTTTGCGCCCTGAGGAATATTCAACCCGGCAAATCGGAGCGCGGTAATTTGAGCCGCACTGCCACCAAAAGCCAAATCATTGGAAATCAGAGTAACACTGGTATCGACGGCTTCATGGCTGTCATTGCTGCCCACCTCAACTTCTTTAAAAACCACCGGGTTAGCGGGTAAATCCACGTCCAGAACCGGATATAAAATCGGGCCACCGAAAGCAGTATCCCAACCGCTTGTAGTTCCGGCATTAAAGCGCATCAGACCAGCATTGACATTCTGAATATCGGTCAGCACATCACTCATAACCTCTTTAACAATGCTGATTTTAGATTGTCCATTAATTTTGCCGGTCATACTGCCAGAAGTATCAATGGCAAAAAGTACATTTGGCTTGATGGTTGCTGTGCTGGATGCTGGCGCGAAAAATATTTCGGTATCATCAGCAATCGCTGCCTGCATAGTCGCCAAACTATACAGAGAAACCAGTAATACTTTTTTCAAAAACATCATTAACTTAAACATCGCCATTACCTCCGGCTGATTTATCTTACAATTTAATTTTGATTAACTATAAATTTGCTATTGATTACTTCGAACAAGCAGAAACCTCATAACTCCAAAGTGAGTTGGTCACCTGAGTATTACCAGCCTGCCCTGTCCCATCAACTTTAAATATTCGGCAACCAAACCCGCCGCCTGCCTGGCCCAGACTAAACCCACTACACATTCGGGTATTGCAGTCATCAACCACACTAGCGTCCAATCGAGAAATAATTGCTTTACCTTTATCACCATCCAAAAAAGTTGTTGCGCTACAAGCTACTCGCGCCCCATTTTGGTCATAACACAGTCCGGCCAGTGCGCCTTGCGTTCTTAGCTCATATAAAATATGTCCCGGTGCAATTTTATTGCCCGTGTTTGCATCAGCGATAAACCCGCCGATAGCGCTTTCTGCCGAATTAAATACTATATTCTGTAAATGGGCATTAGCCGCCATGCGCTCTTGCATCGTACTGCGCTGCGACGCCGACAATCCGATTACCGTCAGTACCAGCAGTAAGATTAAGCTGACAAACAAAGCTGCGCCTCGCTGCGAGCGAATTTTTAATTGAGAATGGTGTGATTTCATATTTATGTTTGCCAGGTTCATTTACATATTCGCCATACAGTCAATAACAGCCTGCGGATTGCCAACCGTTGCATAGACCGCATTGGGTAAAAAGATGGTCTGCTGAAACAGTCGCCGCGCCAACCTGTCTGAAGGTGAATCAAAGGGCTGGTCCAGTACCTGAAAGGAAGCCACCTTAGACTGAGGCAGTACATTTTCTTCGCTGGTAAGCAGTAGCGCGATACGCACAGATAAGATAAAGTCCTGTAAATTAGCCGCTACCACGGCGGTTCTGTCCATATAACTGTTGACTACGCCGTCAGGGCATCCTCCATCAGTTTCAACACCGTATAACACCTGAAATTTTTCAACATTGGCCAGCAATGGCTGGGCGACCGGGCTGCCGTTACCAAGGCACATTAAATCATCGTCTAAGACGAAGAACCGGTTAACAATATTGCCATCAGCAACAACCGCAGCGTTGCAATCGCGGTTATCGAGACCGTTAACAGCCGCTTTATAGGCAATTGTCACAGAATCACTATCACCGTCGAGGGAAGTCGCTATTTGAACAGGCTTGGGAACCACCAGAAAATCATCGCTCCAGCTTGCCTGTTGAATTTGATCCTCAAGAAACATCAGTGCAAATCGCCCGTCTTCCTGGATGCTCGACATTTGCCCTTGCAGCGTATAGTTCTGGTTAGAGCCAAGAAATAACTGGATGACGCCTGCAATCAAAATAAGTCCAAGAACACCAGCAATCATCAATTCAACGAGAGAAAATCCACGCTGTCTGGCGAAACCCGATTTACCTGTTGATTTGGTTAGAACAGACTTCATGGCAATAACTCCACAATGACACAATTTCGATCAGCACTTCCGGTAAGCCCCTCACAATTGGTATTAACATTTTTCAACGTGCCGACATCTTCTCGCTCAGAGGCTGAATCCCAATCCACCACCACTGTCAAACGACGGCTGCCAGCAGGCAGGTTGAGTACTCGGACTTCACCCTGCGGCAAGGTATCTTCGGCAATAGTACACATTTCCCATTGATCAAATGCGACCAGCTCTTGTAATGTGCAATTTTGCGCTGCGGCAGCATCATCATTCCGGCAAAATCTGGCCGGGGCACCACCGCATGCGTATGCTCCGGCATTAACATAGTTAGCGATATAAACAGCGTGAGGTATCTGAACTGCAGGATTGGGTGACATGGTAATCAGTTTACCTCCCCGAATACGAGAGCTTAAATCTTCGGCGATAGAGGTTGCCTGTGACGCAAAAAAACCTTCCTGATTGCTGGTAACACTTGAGACTTGTAACGCAGCGACTCCCAGAAGACCAATTCCCAAAATGAGTGTCGTAATTAGCACTTCAATCAATGAAACACCTGCTTGCTTTCTTATGCCTCTGTCTAGCATGCTGCCCCCTGAGTAACCCTGGTGTTGCCGCTCACGTTGACACAAATTCGTCGCTGAATATTACCGGTTGCTACATCGCTGATCAGGAAACTCCCGGCTGCAGCGCCAAATGTTCGATAGCCGGATGCTTCAAAAACAATATTTCCAATCGTATCAACAACGCTCACCCCCTGCCCTGGCGGTTCCAGCAGTTTTAACTGCTGACCTCCGGAAACCACTTCCCAACCATCACCAATAGCCTGAAAAGTTGTTTGGGCGCCCAGATTTATCGCTTCGGCTCGCGCATAATTTATACCGCCTACAATCAGGTTAGTATTAGATGTTACCCGGGATCGCGCCATCGTATCGTTGAAAGCGGGTACTGCAATACTCGCCAGAATTGCCGCAATTGCGATAGTGACGAGCAATTCAAGCAAGGTAAATCCATCAGATTTTGCTGCCACACTTTTTATTTTCATAGTTGATATCATTGGTAAAGTTAACATCAGGCAAATACGCTTCTACAACATTACTATTAATGGATGGAGGCAATATAGCAACCCGCCTCCGATAGTTGTAGCCGTTTGCTGGATAAGTGGAATACAAACAGGACGAATGTGACCTGCATCACAGTGGCGATTTGAACATTCGCTGCCAGCGACAGGTTTTGGATTTCACAGGAATGTGACAGTGTCTGAAAATAAAATGGGAGACTTAACGCAACTCAAGCGGAACCGGAAAATACATATTCTCCGGGTTTTCAGAGGGAAATTCTTCCATTACGCCACCCAGGGTCTTGAGCTTGATTATCACTTCATCGACCAGAATTTCCGGCGCCGAAGCACCCGCTGTCACACCCACACTTTCAATACCGATCAGCCACTCGGGATTAATTTCGGTGGCGTTGTCTATCAGGTATGCGCGGCTACCCTCTTTTTCAGCCAGCTCTTTCAAGCGGTTTGAATTGGAACTGTTCTGACTGCCAACCACCAGGATCAAAGATGAGCTTTGTGACAGTGTTTTTACCGCGTCCTGACGATTTTGAGTGGCGTAACAAATATCATCCTTTTTCGGTCCCTGAATATTCGGAAATTTCTGTTTGAGCTGAACAATAAGGTCTCGGGTTTCATCCACCGACAAGGTTGTTTGAGACACATAAAACAATTTGTCCGGGTTCTTCACTTGTAGCTGGTCGATGTCGTCACTATCTTCCACTAAATACATGCCTGCGCTCTCTTCAGCATACTGCCCCATAGTGCCTTCAACTTCCGGGTGTCCCTTGTGACCGATTAAAATCCCTTCTTCGTTATTTTGACTCTTACGAACCACTTCCATATGGACTTTTGTTACCAGTGGACAGGTCGCGTCAAATACCCTGAAACCACGCTCGACAGCTTCGTCTTTAACTGCGCGCGACACGCCATGGGCGCTATAAATCAAGGTGCTGCCGGGAGGAACCTCGGCAAGGTCTTCAATAAAAATGGCGCCTTTATGCTTTAGGTCATCGACTACAAATTTGTTGTGTACGACTTCGTGCTTAACGTATATAGGCGCGCCGAAAAGCTCAATGGCTCGATTGACGATCTCGATGGCCCGGTCGACACCGGCACAAAAACCTCTGGGATTGGCAAGTACAATTTTCACGCGAGAATATTTCCTGAATAAATTACGTTAAGCCGCAATCTGTTTAATTTCGATCTCAAACACAACCGTTTCTCCCGCCAGCGGGTGATTAAAATCCACCGTGACCGAAGTGTCCTGAATTTCGCGAATAATGCCTGGAATTTCACCGCCTGCTGGTTGCGCAAAAGCGACAATCGCGCCCTTTGCTAATTCAATATCCTGAGGAAACTGGCTAATGTCCATAAAGTGAATATTGTCGGGAATTGAGAGCCCGAAAGCATCTTCGGGAGGCAACTCAAATGTCAGGCTATCGTTTTCTCTGGCGCCAATAACGAAAGCCTCAAAAGCTTCGCTAAAACTGCCATCTCCGATTACCAGCCAGCTGGGTTTACCGGTAACTTTGGTGCTATCAGCTACGCTGCCGTCTTTCAGTTTGACTGTTATGTCGGCCAAAACCCGACTGTGCGACGTGACGATTCTATCTTCGACGCTATCAGTCATTGCTGTTTCTCTCCTGCGTGCCAAAAAAACCGTCCAGCAACATCATCACGGCACCCAACAAAATGACACTATCAGCAATATTAAATGCGGGCCAGTGATAAGCCCCGTAATACCAGTCAATAAAATCGACAACTTTACCCAGCGTTAAGCGATCATACAAATTGCCGATTGCGCCCGCGAGAATCAATGACAGCGCGATACTCAGCCAGCGATTTTTAGCGGGAATCGTATACAACCAGTAAAGGATCCCTAAACTGACCAGGCCGGATATTGCGCTAAAAAATACAATCTGCCACCCACCTTGATCCGCCAGAAACGAAAAAGCGGCGCCAGGATTATAACGAATCACCAGATTGAAAAAGGGCATGACTTCGATACTTTCGTGCGGCTGAATATAAGTTACCGCAAGATATTTGGTTAACTGGTCAAGTAATAAGAAGATAACCGTCAACCATAACCACTTAAGACCCGTTTGCAGAGGTGTTAACTGATGTGGCTTAAACTTGAAATCAGGCATAAAAACGCTGTTCTCCTTCACCATCAACATTGGTAACGCAGCGGCCGCACAATGACGGATGTTCGGTGTTTTGCCCCACATCTTCACGCCGATGCCAGCAGCGCTCACATTTTGCTTTTGTTGATGCAATAATATCTAGCGATAAACCGTCTAATTCAGTCGACTGACCGCTATTTCCGACAACCACTCTAGCTTGTGAAGTAATCAGCACAAAGCGCAATTCATCTTCCAGCTTATTGAGTACTCCTGCCAGCTCTTCGGAGACATACAGAGTCACTTCAGCTTCTAGGGAAGACCCGATTTCGCCCCCTTTGCGCATCACTTCGATTAGCTTATTACACTCGGTCTTAACGGCGTCGAGTGTTTCCCAGTCCTGTGTCCCGATTAAGGCATTCTCATCAGACTCAAACAGGCCAGAGTACCAGGTCTCCCAAAAAATCGAATCTTCTTTTATTCCTGGGATCTGCGGCCAGATTTCGTGTGCGGTAAATGAAAGAACCGGCATAAACCAGCGGCAAACAGCCTGAACAATGTGGAACAATGCGGTCTGACAGGATTTGTGTGCAAGGGATCCCGCTTTGGCTGTGTATTGGCGATCCTTGATAATGTCGAGGTAAAAACTGCCCATATCAAACGAACAGAAGTGGTGCATGGCGTTAGTCGCCACCAGAAAATTATAGTCATCAAATGCCGCTTTAATCTCGTTTTGGGCCTGCAAGGTTCTAGCAATGGCCCAGCGATCTAAAGGCAACATATCTTCCGCTGCTACAAGATCCGTTTGCGGATTAAAGCCCTTTAAATTAGCCAGAAAGAAACGAGCGGTATTGCGCATTCGTCGATATTTGTCGGCGGTGCGCTTGAGGATTTCATCCGATACGGTGATCTCCGAACGGTAGTCGGTCGAGGCGACCCACAGTCTGAGAATATCCGCGCCCAATTTGTTGATCACATCGAGCGGCGCGACCACGTTGCCTAACGATTTGGACATTTTTACGCCCTTGGCGTCGACGGTAAATCCGTGCGTCAAAACAGTTTTATAGGGCGCATGACCGTTCATCGCCAGACCGGTCAACAATGACGACTGAAACCAGCCGCGGTGTTGATCAGAGCCTTCCAGATACAGATCGGCCGGTTCCTGCAGTTCATCACGTCGCCTCAGAACGGTCGCGTGGGTAACGCCTGAGTCAAACCAGACGTCCAGCGTATCTTCAATTTTTTGATATTGACTCGCTTCTTCGCCAATCAGCTCTTCCAGTGGCAAGTCAAACCAGGCCTGCATGCCGTTTTCTTCGACCAGTCTGGCAACCTGCTCCATTAACTCGGTCGCACGCGGATGCAGTTCTTCCGTTTCCCGATGTACTACCAGACATAAAGGCACGCCCCAGGTACGTTGCCGGGAAATACACCAGTCGGGTCGGCCATCGATCATGCCTTCGATACGCGCCTGACCCCATTCCGGTACCCATTGAACATCCTTGATCGCTTCCATCGCCAAATCGCGCAAGCCATTTTTCTGCATAGAGATAAACCATTGAGGCGTTGCGCGAAAAATCAGCGGTGTTTTGGTTCGCCAGCAGTGCGGATAACTATGGCGCAGCTTGTCTTTGCGGACCAGGCGGCCGTTTTCGGCAAGCAACTCACACACAGGCTCATCTACCTTGTAGACGTGCTGTCCGGCAAAATGCGGTGTCTCTTGCGAATAAACGCCGTTAGCGCCCACCAGATTGAGCGTGCCTATACCATAAGCCCGGCCAACGACAAAATCATCGACACCGTGATCGGGCGCGGTATGCACCAGACCCGTTCCCGCTTCGGTGGTAACGTGCTCGCCCAGAATTAACGGAATTTCACGATCGGCAAAGGGATGTTGTAACTTTAGATTTTCGAGCTGTGCCCCGCTGGCCGTCGCGACAACGCGATATTGCTTTACGCCCCAGCGCTGCATAATATCTTCGACCATTTGCGTCGCCAGAACCATCCGCTCTTTACCAATACTCAGGCGCTCATCATCAGCAGATTTCACCTCTAGTTCTACCAGCGCGTAATCCAGCTCGGCGTGCGCCGAAACGGCCTGGCTGGCGGGTAGAGTCCAGGGAGTTGTCGTCCAGATAACAACCGAAACCGGGCCTTCACCAAGACTTTCCGCGATCGGCGTAAATTTCTGCAGCAACTCAGTCTCTTGTTGCGGAGAATAACGAACGTCAATCGAAAATGACGTTTTATCCTGGTACTCAACTTCCGCTTCGGCCAGGGCCGAGCCGCCGACGACGCTCCAATAAACCGGCTTAAACCCCTTGTGCAGGTGGCCGTTGTCGACTATTTTGGCAAGCGAACGAATGATGTCCGCTTCGCTTTGAAAATTCATGGTTCGGTAAGGATTATCCCAGTCGCCGATTACCCCCAGTCGAATAAAGTCTTTCTTCTGACCTTCAACCTGTTTGGCTGCGTACTCACGGCATTTTTGCCTAAATTCTCCAAATGGAACTTTGACCCCGGCTTTGCCGATTTTCTTTTCGACGCGGTGCTCGATCGGCAGTCCGTGACAATCCCATCCGGGAATATAGGGCGCGTCAAAACCGCTCAGAGTTTTGCTTTTGACCACCACGTCTTTCAAAATTTTATTGACCGCGTGCCCAATATGAATATCGCCGTTAGCGTAAGGCGGTCCGTCGTGCAGGGTAAAGTTAGGACGGCCTTTGCAGGCTTCCCGGATTTTCTGATACAAACCATTTTTGGTCCAACCCGCCAGCATTCTTGGCTCGTTTTGCGCCAGATTTCCGCGCATCGGAAAATCGGTATCCGGCAAATTAAGGGTTGGTTTGTAATCTGTCATGTTAATTGATCCAATATCGTAGTTGATCCAGTGGAGTTAATTAAAATTATTCTTGTTCAAATCAGTTTTCGAACTGGCCGATCAGCCTCTTAGCGGCGTCGACATCTTTAGCAATCTGCACGCGTAATTCTGAAATACCGCTAAATTTTGCTTCCTTGCGGATTAGTGCATAAAAATCGACCGTCAATTCTATCCCATAAAGCGACGGGCTGACACCCAAAAGATGGACTTCCAGCCGATAATTAACCCCGTCAACCGTGGGTCTGGAACCACAATTGACCGCGCTCCAGGCCGAATGCTGTCGGCCATCCTGAATCCAGTGACATTTGGCCAGAAAAACACCGTTGATCGGCATTTTTTTTCGTTTGATAGCGACATTGGCCGTCGGGAAATTTAACTTGCGGCCCAGTTGCTGACCATAGCCAACTTTGCCCGTCAGACTGAAGCGTCGGCCTGTCAACGCACTGGCCTTATCTAAATTGTCAGCGGTAAGTGCGTCACGGATCAAGGTACTACTCACCCGTTCGCCATTAACTATGACGCTGGGTGTCGGCTCTAGACTATAATGCCCCGACGCCATCTGCTCCAATAACTGATAGTTACCTTTGCGCTGGTGTCCAAATTTGAAATCATCGCCGACAACCAGGTGTTTTACGCGAAGTTTTTCGATTAATATCGAACTGACAAATTCCGCCGCTGGCATTTTCCTCAAAGGCTGGTTGAACTGTAAAACCACCAGTTTATCGACGCCCAGTTGTTGCAGCTGGTGATATTTTTCTCGCAAGCAGGTCAGTCTTGGTGGACAGTTTTCACCCAGAAAAAACTCCTTTGGGTGGGGTTCAAACAGCAAGACACAGGAAGGAACCGAGAGCAGTCTCGATTTGGACAACACTCGCTCTACAATTGCCTGATGCCCCAAATGCACGCCGTCAAAATTGCCGATAGTTGCGACGCAGGGTTGGGATTGGGTATGAAGGTTAACTAACCCCCGGATTAAATTCATTTTCTCTCAGGAAATTTCTAATATCACAAAAAGAGCGGATTATATACCAGCAAGGTCGAACCCGATAGAGTTTGAAGCTTTCTCGCTTTTTAAATGCGGAGCTTTCACCTGTGTCTTAAATCGCGCAACCGTACACCCGAAGCTATCAAGCCTATCGCGTACACAAAAATTGAGCCGATAACCAGGAACAACATCTGCAAGGTTCGCTGAGATGCTCCCCACTCCTGCCATGACTGGATGGGAGCCATAAAATACCAAACAAAAATAACCAACGCCAAATTAGCCAGAATTAACCTGACAAACCAGATCCGCCAACGCCCATCAGGTTGGAAGACTCCGATTTTTCGCAGGTTATAAAATAACAATGACGCGTTAACAATCGCGGAAATGGCTGTAGCCAGGGCAAGTCCGGTGTGTTTGAGCGGATAAAACAGGATTAAATTGAACACCATATTAACCGCCATCGCGATTATCGCTATTTTTACCGGGGTTTTGGTATCCTGGCGCGAAAAAAATCCGGTCGCCAGAACCTTGATTAACATAAATCCGAGCAATCCAATGATATAGGCTTTCAAGCTCAAAGAAGCCTTGAACGCATCGCTCAACTCAAATTTTCCGTGCTGAAAAACCGTGAGAATGATCGGCTCCGCCATCAAAAACAAACCAATTGTGGCAGGCAACCCGATCAAAAAGACCAGCCTGAGTCCCCAGTTAAAGGTCTGGTTAAACGCTTCTCTATTATCGCTGCTATGCTGCCTGGATAATGACGGTAAAATCACCGTGGAAATAGCGATGGCAAACATACCCAGCGGAAATTCCAGCATTCGGTCAGATACATATAACCAGGCGATGCTGCCTGTCTCTAAAAAGGACGCCAGTACGGTATCTAATAATAAGTTGATCTGCCCAACAGAAACGCCGAATAACGCCGGCCCCATTAAATTCAGGATCTGTTGTACACCTGCCGACCGCCAACCCCACTTTGGTTTAACTAACAAGCCTTCTCTCCACAGAAAAGGAAGCTGCAACAGAAGCTGTAATATACCTGCCGCAAAAACCCCCCAGGCAAGCGCGATAGCCGTTTCATCCGGCGCGGCTGGCGTTACCAGAATTGCAGCAGAAATAATTGATAGATTAAGCAGTACCGGAGTAAACGCGGGAATGCCAAATTTTCCGATACTATTGAGAATTGAGCCGCAAAATGCCGTAAGAGAGATAAATAGAATGTAGGGAAAAGTGATTTTGAGCATCAAGGATGCTAAGTCAAACTGTGCTTCTTTTCCGATAAACCCCGGCCCAAACAGCGAAACCAGCACTGGCGAGCCGATAACCCCGATAATGGCGACTGCGGTTAAAATTGCAGCCAGAGTTCCGGCGGTTTCCGCGATAAGCATGCGCACTTGCTGTAGCGATTTGTTACTCTGATATTCGGCTAACACCGGAATAAATGCTTGAGAAAAAGCACCTTCGGCAAAAAGTCGCCTTAAAAAATTTGGGATCTTCTGCGCCACCAGAAATACATCGGCCGCCCATTCAGCGCCGAGAACATAGGTCATGACTATATCGCGAATTAAACCGAGGATCCGAGATAAAAACGTCATGGCGCTAACCAGGATGCCGGATTTTAATAGCTGTTTCGACATTAATTATTCATTTTATTTGTTTTGATCCATTAATGCGCCAACGGTGCGATGCACTTTGTACTTACTCTTCAGCTTAAATAATGCGTCCGGCAGGCATTTCGTTAACTTATACTGGCACCGCTTATTTTTGCAAAGTATTTTTCAAAATTGTCCACTGTCGTTTTTGACGAGAACTCATTGGCTATGCTTTGGCGGCAATTGGTCGACATTTGCGCGACCTTTTCGGGAGATTGATAAAGCTCCCGAATGGCTCGTGCCAAAGCGCCGGCATCGCTTGTTGGAACAATCATGCCACTCTCGTCGTGGCGGACGACTTCCTTGCCACCGCCGGTAGTTGTGATAACCGGTGGCGTACCGTAGGCCATCGCTTCCATTACCGCCCTTGGTAAGCCCTCTCCACTGATTGATGGTTGTACCAGTATATCACTGGCGACGATTAGCTCGGGAGCATCTTTGCGATAACCGGTCAGATGAATACGCTTGCGCATTTTTCCTGATGCAATCTGATCTGCGTATTGTTGCATGTTCTTACCGACCAGTAATAAATGTAAGTTTTCCAGGTCGGCTAGTTGATCCGCCGCCTCGATCATCACCGGAATACCTTTGCTGGGACGCGCGTTAACTGCACAGATCAGCACAAAATCAGACTCATTAATGCCGAACTCCCCAAGGTCTGCCGCTGGTTTTTGGTACCAGTCCAGCTCATGGCCTTTGTAAATTGTGACAACATCAGCCTGTTTCTTCCAGACCCGTCTTCGAATATCGTCGCGAACTGCGTCAGATACGCACACAATCCCGTCGACCCTCGGGTGTAGATGAGTAAGATAAGCGGTTGGGTCGTGGCGATATAGCCCTCCGGTTGTCCCGCGATAGGTGATCATTCTGGTATTAAACCCAATACACGCAAACGCAGCATTAGGGATCGACTTGGAGTTAGTCGCGTAAAGAATGTCGTAATCTCTGCGTTTCAACTCCTGACGCAATACTCGAATAGATTCAAAACAAATTTTCTTTTGTGGTTGCTGGTTAATCACCTTGATGCCGTTAGCTTTGAATATATCCGCGTACTCGGTATTCTCGTCCGTAAGTACACATACATGGTGTCCCTTATTGGCAAGCCCGACAAAAATCTGCAATTCTGGTCGAATCGCGTTGATCGGACCATCTGAGGTTGTAAAAATTAGAATGTTCATCAACTCAACTTAATCTTGCCTGTACTGATCTGATTCAATGTTTTTCTATTTTGCCTTTACTTTTTGATGCTTGCTTATTTAACAAAAAAACATACTTGTTAAACGTGTATTGCATCTGAATCACGGCGATAATAAAGCCGATTTTACCGTCCAGAAAACCACGTTTGAGAAAATAGTGCCGGATAAAAGCAAATAGCGAGCTGGTCACTGCTTTGCTTAAGCTCGATTTTTTACCCATTGACAGCTTTTCAGTCGCGCCTGTCTCCGCATAGCTATTGCGCTTATTGGTATACAGGTATAGGTCATCAAATTGATAGTGCGCCAGGGTATGTCTTAATTTAACCTTTCTCGCGCCGCCACAACTAACCGCCTCATGCACCGTTTTGCTGTTGTAGCCGTAATGTTTTTTATTGTAAATTCGGTGGACAAAATCGGGATGCCAGCCACTGTGATAAATAAACTGCCCACAAAAATTAGTCAGTCGATTAAGCATAAAAACTGTGTGCTCATCTGCCTCGGATAACGCACCAGCAATCTCCTGAGCCAGCTGCGAAGAAACCTCTTCATCGCAATCGACGGCAAGTATCCAGTCGTTACTTGCCAACGCTTGCGCTCGCTGCCGCTGAACGCCAAAGCCCTCCCAGTCATCCCGGCAATAGATTTTATCAGTATATCTTCTTGCTATCGCCAGCGTATCGTCACTGCTTCCGGAATCGAGTATTACGACCTCGTCAGCCCAAGCGACCGATTTTAGACATCGCTCGATATTTTTCTGCTCATTTTTGCAAATTATACAAACAGACAATTTAACGGTCATGGGTAGAAAACCTGCCTGAATACTTATTGAGTGAATGGCCAGCAATGTATCGTAAATACCGACCTAATACCACCGTTGACGCCTATATTCAGATTATTACATCACCACCGTACGCTGGCGTTCAGAGCGCTTGCCGCAGAGCGTACGGTCAATTTGACTGCAGCGCGCAGAGCACCTTTCTCATCAAGTAAAAAAGCAGTAATTAACCTTGATATCATTATTGAAAACAGGTATATTCTCGCACCTTATTTTTACGCCTTATCTTAGGAGCAAAGCCTTGGCTAATATAAAATCCGCAAAGAAGCGTGCACGTCAGGCTGAAGGTCGCCGCCAGCATAATGCTAGCCGTCGTTCGATGATGCGCACATACATGAAAAAAGTTATCGCTGCGATTGCATCGGGTGACAAAGAAGCAGCTCAAGCTGCATATAAAACCGCAGTTTCTGTACTTGACGTTGCCGCAGGAAAAGGCCTTATTCACGCCAACAAAGCGGCGCGTCATAAGAGCCGTTATAACGCACAAATTAAAGCGATGGCGTAATTCGCTCGAATTAAGCTTCGCAGAAAACAAAAAAACCGCTTTTAAAGCGGTTTTTTTGTTTTCGGACAGTAACTTTTTTAAAACTTAGCTGGCTGGAAGTTAGCTTTTCTCTTGTTCATCGTATTTTGGCGATGTTTCAGAATTGACCAGATTATTTTCCTCAACGCTATTTTGTTCATCTCTTAAAATTTCCGCCTCTATAGACTCCTGCTTTTGAGCTTCGATATGTTCTAGCATATCAAAGCAAAGTTGCCTGGTTCCCTGCCCCTCCAGCCCGGAAATCACGTAATGCGCGCCTTGCCACGCCAATTTGCTGAGAATTTCATTTTTAGCTTGTTCAACTTCCGCATCGTCTAGCAGGTCACATTTGTTGAACACCAGCCAGATCTCTTTCTCACTTAGATCGCTTTCATAAGACTTCGAATAACGCTTTAATTCGTTGTGAATGGAGACGATATTCTCCAATGGATCAGACTCGTCGAACGGTTTGAGGTCTACCAGATGCAATAAAAGTCGGGTGCGCGACAAGTGTTTTAAAAAGCGTACACCTAAGCCTGCGCCTTCGGCGGCACCTTCTATTACACCCGGAATATCTGCAATAACAAAACTTCGATGTGGCTCGGGCGCTACCACGCCCAGATTCGGGATCAGGGTAGTAAACGGATAGTCGGCAACTTTGGGTGTGGCAGCCGACACGGCGCGAATAAAGGTTGATTTGCCCGCATTTGGCAAGCCCAGCAAACCAACGTCGGCGAGTACTCTCAATTCCAGTTTAAGCTCTCTGAAATCGCCTGGAGATCCTTTAGACGTTTGCCTGGGCGCACGATTAACGCTGCTTTTAAAGCGAGTGTTCCCCAGGCCATGAAAACCGCCCTGTGCCACCAATAATTTTTCACCCGGACGACTCAGATCGCCTATTTGCTCATTGGTTTCTCTGTTAATTACCCTTGTTCCCACCGGAACGGACAAAATCAGATCGTCGCCTTTGGCACCAGTACAGTTTTTTGCACCACCCTTTTTACCATTTTCCGCGCCATAATAACGAACGTAGCGATAATCGACTAACGTGTTCAACTCTTCGTCGGCTAACAAAAAGACGTTACCGCCATCGCCGCCATCGCCACCATCCGGGCCGCCCTTTGGAATATATTTTTCGCGCCTGAAGCTACTCAGTCCGCTACCGCCGTCACCGGCTTTCACCTTAATTGTTACTTCATCAACAAATTTCATTTTAATTCCATCGCAGAGCGAGATTCGCGCAGCAGTCTATTTACGGCTTTTATGTTCTTGATGTCTATAAAAAAAGCCCCGAACAAGCGGAGCTTTTAGTATAGAGCTTTTTTCAACAATCTAGAAACTAACGAGTAGCTTCCAGAAAATATTGCTAGTTAGCAACGATGCTGACGGTACGACGGTTACGCAGACCTTTGACTTCGAATTTCACTTCACCGTCTGCCTTGGCAAACAAAGTGTGATCTCTGCCGATACCTACATTGCTACCCGCGTGAAAATGGGTGCCACGTTGACGAACAATGATGCTGCCAGCACTAATTTTTTCGCCGCCGAATCGTTTTACGCCTAAGCGTTTACTTTCCGAATCGCGACCGTTACGAGTACTACCACCTGCTTTTTTATGAGCCATTTTATCTCTCCAGAATTATTTGAAACTGAAATTACTTGCTGATGCCAGTAATCTTAACTTCAGTAAACCATTGACGATGACCCATCTGCTTGCGATGGTGCTTACGACGTCTGAATTTTACAATCTTGATCTTTTTGCCACGACCATGCTCAACAACTTCACCAGAGACCTTTGCGCCTTCAAGATACGGAGCACCCAGTGCTAAATCTGCACCTTCGCCTACCATCAAGATTTTATCAAAATCGATAGCTTCGCCTTTTTCGGCGTCAATTTTTTCAAGGCGAACTACCTGGCCTTCTGATACTCGGTGTTGTTTACCACCACTTTGAATCACCGCGTACATAGCGACTTACTCTCCGTCTCTTAAAGTATGCTAATAAATCAACATACTGGATTATTGGTTAGGTTTATTAAGCTCCCTTCTCAGGGAATCCTGCAATTAAGGGCGCGCATTTTAAGCCATAACCCCCCGTCGAGCAAGCATAAATACAACAAAAATGGTGATTTTTGCCTACCAACTGACCTGCCCTGTCGCTAAGGCAGTTTTTCCTTGACCCTGTGGGCTTCTCGCCCTAGCATTCCAGTCTTCACTATAATAAACCGATTGCACGGTTTTTCACTCAGGTCAGTCCGGACTGAACAGGCTAAAATCTAAGAATTTTCATGACCGATATTAAACAGCTTTCTCAACTTGTAATTGACGATTTCCAGGCAACTGACAAAGTCATTTTACAGCAGCTTAAATCCGAAGTCGCCCTGGTTGACCAGCTTGGCCACTATATTGTTGCAGCGGGCGGAAAGCGTCTGCGCCCTTTGCTGGTACTAATGGTTGCCAGCGCGCTGGATTATAAAGGCGACCAACACCACAAAACCGCTGCAATAATCGAGTTTATTCACACCGCGACCCTGCTTCACGATGATGTGGTTGACGAAAGTGACCGGCGTCGCGGGCACGAAACCGCCAACGCATTATTTGGCAATGCCGCCAGCGTATTGGTTGGAGATTTCTTGTACTCCAGAGCATTCCAGATGATGGTGGATTTGGACAAAATGCAGATTATGCGGATTCTGGCCAATACCACTAACAAAATAGCTGAGGGCGAAGTTCTACAGCTCATGAACTGTAACGATCCAGACGTCAGCGAATCGAGTTATTTTCAGGTCATCCACAACAAAACGGCCATTTTATTTGCCGCAGCGTGCCAGTTGGGCGCCATAATAAGCGATAGAGATGATCTGGCCGCTCCCATGTACCAGTTCGGCTTGCATCTTGGCATGGCTTTTCAATTGATGGACGACGCGCTGGACTATATCGCCAACAGCGATAAATTGGGCAAAAATGTCGGCGATGATCTGGCCGAAGGCAAAGCAACACTGCCCTTGATCCATGCGAAACTGCACGCTGACCTACAAGGCCAGGCATTAATCAAAGAGTGTATTGAGAACGGCGGAATTGATCATCTGCAGCAAATACTGCATCTAATTAAGCAAAGCGATTCCATCGAATACACCCTGAACAAAGCACGACAGGAAATCAAAGCGGCCAAAGAATATTTGACCGAAATGCCCAATAATCAATTCTCACAGGCATTATCACAGCTAGCGGATCTGGCTGTGGAAAGAGACAACTGATTTCACCTAAAAGCAAGGTTAATAACCAGGATAGAGACTAGATACGGCCGCCCCCGTATCGGTCAAGTCACGTTTTGAAATAACCGAAGCCTTTTGGGCACTGGCGTAACCAGCAGTTTTAATCACGATTTCAGGCAAAACAAAGGTTCCTCTTGAACAGCTTAGCTAAACTTAAATTAGCGGTTTTCGCCTTGAAATAGGGCAGTCTTGACAGGCTGGCTCTCTTGCATCTGAGCTGCCTGAATTGCCCCTTTACAGAATAAGACTTTCGTCGAAGCTTTATTGTCATCTTTAGGTAGTTTGTATAGGGGATATTTGCTAGAATTCCCGCCAATTTTACCCAGCAGCCCGCTTTTGGCGCAAAAAGCAATAAATCATGGAGTTAATGGTGGATATTATGGCGACACAACACCTGAACCTGACCAGTGACCAGCTCATTGAGATGGCAATTGAACGCAATGAAGGTCAACTGGCATCAAATGGCGCACTAAGCGTCGAAACCGGTTTAAGAACCGGACGTTCACCTAAAGACCGGTTTATTGTTAAAGAGCCTTCGACTGAAGGCGAAATCGACTGGGGCAACGTCAATCGTCCGTTCGATAAGGAAAAGTTTGATACGCTTTGGGAAAAAGTTGAAAACTACCTCATCCAAAAAGACGTCTACTTTACATCAGAGCTGCACGTAGGCTCCGACCCGACGCATTATTTACCCGTTAACGTACGCACTGAAACCGCATGGCAGAATCTGTTCGGTCAAAACCTGTTCATTCGACCCAAAAGTTATAATTCTGCAGGCAAGGACGAGTGGCAAATACTCAACTGTGCCAATTTCAAATGCGATCCGCAGATAGATGGCACCAATAGTGATGGTGTTGTCATTATCAATTTTGGCCAGAAAAAAGTACTTCTAGCGGGCATGCGCTACGCTGGCGAGATGAAAAAGGCCATGTTCTCGGTTCAGAACTTTCTGTTACCTGCCGAAGATGTTCTGCCAATGCACTGTGCCGCCAACACCGACGGCAAAGGCGACGTTTCCCTGTTTTTCGGACTATCGGGTACCGGCAAAACCACTTTATCGGCCGACCCTTCGCGCTACCTGATTGGCGATGACGAACACGGTTGGGGGGTTGGCACGGTGTTTAACATCGAAGGCGGCTGCTACGCCAAAACCATTGACCTGTCCCAAGAAAACGAGCCGGTGATCTGGAATGCAATTCAGCGCGGAACTATCATTGAAAATGTAGTCCTCGACACCAACGGACAACCTGATTATAGCGACGTGTCTCTAAGCCAGAACGGACGTGCGGGTTATCCAAGAGAGCACATCGAGCTGCGCGTGGATGAAAATCGTGCAGGAGAGCCTAGCGCAGTGATTTTTCTCACTTGCGATCTAACCGGGGTACTTCCACCAGTTTCTATACTCTCTAAAGAAGCCGCCGCATATCATTTTCTCAGTGGTTACACCGCCAAAGTCGGCTCCACTGAAATCGGTTCTACCGCAGCGATTGAATCAACATTTTCCACCTGCTTCGGTGCACCCTTTTTCCCAAGACCCGCAGCGGTTTACGCCGAATTACTCATGAAACGAATCGAAGCCAACAACGCCAGAGTCTACCTTGTAAACACTGGCTGGACAGGCGGTTCCTACGCTGAAGGCGGGAAACGCTTCACTATACCAACCACACGCGCAGTTATTGCCGCCATTCAATCTGGCGCGTTGGCAAATACCGAAACGACGCGAATTGAGTCGCTCAACCTGGATGTTCCCAATGCAGTAGAGGGTGTTGACAGTAAGCTGCTACAACCGCGTAAGACCTGGGCAAACCAGAGCGCCTATGACGCAGAAGCAAAGGCTCTGGCGAAGCTGTTTAAGGAAAATATCGAAAAATTCAATATTTCTGATTCGATTAAAGCGGCTGGGCCACAATCCTGATAAATCGTTAATTCATCGCAAACAAAAAAGGGAACTTCTGCTCCCTTTTTTTTAGTAAAAAATACACAATTTATTTTCTATTGGTCACTTCGACCAGATGATAACCAAATTGGGTCTTTACCGGCCCGTGAACTTCGCCAATAGCTTCTTCGAAACACACCTTGTCAAATTCCGGAACCATCATACCGGGGCCAAAATCACCCAAATCGCCGCCGCTTTTTCCCGAGGGGCAGGAAGAATGCTTTTTAGCCAAATCGGCAAAATCAGCACCTTCTGATATTTGAGTCTTAAGTTCATTGCATTTATCTTCAGTCGAAACCAAAATATGTCGCGCTGTCGCAGTAACCATCATTCTCTCCATTAACTGTTCAATCGGATTGTGAATATCTTCCACCGGAAAAGGTTGCAAGTATAGAGACTCACTTAAACTAAGTAAAATTGAATTCGCCCAAACAAAAAAGGCCACCTATCGGTGACCTTTTTGATTTGGCGCGCCATGAGCGATTATTCCGCGCTTCCTTGCGCTCCACCCTTAAAGGGCCGTCGCCGTAAACGACGACGTTCAAAATTGTTCCTGACAATTTTGTCGAACGGTGGCCTTCTCACACTCAATAACCAGCCAAACAAAAAAGGCCACCTGTCGGTGACCTTTTTGATTTGGCGCGCCATGAGCGATTATTCCGCGCTTCCCTGCGCTCCACCCTAAAGGGCCGCCGCCGTTAACGGCGACGTTCAAAATTGTTCCTGACAATTTTGTCGAACGGTGGCCTTCTCACACTCAATAACCAGCCAAACAAAAAAGGCCACCTGTCGGTGACCTTTTTGATTTGGCGCGCCATGAGCGATT
>Ga0316209_1000938_pt1 | contig 37648 bp, 31 predicted proteins | sample 6monopyrite_MG_FD_204945 | JGI IMG/M metagenome (GOLD analysis project Ga0316209, IMG submission 204945) | Microbial mat bacterial communities from mineral coupon in-situ incubated in ocean water Damariscotta River, Maine, United States -... | ecosystem: Environmental > Aquatic > Marine >...
GGAGCCGTGTGCGTAAATAGCGCAAGCACGGTTCTGAGAGGGGCTTGGTGTCAACAATTATCGGATTATTTTCTGATAACTTGGAGTGCCGGTCTACTCGACCATCGCCCAATCAGTTAGATATCTAAGCCCTGAAAAGCTAAGTTCGTTATGCAAGAGCGGTGTTCATAATAGCAAAGGGGATTAAAAAGAGAGGGGTAATGCGAACCAATAACGTCACATCAATTCGTGATAATAACGTTGCGGGATTAACCGTGAAAGAGTCGCACCAGTTAGTAAATATTCAGCGGGATATTCTAGAATTGGTAGTGACAGGCAATGACTATCAATTTGCGTTAGAAGAGCTTTGTCGCTTAGCCGAAGGGATCGTCCCGGATGCTCTCGCTAGTATTATGTTGCTTAACGAAGCCAAAACGGCACTAGAAATTCGTTCCGCACCAAGCGCAACGCCCGATGTTAAATCCCAATTAGACGGTCTTGTACCCGGTATGAATTCAGGTTCTTGCGGTACGGCTGTTTATCAAGAATCAGCTCAATTTATTAACGATACTTCGACCGATGCGCGATGGCAAGATTACCGAGAACTCGCGAGAGATTTAAGTATTGGCGCTTGTTGGTCTATGCCGATTACTAATCGAAAAAATGAGTTGATAGGATCCTTTGCGCTGTCTAGTTTTGAAAAAAGAGCGCCCAATAAATTCCAAGAGAATGTGATGCAAACTTCCGCCTATTTGGCGAGTTTGGTTTTGCAAAGAGAAAGCGACGATCGACAAATGCAACGGGCCGCTCATTACGACCATTTGACCAAACTACCTAATCGCTTCCTATTTAAATCAAGAGTTGAGCACGCAATGGCTCGCGCTAATCGTAGTAAAACGCCGCTCGCTCTATTTTTTATTGATTTAGACAAATTCAAACAAGTTAATGATGAAATGGGTCATGATGCAGGTGACCTTGTTCTTCAGCAAGTTGCCGAGCGAATGCTAAAAAATGTACGCAGGGAAGACTCCTTGGCCCGAATCGGCGGAGATGAATTCATTTTATTGGTCGAGGGCGCGCGTGATAAAACGGAATTAAAGCTAATAGCCGATAAAATAATGCAAACCTTTGACCAACCTACTTTAATAGAAGATAAAAGTTGGCCGATTTCGGCTAGCCTTGGTATTAGTCAATATCCAAAAGATGGAATGACCTCAAACCAATTAATTCGTTGTGCCGATAAAGCGATGTATCTGGCTAAAACAAATAAGAAAGATAAAGTTCAATTTAGTTCTGACTAATCATAATATTTCCAGTACTATTCCAATTTTCACTATCTAGGTGCACTTTTTGCGACTAATAATTGCTTGTTTCTTCTCGTTGATGCTTGGGGCATGTTCATCGATCCCTTTATCGAGCCTTATAAAAATTGCGTCTATGGACAATGACGATATTTCAGCCATTAACCCTGAAGAAATAAGAGTCAGGTTATCATTAACCGACCCAGTAGAATTACAAACGAAAGATGTTCGGTTGGTATTGAAATTTGAATATGCGGGTAAAAAAGAATCGGAATTTCAATATTTATTAGAATTTATCGATGTTAATCGACAAGAGGAAAGCTGGGGGTGGTTGTCGGCGGCGGCAGCAAAAAACATCTATCAGTTTAAACTATCGCGTTTGTCTCAATTGGAATTTAACAAATATCAAAAAAGCTACCTCAAACACGGAAAACCGAGGCAATATAAATGGACGGTTTATTATTATTTAAAAGAAGGAATTGCCAAAAATACTAGTGCTTCCATTGATATGGAATTGAAGTTATCAAAAAATGACTCGTATTTCTTTTTACTAAAAGAGGCGATTATTGAAATTAATAATATTCGGAATTAATTTACAAATTGTTTGCTTTTTCATTATTGCAAATAGGATTATGATTGATAGTTAAATGACTAATGCAGTTTTCAATAACATATAAAAGGGATTTACTTTGAAGGTATTTAAAAAACTAAGCCTACTTTTTTTTACGGGTCAAGCATTTCTAACAATGGGGTCTAGCATGGCGACAAGCATAGAACCAAATATTCGCAGTCTAATCGACGAGCTATTAAACAAAGAATTGAAAGTTACGGCAACAGATATTTCAGTATTAAGCGCTAAAAAAGTCGAGTGGCCGAGTTCTGCACTGGGTTGTTCTCAATCAGGACAATTTTACATGCCAGTGATTACGCCTGGATATCGAGTAAAAGTGTCGGTCAATCAATCGACGTATACCATACATACCAGTCTTAAACATGCGGTATTGTGTAAGAATAAAGCAGTTAAAACTGAAGCTTCTCCTCAGATGAAGTCGAATAATAAAAAGATTAGGTCGATCCAACTCGCTAGAGAAAATCTTATTAAATTGAAGAATATTGACAAAAATTCGATACGATTAGTCTCCGTCGATAGTCAGCTATTATCCGAACAAAATACTCAGTGTAAGAAAAAATTTACTGGGAGTGAGAAAGGATTTTTGGTTGTGTTAAAACATCACTTGAGTCAAATCGGATTTTTTAGTGATGGTATTACCGCCGTTCAGTGTTGGCGGAAGGAATAAACCGAAATTTAGTCTTCGGGAATTCTTGCTAGGCAATAAAAAAGGGAACGTCACCGTTCCCTTTTTATTTTCCTATCTTAAAAACATTAAAGTGTATTTAATACATTTCCATCTTGGTCTGTCACTCTAAGGACCCAAGGGCTGGAAGGACCATAGTTTACACCGTGAACTGTGTAACCTTGAATGATCGACGTCCAAACACCTGCAGTTGGATTATCAATCACGACTCTTTCTGGACTAGAAAAAGTTGCGCCACCAAAATTTACCGCGAAATTGGGATCGAGTAAAATTAAGTCGATATCATCGGTTGGAAAGGCTCCCCAATTATTTTTCCAAGATAACTCGAAAACGACTTGGGTAGTACCATCGGGAATATACAGACCGTCAACTAATTGTTCATTTTGAGCTACTTTTCCGTGAGCCGATTTTTTTGACGGCTCAGATGTTGCGCTCGAAAAAGAAACGTCAATTGACACGTTGCCAGCATTAGTCCAATCGCCCATTACAGCTAATCTCAGAACGCCTGTTTGAGGATTATCAACGGTGATTGTCTGATCGCCTGTTACAAAACCCGACGCAATTACAGCTTGGCTATGAGTTATAGCATCTTGCAAGATATAATAAACATCATCACCAAAAAAGAGGTTTTGTTCTGCAGCAGGTAGATCTGCGACGAAGCTATTAAGGTCTATTGTGAGTTGATCAGTTTCCTTATCTGTTTCAATAAAGAAATGTTTAACCTGCCCTGGCTTAAGATGAGAGGCATGCTTGGTTTTAGGCTGGCCGTGATGGCCAAGCTTTATCACCGAATGTCCCGCTTTCTGAATGTTTTTTGCCAAGTATTTACTATCTTTACTTTGTGGTAAATGCTGCTCAACGCTATCTGTTGCTAAGAGATTGTAGGCAGCAGGTACATCAATAAACCCGTTACCTTGATCAATTGGTGCTGAATCATCACCTAGAACAGATGGATTTGCGCTCTGTGCGAGTGCATTTCTAATTTCAATACCATTAGAAGATGGGAATGCCTGAACCAAAGATGCCGCAGCACCCGCAACCATTGGCGAGGAGAAAGAGGTGCCATTAACCAAATTGAGAGCACCGTTAGCGCCTTGTACAAGACAAGCATAACCATTGGCTACGACGTCAGTTGAAATTCTACCATCTGCAGAAGGTCCTCGAGAACTAAAGGTAGCCATTTGGTGATGATTCGCAGGGCGATATAAACTACCGATGCCAAGACCGAATTGTAAATCTCTTAGCACTCGCTCATTTCCAACAGTACTAGCCGCACCGACAGTTAAGGAACCACGACCGGTTCCAGGACTTCCGCCCGTAATAGCTGCATGTCCTTCGTTTCCTGCAGATGCTACTAAAGTAATACCTGCTTCCAGCATTTTCTCAGTTAGCATATCTTCAAGGTCATGACCTGCGTACAAAGTTCCACCACCTAGACTCATATTAACTACTCGGATATTCATAGAGTCATAAACGCATGGATCTTCTTCTGCACCACAACCGGGATTAACTGGAGTAGAAGGGACACCGTCGTCATAGTTCATTTTCATTGTAATCGCACGATCCATTGCCGCAATAATGCGAGACTCTGGAGCGCCACCGCCTGATGCTGGAAATACTTTCATTGCATAAAGCGAGGCATCGGGAGCTGAACCAAATAGCGGTAACACTGATACGCCTGGTACGAAGTCAAAAATAATGCTGTTCGGCATATTATTGTTAACAGATTGTGCAAAAGTCGAAGCTGAATTCAAGAAAAAGAACGAATGGCCTGCGATCATTGAACCAACCCAAGTACCGTGGCTGCCGTTTAACGTACTTGTTGCGGATGGTTCACTGGCGCCGGGCACAAAATTTTCCCCGCCGATAACTGAACCCGCTATTGAAGGCACAACGGCTGCATTGTTGGCCGTCCCTGAATCGATAACAGCAACAACCGTTCCGTCACCGGTGAAGCCAGCAGAGTTCATCAAAGAAGCGCCGGTCAGAATGTTATTAAATTCAAAACCTTCTGGTTTTTCACTTTCGATAAAATTCGCTAAGTCGGCGCCTTTCAATTCGGTAAATTCAGTAGAATCTGACAAATTAAAGGTGTCTTTTGGCGAAGGAATATTAAAAAGTTTGTCCTTAGTGACAATTGCATTGGGCTGGACTAACATCAATTCCGCTTTGTTATCGCTATCCATCGTTATGGAAATAGCATTCACATTTTGATATTTATTGGTGACTGTTCCACCAAGGCTTGTCACTTTACTGATCAGCGCCGAGCAGTCAGATTTGCAATTTACGATGAAATTGGCATCTTCAGCTTGAGCTGATTGAAAGGATGAGGCTAGTAGGAAAGATATACTAGTGAGAAAAAATGTTGCTTTTTTCTTTTTTATTTGAAATGTCATACTTACTCCCTTTGTACAAAATGTAGTACTGTAAATTAGTTTGTTGCTCACTCTTATTATTAAAAACTAAGTGTTTACAACCCGACTCCTGTTTCCTACAGCTCTGACACTTATGGTAAGCATCGAAAGAAATTTACGAGTAGGCCGAATATACCGCGGCCGATTGTAGGTCACAACTTGTATCTAATGGTAATATGACCATTATTGTCGAATTGGATTAGAATATCTCGACAAGAGATTCGAGCTTTTCTTTTTAGTTTATTTTTTAACCGTTTTAGGATTTTGAATGATCAAATACCAAGTATCGTTGGAAAACGCCAATAAACACGTTATTGACGTCAAACTGACTTTGGATTTCAAACTGATATCAGGGCAAGAGTTTTGGTTACCTGACTGGATCCCTGGAAGTTATATGATTCGTGATTTTTCTAAGAATCTAATAACCTTAAACGCAGAGACTAACGGCACGCCGATTGATTTGCCCAAGAAGAGCAAGTCCTGTTGGGTGCTAGAGCAGGACGTTGACCAATTGCAATTACAATATCAAATTTATGCCTGGGACTTATCAGTTCGTTCCGCGCATTTCGATGATTTACACTGCTTTTTCAATGGCACCAGTTTGTTTTTGGCAGTTGCCGGTCAGGAAAATCACACCCACTTCCTAACGCTCGATCAACCCAAAAATAACTGCTTTAGTCAATGGCAAGTCGCATCGTCAATGCCTTTCGAAAGTGTCTGCGCAAAAGGGTTCGGTCAATATTTTGCGAATAGCTACGCGGAGCTTATTGACCATCCTTTTGAAATAGCTGATTTTATTGAAACTCATTTTGAGGTTGACGGGATACCTCACCGGATGATCTTTGCAGAAGCACCACAGGTTATCGATCTCAATAGGATTGCGGCCGATGTAAAAAGAATTTGTGAGTATGAGTGCCGATTTTTTGGCGATAAAAAACCACCTTTCTCGCAATTCCTCTTTATGACCTTTGTTCAAAAAAATGGTTTCGGAGGGTTGGAACACTCTTCTTCGACCGCGTTGCATTGCAGTCACGACGATCTACCTAGAATAGGTGACGATGCTAAAACAAAAAGTGAGGGTTATCAAAAGTTCTTGTCACTATGCTGCCACGAGTATTTTCACTGTTGGAATGTCAAACGAATAAAACCAGCACGATTTGAGGCTTATCAATTAAAAGCTGAAGTTCATACGGAATTACTTTGGTTTTTTGAAGGGATTACCTCCTATTACGATGAATTATTTTTGTTGCGAAGCGGTGTGATATCAAAAGAAGACTATCTGGACATGATTGGCAAGAACATTACCCGTTATATCCGAGGCAAAGGTCGACAGAAACAGACGATCGCGCAATCTAGCTTTGACGCGTGGAGTAAATTTTATAAACAAGACGAGAATGCGCCAAATGCCATTGTTAGTTATTACGTTAAAGGTGGCTTAGTTGCCTTTTGTTTGGATTTCGAAATACGAAAAATAACAAAAAATAGAAAAAACCTCGATGATTTAATGAGAGCCGTTTGGACTCAGTTTGGCAAGAGTAGTCGGGGAGTGCAGGAAAAGGACATTCAACTAATTGCCGAAGAACTGGTTGGAGAATCGATGGCCGATTTTTTTAATCAGATACTTTATTCCACCGAAGAATTAGCTCTTGAGGCGCTCTTCGAGTCTTTGGGGATCAAATATCAACTAGCAGCTGAAACCAAACAAACGGATAAAGGTGGGTTCAGACAAAAACCTATCGAAACGAAAACTGTTTGTTCGTTGAGTCTTAGTCACCGACATCATCCGTCAGGGGCTGAAATAATAAGTGTCTTTGATGATGGTTGTGCTTCACAGATGGGGCTTTCTAATAAAGATATTATTATTGCAGTTGACGGATACCGAGTTTTGTCTAAGGAATTAGACAAAACCATCGCCAAATATCCGATTGACAGCAAAGTCGAAATCAGCTTTTTTCGACGTGATAAGCTTCACCATCGAACGGCTGTGTTAACAGCTAGTGTCAACCGTATTTGCTATTTAAGCTTCGAAAAAGAACAAATCAATAGTCGCTTTAAAGACTGGATAAAAACATAGTTGTCGCCTTAGTTAACTACTTAAAATCGTAAAGATCAAAAATTGATTTAGCCAAAAAATATGGAGTAAAAATTTGAAGATTGTATCCTTTAATATCAATAGTTTAAGAGCTCGACCCCATCAGCTGAATGCGATAATAGCAAGTCATCAGCCGGATGTTATTGCGTTGCAAGAAACAAAGGTTCACAACGATGACTTTCCACATGAGATGATAGCCGAAACCGGTTATCATGTGATCTATCACGGTCAAAAAGGACACTACGGGGTTGCAACGCTTTCTAAACAGCCACCTTTGTCCTATGAAAAAGGTTTTCCAAACGATACGGAAGATTCTCAAAAACGGGTGATTATTACAGAACACCAGGGAACGAAGGACAAATTGTTCGTTTTCAACGGTTATTTTCCGCAGGGCGACTCAATCGATCATCCGACTAAATTTCCAGCAAAAGAAAAATTCTATGCAGACTTAAACAATTACCTCTCTGAAGAAAAGATGAAACAAAATTGGGTGGTCACCGGAGATTTTAATATATCTCATAAAGATGAAGACATTGGAATTGGCGAGAAAAACGCCAAACGTTGGTTGAAAAGCGGTAAATGCAGTTTTCAGCCGATTGAACGACAATGGCTGGCAAAAATAACGGATAAGGGATTTTATGATACATTTCGAAAAATACATCCGGATGTCACCGATCGCTATAGCTGGTTTGACTATCGTAGTAAAGGTTTCGCCGATGATCCGAAAAGAGGATTAAGGATTGATTTAATCCTGACCAACAGCGGTCTCTATCGAGTCTGCAGCGATGCGGGCGTTGACTACGATATAAGAGCCATGGAAAAACCGTCGGATCATTGTCCTATCTGGGCATCATTTGATTTTTAGAACCGCTATTTGTTGAAATGGGCCGCAACTAGCGGGACAAAATCTTGCTTTTTAGTGGGCTTTAAACCATGCTTAGTTTAATTTCCTTATTGTTATTAAATCTGATTTTAAATTATGCAAAAAGACTTATTAAACGCCGTTGAAGCACTCAATAAAATTATTCTTGGTAAACCAAATCAGATAAAGCTGGCGATTGTCTGTCTGTTAGCAAAGGGGCATTTGTTGATTGAAGATTTGCCTGGCATGGGCAAAACAACCTTGGCTCACGCTTTGGCAAAAGTTCTCGGTTTAGATTTTCAGCGGATCCAATTTACTAGTGATTTGTTGCCGGGGGATATACTAGGTTCGGCAATTTATCGGCGTAGTGATGAATCCTTTAAATTTCATCAAGGACCCATATTTACTCAAGTAATTTTAGCCGACGAAGTGAACCGCGCGACGCCTAAATCTCAAAGTGCATTGCTAGAAGCGATGGAAGAATATCAAGTAACCGTTGATGGTGTTTCAAGAAAATTACCAGAACCTTTTTTCGTGATAGCCACTCAAAATCCTTTTCATCAAATAGGAACCTATCCGTTACCAGAATCTCAATTAGATCGGTTTTTGATCCGGATATCGCTCGGTTATCCTGCCAGAGAAGTTGAGCGAGAACTTTTTAGTGGTGTCGATTCGCGAGATTTGATCGAAAAACTTCAACCTGTGATTGACCCTAATGCCCTAATTGGAATGCAAGCGAAAATCGATGAGGTCATCGTCAGCGAAACATTATTCGATTATTTACAGGATTTGGTCGATGCGACTCGCCAATCGGAACATTGGAATCACGGATTATCACCGCGAGGAGGCTTGGCGCTTTTGAAAGCAGCCAAAGCGTGGGCCATATTAGAAGGTCGCGACTTTGTCGTTCCTGAAGATATACAATCTGTCTGGTCATCGGTTGTGGAACATCGCCTGTTGAGCCAATCGAGTTCACAGCAAGAAACCAATAACCCTGTCAGTGAGCTACTGAGTAAAACTGCGATCCCTCGGTAATTAACTCGCCGTGAAAAATATCAACAATAATTTGCAGGAATTAACAAAAGAATCCACGAAAAATACATTGGCCAAGAAGTTTTTTGGCAGTCGAATGCCGGTGGGTGATTCCGTCAAACTAGAACAACGCTCAACTTATATTCTACCAACACGCGCTGGCCTGTTGATGTTTGGCGTGATTTTTCTAATGATGGTCGGTGCGACTAATTATCAAAATAATTTGGCTTTTTTATTGACCTTCATGATTGTCAGTATTGGCTTGGTTAGTATCTTATTTACTTTTAGAAACCTACAAGGGCTAAGTTTTAAGAAAGGGGCGGTCGAAAGCGTTTTCGCAGGTGAATTGCTTCAATTAGTTGTTCATAGCACCAGTCAGTCGAATCAAAACCATATGACCATAGGGGTTGGTTTTAACAAAAACGATATTTATTATCTTGATATCAATTCGAACAATGCAGGGCAATTTTATTTGCCTATTAAATCTCAAGAAAGAGGGTGGTTGCACCTACCTAGGTTAATGGCTACCAGCAGTTTTCCGTTTGGTTTATTAAGAGTTTGGACTTGGTTTCAGTTCGAAACGCCAGTACTGATTTATCCTAAGCCCATTGAACCCCCTTTCGAAACCGGCCAAGGAGAAGCGGACGAGGGAGAAAATAATAAAATGGCTGGCAGCGATGATTTGTACGGTTTAAAGTCTTATCAAAGTGGCGATCCTATTACAAGAATTGATTGGAAAGCTCTAGCGCGCGAACGAGGACTATTTAGTAAGGAGTTCGTCGCCTATCAAAGTCAAGATTTAGTTTTTAGTTGGAACGATTTTTCGACCACAGAGGATGAGTTGAAGCTCAGTTATTTATCTTATTTAGTCAACGAAGCGAGCAAAAAAAATTACCAATATTCTTTAGTCTTACCACAAGTCAAACTGGAAAAAAACAGCGGCGTTAATCATCGCCAACAATGTTTGCAAGCTCTTGCCATGTACGGACTGAACCGGGGCAATGATCTATGAGTGAACAAATTGCTCTGACGGACTATAACAATCGAAAGATTGAATTGTTGCCAATTTTACTGGCACAGCAACTTGTCCTATTACCTTTATATTTTTTCATACCGATTTGGATAGCTATTCTTAATAGTCTGGTGGTCATTTTAGTTTATTTAGGCAATCGAAAAAAAGATTTTATTATTCCTGCATGGATAAAATTTTCTATTACATTAATAGCATTTTTTGGAATATTATTGTCGTTCCATAAAGTTACCGGTCGTGATGCTGGAGTGGCACTAATAGCCATGATGTATGGGATAAAAATTCTCGAAATCAATTCTCAAAGAGATGTATTTGTACTGATGCTTTTGGGATTCTTTTTATTACTCGCTGGATTTTTGTTTGATCAATCGCCAATAATTGCTATTTACCAATTTGTCGCAATTGCGGCAATTTTAAATGCTTTGACTTCCATTCATTCGTTAAAGCCAACCGCTCAAATTATACAAGGATCTTCGGCCTCAACGTTAAAGCAAATGTTGAAATACTTTGTGTTAGCGGTCCCATTAATGATTGTCTTGTTTATCTTTTTTCCTCGTTTGTCGGGTCCCATATGGAAAATGCCGGGTGGCTCATCCGGATCAACTGGCATATCAGAAACCATGACACCTGGCGAAATTAGCAGTTTACAATTAGACGAAAAAGTTGCGTTTCGAGTGAAGTTTAATGGTGCTACGCCAAAAACTTTCGAAATGTATTGGCGCACCTTGGTTTTAGAGCAATTCGATGGTTTAACTTGGTCGAGAGGGATCGAGGCCACTCAAAAGCCCATTGATGATTGGAAAAATAAAATAGCTTTTTCGGATAAACAAGAAGGTAAATTGAACAATCGCGACGCCACTTATCGGTATGATATTAGCTTAGAAAAAACAAGGATGAGCTGGTTGACCTTGTTAGACAGACCCACCAATATTCCAGCTAGGTCAAAAATATATTCTGATTACGTGGTAAAAGCCAACCGTCGTTTAACTGATAGAACGCGCTACAAGGCTGAGTCGCAGCCTAGGTTAACACTCAATTTACAGCTTTCGGAGTCAGACCGTCGTTTGAATACTCAGTTGGCTGGAAATGGCAATCAGCGCTCGAAAAACTGGGCGGTTCAACAAAGAGGAAAATTCGGCGATGACCGAGCGTACATTCATTCATTATTGACCCACATAAATCGGCAACCTTTTTTCTATACATATACACCACCTATTATGGCAAGAGATACGGTCGACAGTTTTTGGTTTGATAAGCGGAGGGGTTTTTGCGAGCATTATGCAAGCAGTTTGGTTTTTTTGGCGCGAGCGGCCGACATTCCTGCTCGAGTTGTGGTTGGTTATCAAGGCGCAGAAAAAAATCCATTATCTGATTATTGGATTGTGCGATATGCCAACGCCCATGCTTGGACAGAAATTTGGTTTCAAAATGAAGGCTGGGTAAGAATTGACCCCACAGCTGCAATTGCGCCCCATCGAATTGAAGAGCGTTCACAGGTTGATTATAGTCAACGGCAGAGTCTATTTGGCGACTTTGGTTTCGAAGCGGTTGATCTGGATAATATCGGTTGGCTAAAACAGTTTCAGTTTTGGATGGATAGGGCTAATACAGGCTGGAACGATTGGGTTTTGGATTATAGTAGAGATCGACAAGCCAAATTGTTTGAAGGTTTGGGTTTAGAAAAACTTAACATACAGCAGATAAGCATCATGATGATCGCTATCATTTCACTTATTCTCACAGTGATTAGTTTCAATTGGGTAAAAGCCAGTACCGCCAAAGATCCTTTTCAAGCGAGTTTTGATCGGCTGATGGCCAAATTGGCAAAAGAGGGTGTTGAAATTGCCGCGGATAAAGGTGCTAATGAATTGATCTTAGAGCTAGCTGCGGTGGACGATACAGGAAAACCACTTAGCAAAAGTAGGCTTTGCCAGGACTCAATAGCGGAGCTATTGGAAATACTCAATCTTTACGTTTTGCTGCGCTATCAACAAAAAAGCACGACAAATAAACAGCAAAAAGACTTCCACAGAAAGGTAAAGGCACTTAAAATCCGTTCTCAGACAATTTCATAATAAGTTTTCAAAGTTTATGCAACAATTGCTAGCGCCAATTTACGACTTTTTAAGTTGTGAAACCCCCCAAGCTTGGATTGATATGGCGTTAAAAAACCAAGATATCATGCTTATCGACCATTGCAATTGCGAGAAGAAAGCAGCCAATACTGCGATTAGCTTAATATTCAAATATAGTCAGCGGCAAGATCTTCTAATGAAAATGTCTAAATTGGCTCGCGAAGAGTTACGGCATTTTGAGCAAGTTTTGCAAATAATGAAGGCCCGAAATATAGATTATACGGATTTATCTGCCTCACGTTATGCATCTAAATTGTTTAAACATTGCCGAAAGGATGAGCCCTACGCACTAGTTGATCGCTTGATTGTTGGTGCTTTTATCGAGGCAAGATCTTGCGAGCGGTTCGCAAAAATAGCGCCATTGCTTGATAATGATTTACACAAATTTTATCTGTCTCTATTAAAATCCGAATCAAGGCATTTTTCTGATTATTTGAAGTTAGCAGCAGATTATTCGGATGAGCCTATCGACGAAAGAGTTCGCCTATTTGCGGAATTAGAAGCATCGTTGATTACCTCAAAAGATACTGAATTTCGATTTCATAGTGGGATCCCCGCCAATTGAACCTTGACCGAGATTTTGGGTCATATGAAAGATTGATAATAGGCGGGACGCTTTTACTTGAGTTGTCCGCTAGCTGCAAGTAACATAGCGCCCTTGCGAATACTGTACTTTGAATTCACGTTTCGGTTTGAAAAACAGCTTTTAAGCAGGGTTATTCCTATCTACTTTTTTAAAATACGAGTATAAGGCTCTATGACATCAAAAAATCGACTATTTCGAGGCAGTCTAGTCGCATTGATCACGCCTATGTTTGAAAATGGCGATATAGATTTTGATTCTCTACGTCAGTTAATTGACTGGCATATTGAAAGTGGTACCAGCGGTCTTGTGATAATGGGGACTACTGGCGAATCGGCGACGATTCTTGAAGAAGAGCATTTTTTAATTGTAGAAGCTGCCATTTCATATGCCGACAAACGTATTCCAATTATTGCCGGTTGTAGCTCGCCTTCAACGAAAAAAGCCACTAAATTGGCCAGTTCACTTAGTGCACTTAAGCCCGACGCGTTCTTATGTGTGACACCTTATTATGTTAAAGCGTTACAGGAAGGCCTTTATCGACATTTTTCTGAGGTCTCAGAAGCCTGTGATGCGCCTATGTTGCTATACAATGTACCAAGTCGTACAGCTTGTGATTTACAGAACGATACGGTGATTAAATTATCCAATAACAACAATATTGTTGGCATAAAGGATGCGGTTGGCGATTTAAAACGTTCGAAAGAGCTGATAGATGAAATCGGCGATCGATTTTGTATGCTTAGCGGCGATGACCCAACGGCTTATGAATTTATGCGTTTGGGCGGCGTTGGTATTATTACTGTGACCGGCAATGTTGCTCCTAAAGCGATGAGCCAGTGGTGCAATGGTGTATTGGACGGTGAGTTTGAGCAGTCCAAGAAAGTTTTTAACGATTTAATGCCATTGCATGATGCAATGTTTGTAGAATCTAACCCAATGCCTGCGAAATGGGCGCTTAACCGGCTCGGTAAAATTGAACAAGGCATTCGCCTTCCCTTGACAATGCCCTCAAAAGGCGCGAAACAGATCATCGAACAAACCATGCAACAATGTGGTATTGAAATAATTTTGGAGTAATATTTTGAATTTAATTAAGTTAAGTCTTGCCGCTGTTCTGTTCTCTATTTTATCAGGGTGTAGTTATATTTACGGCGAAGATGGTCTGATTCGAAGTGAAAAATACGATTATGTCGTGGCGAAACAAGAAAAAGAGCTGGAACTGCCAGCTCCTTTAACACAAAAGGGCAAAGAAGATTATACCGTGGTTCCCCGAATCGGAAAGGAAGGCAATAACAAAGTATACGGTAAACGACTGGCGCAAGCTGCACCAATTCAGCTGCTAGCGGTGTTAGAAAATACACGCGTCGACAGAAAATCATCTGTTCCTGCCGTTTTAATCGTGGACGAGTTAGAGTTTGTCTGGCAAACCGTCACCAAGTTTATTGAAAATCATAACATATCGACCAGTGTCTTGGACTCAGACAATAAAATGCTTATTAGTCAATGGATGGCCATAGAGGATGGGGGTGTTTGGCTCGGACTTGATGGTAGTGAAGAACAAGAACTAATTAGAGCGCAATATCAAATAAGTATTCAAAAAGGCGAAATTAAAGGCGAATACCGCTTAACAGTCGAGAGGATCAAAAGCCAAGCGCGAGAAGATGAAGATGAGCCTTGGAAAAATATACCGGTGACCTGGCAAGAGTCCGCAGATATGATGAATCTGTTACTAAGCTATTACGATACCAGAATACGAATTCAAGATGCACGCCATCAACAGAAGATTATGGCTGGTTTCAAAGTTGAATTAGGACAAAATTCAGAGGCGCTACCGGCGCTTTTGACGTCTGCAGAAGAAAGTTTGGTTTGGGAAAAAATTCCGAAAGTAATGACGGAACTAGGATTAAAAGTTATCGATAAAGATCTACGTCAAAAAACCTATTTTATGGAGTATGAAGCCGTTGAAGAAGGATTTTTTGCAAGTTTGTTTGATGAAGAACGACCTGTCTTACAACTTGAGCCCGGAGCTTATCAAATTAGCCTTTCCAAAAATGGCGACCAACAAGCGTTAACCTTAAGAGATGGTCAAGGTGTTGCCCTTGAAGCTGATGTATTGGTTAAACTATTTCCTGAATTAAGCCGTTTATTTGGTGACAGGCGATAACCGTTGGCCGAAACGTTATTCGAAACGAATGACTCAGCTATTCAGTTTAGTTCCCTTGGAAGTGGTAGTAAAGGCAACGGTACATTAGTTGTCTTTGGAGCGACCATCATCCTTGTTGATTGTGGTTTTAGCATTAAAGAAAGTATTCGTCGGCTGGCTATAAAAAGGATTAAGCCTGAACAGTTAACGGCAATATTAGTCACGCATGAGCACAGCGATCACATTTCTGGTGTTGCAGGGCTGGCCAATAAATTTTCCATACCTGTTTGGATAAATGTTGGCACCAGTCTGCATAAAAAGGCTGTTCCAATCCGCAATTCCAATTTGTTTAATAGCCATCATCCGTTTGAAATCGGCGCGATGACGATTACACCGGTTCCTGTACCTCATGATTCCAGAGAAGCCACTCAATTCCTGTTTTCAGCGTGCGACATAAAGCTCGGAATATTAACCGATGTTGGACACATTACACAGCACATCATCGATGCCTATGCCGGCTGCGCTGCGCTATTATTAGAATTTAACTACGACTACGAGATGCTAATTAATGGTAAATATCCTTATTCGCTTAAACAACGTGTAGCAGGAAATTTAGGTCATTTATCCAACGATCAGGCGATCCGATTTCTGCAAATGTTTGACTCATCAAAATTAGAAATGCTGACTGTTATGCATCGCAGTGAAGAAAATAATAGCGAAGAAATTATCCGCGAAAAACTCGAAAGTTTAATAGAAATTAATTCAGTAGGTTATTTTTTTGCAGAGCAGGGCGACGGTTTTGGCTGGCGAAAAATTGAGCGAAACCGCCTTGATGGCTAAGTTCGAAATTACGTTCGAAAGATAAAAAATCCTGGTTGAGCTCTATATCTTATTCTGAAAGAGTGAAATTCATTGGAACGTCAAATTCGAATTCTTCAATTCCTAACTCTTCAGGAATTTGTGGAAAAGGCTCCGCCTTACGGATCATTCGCAAAACAGCCCTGTCCAATATTCGAGAACCAGAGCGTTGAATAATTTTATTACTTAATATTTCACCTTTTTTGTCAATAGTAATTTGCGCGGTGACTTCACCTTCTATGCCCGCCGCCAAGGCTTTCTTGGGGTAAGATTGATATTTTCGAATGGTATTTATTAAATCTTGAGTATAAGAACCGCTAAATAAATCAGCATCAAAAAACTCTTCTTCTGGCACCTCTAATTTTGCGACTTTTTCCGCGGGTTTCTTCTCTTGGACTTTGTTTTGTTCAACTGCTGGTTGTTTTACTTTTTCTGTGACTGTTTTCTTTTTGGTGGCTGTATTACTGTTTGTTAGCTTTTGGGGAACTGATTTGGCGCCAAGGTTTGTTGCGAAAAGCTCACTTTTATCAATTTTTGGCTTTTCAGTGGCTACCTTTGTTAGCGGCGCCGCTATATCCATTTTTAAGTCGTTTATGACTTGATCCGTTTCCGTTTGCGCTTTTGACTTAGTTGGAACTGTCACAGGGGGCTTTTTCACTGGCACTTTCTTTTTATTGTTAGTGGTTTTTTTGGCCGTTTTAGCTGAAGGCTTTTTAGCGATCTTTACAGCCGGTTTTTCAATTTTGTCTGCATCGAATCGACCTATCTCAGTCGCTAAACTATCGAACTGGCTCATCAACTTATCGTTAATATCAGTAGAATTGTTACCATTAATTCCTTTTTTAAAGGATTCGTTGGGCGGAATACTGCCGATCCAGATATTGAGAAGTAGCTCGAAGAAGTTATTATTTTTGACCGTTAAAAATAATGTTTTATTAAGATAAATACTAGTTCCTGTAGCTGGAATGAAGTCAATGTTAATTTCGTCTCCTGCTTTCATCGGACGCTTGAATAGGCCAGCAAATTGAACGATTTCTTTGGTCATTGGTCGCCAACTAGTTTTCGAGTTGTTCATGGCGATTCTTTGTTTCCAGAGCCTTGCCATTTGGCGATTAGAATATTTAGCGATAAATTTGAGACTCATCCTCTTACTAATCGACTGGTCTAATAATTGATTGGCTTGCTCGATATCTGCAGGTGCGAATAGCGCGCCAATATAGATGTCATTGCGTTTTTCTTGATGAATTCCGACGCCAAACAAGCTTAACTCACTACCGTCGGCTAAGGTACTTTCATAAGCATTTGCTGGAATCACTGCGGTAATTAGCATAAAACAAGAAAATACAAATGGTGCTAATGATTTAGTACGAACAGAAGTCTTTATGAAAGGCGAAAAACTTTTTGGCATCTTTTCTACAGCTCCGACAAACGAAATAATCGTTAGGTATATGTTTAGTTGGAATAGTTACAAAGCTCACTTGCTCAAAACCAAACTAGCGGTGTTCAACTCTTAATTTTAGTCAATAAGGCGGTGAAATACTTGTTCATTTTCACAATTTTATCGAAATTCGACAATTTTGCGGGATAAAACAGTGCAAATTGAAGGCGAGTTTACTATTGCGAATCCTATGTTGCTTGTATATGATAGTTTAAATATTGACCAATGAGATGTTTTTTTTTAGAAATTTACAATTTCCCTGTGAAATTCTCAAATGGTGCTATTATTATCGAGCAGATTAGAAATTGGTCGCAAACCCTTTTTTTAATTTTGTGAAAGGAATTACGTTATTATGCGAAGGAGATATAATAAAATTAACGATAGGTAAAAGAGGTAGGTAGTTAGTGAAGAATTCAATAATCGTTCTGATGTTTGTTTCCGTGGTATGTTTTGGATTTTCAGTTCAAAGTGCAGAAACAAGCAAACAAACCACTCCAAAAATATACAAAATTCTTGATCGCCCATTGATACCAACTGGTTTAGGTGTGACTAAACTAAGCGGAAAAGATTATTATATGGGACAATTCTCAATCGATAGTTCTGCAATATACCGCTCCGTTGAAGATTTACTCTATATTGATGCTGCCAGACGAATGGAATTTAAATTCGTATCCGAGCGGCGTGTTTCTGGTAGAACTTTTGGTCGTCAACTGGCTGAGAGTATGAAAATTAATAACGAAAAAGAATCCTTGAAAGCTCATATGGGCAGTATCAAACGTTTTATGGGCTTTTTTAAGAAAAGCATTAAAAAAGGAGACGTTATTAAAATCGATTATCATAAAGATTTTGGAACGCGAGTCTATTATAACGATCGAAGACTTGGCGAGATATCATCTGGAGAAATTGCTGACAAAAAAGAATTTTATCGTATTATACTCAATATTTGGCTTGGTGAACGACCGCCCTCCAGCACATTCAAAAGCGGGCTTCTAGGGCAAAACGGTGATGATTACGCTATTCGTTTGCAAAATCGTTTCAAATCTATGTAACCTTCACTTTTAATCAATCGCTTTTTCCCGTTGCAACAGCCTATTATGTTGTTCGAATAGGCACTATCTACCAATAGATTTACTATTATAGTTATTTTCAATAACGCATATTGAGAGCCTAAATTTGGTGAATTTAGGCAAAAGGTGTATCTTTCTACTTTCAATCAAATAGCTATATCGTTCGATAGAGCTTTTTATCATAATCTCGAAATAATTAATCAAAGAGGAAAGGAATATGGGCGTACTAGTTGGACGTGATGCACCTGATTTCACTGCTGCCGCGGTATTGGGTAATGGAGAAATAGTTGATGAATTTAATTTTAAGAAGGCTACCGAAGGAAAAATGACGGTCGTATTTTTCTACCCGCTAGATTTTACGTTTGTTTGCCCATCTGAGTTGATAGCCTTCGATCATCGGCTAAAAGACTTTACTGACCGTGGTGTCGAAGTGATTGGTGTTTCCATTGATTCTCAATTCTCACATAACGCTTGGAGAAATACTGCCGTCAATGATGGCGGGATTGGTCAAGTGGGTTATACCTTAGTGGCTGATGTTAAGCACCAAATTTGCCAAGCATATGATGTTGAACATCCAACTGATGGTGTTGCTTTTCGTGGTTCATTCTTAATTGATCAAGACGGACAAGTTCGCCATCAAGTCGTTAATGATTTGCCTTTGGGGCGAAATATCGACGAAATGCTACGTATGGTCGACGCACTTAAATTTCATCAACAACATGGCGAAGTTTGTCCGGCTGGTTGGAGTGAAGGTGATAAGGGAATGGATGCTTCGCCCGATGGTGTTGCAAAATACCTTTCTGAAGAAGCCGACAAATTATAAATCGATAGATATTTTGTTAAAGAATTTCAAGCTGGGCATGTCCCAGCTTTTTTATGCGGAAAACAAAAGGGAGCGACTTTCTCAATAGTTTTATTCACTTGAACCAACGTATTTAACCGCGGAAGCGCATTAATTTTTGTTCTTTATCAATAACAAGACCGTTAATGCTGCCAAGTTCACACTTTAGCCGTCTGAGAAGTGATTTTTTGGCTAAATGTGCTAATTTATAAAGATGGTAGATTCAAACACCATCTTTTTTTGGAGTATATTATGCATTCGGCGGCGACAGATAAACTAAAATTCATTTTGAAAAGTACTTTGCTAGCTTTTCTTTTCGTGCCGTTAGCTGCCTTCAGCGTAGTACCGGACGAGGTTCAGGCGGTGTTCGCTAACAATACCTGTCTTAATTGCCATACTGGTAATAATCCGAGTGGCGGATTGTCGTTAGACGACGCAAACATATCGGATACTTCTTTAGTAAATATTGTTGCGAACTGTAGCAATAATAATTCAAACCTAGTGGAACCGGGTGACCCAGCAACTTCTGTTTTATACATCAAACTTGCTAATCCAAATCCAAATTGTGGTGGCGTTATGCCGCCTAGTGGAATTCAAATCAGTCAAACCGACTTGACCACCATTTTCGACTGGATCGTTTCTATCGGGCCTGCAGCACAATTCGGATTGTTTTCTATGAATGATGCTGCAGTAACCGTGCAGGAAACCGACCCTTCAGTAACATTGACGGTTAACCGAACCCTAGGTACTCAGGGCCAAGTGACGGTCGATTTTGCAGTGGCGACTGTTGGTGTTGATACGGCGGTTTCACCAACCGATTATGTCGCGCAAACCGGCACGCTGACTTTTGCTGACGGCGTCACTAGTCAACAAATTGTCGTCACTTTAGCTGATGATACTGTTTTTGAAGGATCGGAAACCTTTTCTGTCACTCTTAGTAACCCAGTTAACGGAGCAGTGTTGGGTGGGGCAATACAAACAAAGGTGACAATCACAGATAATGAATTTGATAATCAGCCAGGCACTTTCTTTTTTAGTGCGATTTCCTATAGTGCCGCTGAAGACGATGGCACCATGCAAGTAACCATCATCCGCTCGTTTGGCGCTGGTGGACAGGTAACAGTCGATTTAAGCAGCAGCGATAATGATGCACTCTCAGGAGCCGACTATCAAAGTGTTAATTCAACCTTAGTTTTTGAAGAAGGGGAAAAGAATCAAGTGGTCAATGTGACAATATTGGATGACGCAATTGAAGAAAGCTCCGAAAGCTTTACTTTGACCCTGTCTAATCCAACTAATGGCGCTTTGTTGGGTTCGAGCAATAATGTGTCAGCAAGCATCAGCGATAACGATGCTCCCACTGGCGGTGGCGGCGGTACTGGAGGCGGTGGTGGTGGCACAGGCGGTGGCACCGGTGGCGGTGGCGGTACAACCACACCCGAAGAGGAAGCTGAATTTGAAGCCGCTGGCTCAATGTTGTTTTTACTACCTTTTATTTTTCTAATTGGTATTAGACGAAAAGGTTAATTTATTCCAAACTGACTATCGATAAAGGGGCTGTCATCGGCCCCTTTTTTGTGCCACAAGTAATAAATGGGTCTATACTTTGAGAGTAATCAGCCTTAATAGAGAAAATAGGCTTGGTAAAAAGAAAGTTGTTTAATTAACAGTAGAGGTTACTGCTATGGCTTTAAGATTTCCTGATGATCCACTCTATCAAACCATTCGTGACGAAAAAATAAAGGCGTTTAACGTTCAAAGAGAAAAAATGGAAACCATTGATTTTCACGATTGCGATTTTAGAGGCCTCGATTTGAGAGGATTGAATGCCAAAGGCATTAATTTTAGTGGCTGCTATTTTAGAGCGGCTGATTTACGAGGGATCGATTTCAGCCAATCCAACATGGATGGCGTCAGCCTGGCATCAGCTCAAGTGTCCGGTTGTTATTTCCCAAAAAACATTGAAGCGAACGAAATTCTGGTTTCAGTAGATAAAGGTATTCGGATGCGCTCTCGCTAAATAGCCAAGCGCTTTAATTTCAATCGTTAAGCACAAGATTTTTTCTCGATATTCGTTTATGATGCCCTAGTTATACCTGTTACACCGACATCTTGAGGTGCAAAGGGTATATTTTAAATACTAATAATATAAATACAACAACTCAAGGGGCAGTATTTTGGACGCTATTAACGAATTCCTGATCTTAATGGACAGCTTTCTCGGATCCGCATGGTTTTTCCCATACTTATTATTGGGTACCGGTGTGGTTTTCTCTATTTACCTTGGTTTCCCACAAATTAGATATTTCCGGCATGCATCTCGAATATTGCGAGGCAAGTACTCCAAAGATGACGCTCCAGGTGATACATCTCATTTTCAAGCTTTAACAACCGCTCTATCGGGCACTGTTGGTACCGGAAACATCGGTGGCGTGGCTTTAGCAATATTTCTAGGAGGGCCGGCAGCGCTATTTTGGATGTGGATGACAGCATTTTTTGGTATGACGACTAAGTTTGTCGAAGTAACGCTTTCACACAAATATCGCGAAAAAACGGCGGATGGAACCATGGCCGGTGGGCCAATGTATTACATGGAGAAAAAGCTGAATATGAAGTGGTTAGCGGTCTTAGTGGCTATCGCGACAGTAATCAGTTCCATGGGTAGCGGAAATATGCCTCAAATCAATAACATCGCGATCGGAATGAACGACGCATTTGGAATTGAAAAGTGGTTAACCGGTGCTGTTTTGGCGGTGGTCTTGGCATTCGTTATCATTGGCGGAATTAAAAGGATCGCCTCGGTCGCCGAAAAAGTGGTACCAACCATGGCATTAATTTATGTCATTGGTGCGCTAGCCGTTATCTTTGGGAATCTAGAAAATATCGTACCGTCTTTTGTTTCTATATTTTCTGACGCCTTCAGAGGTTCTGCAGCAATTGGCGGGTTTATGGGGGCAAGCTTTGCTTACGCCATGGATCGAGGAATTAATCGTGGATTATTTTCCAATGAAGCAGGGCAGGGCTCTGCGCCGATTGCTCATGCGAGCGCTAAAGGTGATGAGCCGGCATCAGAAGGCATGGTTTCATTATTGGAACCTTTCATTGATACCATTATCATTTGTACGCTCACTGGTCTAGTTATCTTATCTTCCGGTGTTTGGAACCAAAAACATGAAAACGAGTTCGCCAGAGCGGATATGGTGATTTTAGAAGGTTCTTATTCTGATAAAGAGGCCGCTGACGTCAGTCAGTTGTTTACCTTTTTGGATGCAAAGTCCGATGAGGAAAGCGGTATTAAGACTTTCAATGGCAGTTTGTCGATAAAAGAAGGTGTGGCATTAGCTGGAGACTATACCATTCTAAATGCTCGCTCGGTGGCCGAAGAGGTCATTTTTAGCAAAGACGATAGACCCTATTCAGGACCGTTGTTAATAGCAGATGGCACAGTCGAAGACCTAGATATAAAGGTTACCGGTAAATCGCTAGTGCATTCGGTTAAATTAACGACTGAAGCATTCAAACGGGGATTGTTTGGCGATTGGGGTCAGTACATAGTCACCATTGGGTTGTTATTGTTTGCATTCACGACCACTATTGCTTGGTCCTATTATGGTGATAGAGCAATTACCTATTTACTTGGGCCTTCCGCGGTATTGCCTTATCGAATTGTGTATATCTTGGCCTTCTTTGTGGCGTCTTTCACCGATGCAACGGTAATTTGGAACTTGGCCTATGTCACGGTCGCACTAATGACCATCCCCAACTTAATTGGGATTCTTATATTGCATAAAGACATGAAGCAAACGGTCTCCGATTATTGGAAACATTTTAAGAAAAATCAAGCTGATTAGTTTAGATTAAAACAATCGTTTGAATTTTTGTAAAATGTGGTAAAATCGATTGGTCAGACCACAGTGAAAGGCTCTGAAAAGGGCCTTTTTTGTGGCTGTAGATTAACCAATAAGCATGTTTAACAGGAATAAGCGATAAAATGACCTATAAAGCCCCCTTGGAAGAAATGAATTTTCTGTTGAAAGATGTATTTAAAATTCAGCAAAGCCTGTCAGATATTCCGTCTTTTGAAGATTTTGACGAAGAACTTTATTCAGCTGTTTTAGAAGAGTCGGCCAAGTTCTCTGAAAATGTTCTATTTCCAATTAATCGTGAAGGCGATGAGCAAGGATGTTTATTCGATCAAGGTGTGGTCACTACGCCAAACGGCTTCAAAGAAGCCTACCAAGAATACGCCCAGGGCGGATGGCAAGGTGTTTCGGGCGATCCTGAATACGGCGGACAAGGACTTCCTAAAACTATCAATTTAATGACCGAGGAGATGGTTTATTCTGCTAACACTTCCTTTTGTCTTTATTCAAGTCTCACTTCCGGCGCTTATCAAGCGATTCATGCACATGCTAGCGAACAATTAAAAAACATTTATTTGCCGCCAATGTTAGAAGGCCGTTGGGCCGGCGCAATGGGATTAACGGAGCCACACGCAGGTTCCGATCTCGGAATTATCAAGAGTAAAGCAGTCCCAATTAATGAAAATAGTTATCAAATTAACGGTACCAAAATTTTCATCACTGGCGGTGAACAGGACTTAACCGAAAATATCATCCATTTGGTATTGGCCAAGTTACCCGGCGCGCCAGAAGGACCAAAAGGCATTAGTTTGTTTTTGGTGCCTAAATTAAAGGTGAACGAGGACGGATCGTTGGCTGAGGCCAATGGCGTTAGTTGCGGAAGCATCGAGCATAAAATGGGGATCAAAGGCTCTGCAACCTGTGTGATGAACTTTGACAATGCTGAAGGTTATTTGGTGGGAGAGGAAAATCGCGGATTATTCGCTATGTTTACAATGATGAATCTTGAGCGCCTTTCAATCGGCGTGCAAGGCATTGGCGTTGCAGAAACATCTTATCAGTTGTCAAAAGATTATGCTTTAGAAAGAAAACAAGGCAAAAATAGCCAAGGCGAATTCGCTACCATCGTTGAACATGCAGATGTCCGCCGAATGCTGCTCTCTCAACGAGCTTATACAGAAGCGGGCAGAGCGCTTGCGGTATTTATGGGGCTGCAAATCGATAAGCAATTTCATCATCCGGATGCCACCATTCAACAAAAAAGTGCTGAAATGATGGCCTTGCTAACACCAGTCGCAAAAGCTTTTTTCACCGATAAAGGGTACGAATCTTGCAATTTAGGACTGCAAATTCTCGGTGGTCACGGCTATATCCGAGAATGGGGTCTTGAGCAATTAGTCCGAGACGCAAAAATAGCCCAAATTTATGAAGGAACTAATGGCATTCAAGCGCAGGATTTAATGATCCGCAAGGTCTGTTTAGATAAACAAGGGTTAATCGGAACCCTTAATGACTTAATCGAAGAGTCTTTGTCCGTTGATTGTCAGCTTGAAGAATTTGCACAGCTAAAAGACTCGGTGATTTTGGTCAAATCGGAAGTTGAAAAAACGACAGCTTGGTTGAAAGATAATTTTCAAAACAGAGCCTATGAAATTCAAGGAGGGGCGACCGATTATTTGCATGCGGTTGGTCACTTAGTCTATGGGTGGATGTGGCTAAAAATGCTGGCTTCCGCTGAAAACAGTGACAATCAAACCTTACTCGAGCGTAAAAAAATAGCCGCACGTTTTTTTAGCCAGCATTTACTACCCCAAGCTCATGAGCAATGCCGACGAGTGAAACAGGGTTACCAAGATTTCATGGATATCGAAGCGCAGTTTATTTAAATCCCTTTAAATCTAGCAACGATGGTCTCAGAACAATTGAGACCATCGAATAACGGCTGCTAAAAAAACGCGACCGTGTCATAAAATTCGACAAAAATACTACCACAGATTGCCTATTCCCAAAATATCCGTCTAAACTTAACACTAAGTTATCCAAATTGAGCCTAACAAGATACAAAATATGTGAATTGTGACAGGGTTACTATTGGTAAAAAGCTAATTATCAGCTATAGTTAGCGCAATGTTATAAAGAAAGTTCTTAAGTTAATCACGTAACTGCATGGCAAGAATAGGAATTTGTATCAAAACCTGTTGTTATTTACGATGATTATCACCAATAAATTAAGTGTTGAATTCAACGCAATTAGAAAAAAGTATGCAACGGGAAAAAGCGTATGTATCGTAAAATAACTCTATCCATAGTCTCATTAATGTGTTTATTCTCGAGCTCTGTGTTCGCAGTAGGGCTCGGTGAAATTAAATACACTTCAGGGCTTAATCAGCCGTTAAACGCCGAAATACCGTTGCTATCAGCGGGCGATTTGGCTGAATATGAAGTTCACGCGACTTTGGCAAGTGCCCGAGTTTTCGAAAAATATGGGGTTGACAGAGTCTTCTTCCTGAATAGCATCAAGTTCAAAATTGACAGAGATAGCAACGATCAAATCATAATAAGAGTCAGTACTTTACAAGCGGTGAAAGAACCTTTCTTAAATTTCATTGTAGAATTGAATTGGCCAAATGGGCAAGTATCGAGAGAATATACGCTTTTATTAGATCCGCCAGTTTTTGAAGATAACACTGCTTCAACTATTGAAAAAACAACTTCCAAGCCGCCAGAGAGACAAGTTACTCGCCAACAAAACAACCAAGCGGAGTCGAGTACTCCGCCTTCTCGTTATCAGCCTCGAGAAAATACCTCTGCGAATTATACAGGCAGCAGTTATGGGCCAGTTTCTAGCAATGATACTTTGTGGAGTATCGCGTCAAAAACAAGACCCGATAATTCCGTAAGCATCCATCAAACCTTAGTGGCTATCTACAGAGCGAACCCCGACGCTTTTAGTAATGGCAACATCAATAATTTATTGAAAGGCAAAGTATTGGAGATCCCCGATGCTGAAACAATTAGAAATGTTCCGCAACGAGCCGCATTGCAAGACGTGGTTATGCAGAATCGACAGTGGCGTTCTGGTGGTGCTCGAAAAATCGTTGATCGAAGCGGTACTAATGACGCCAGTAGTGACTCTGTATCAGGCGGTTCGCGACTTCGCTTAGGCACTGAAAATACCCAGGGTGATGCACAAGGTTATGGTGCAGATACTGCGGAACTTAATAAAATGCGGAGTGATTTGGCTCGCTCAGAGGAAGAGGCCGCAACTTTACAAGCAGAAAATGAAGCATTGAGGTCCCGATTAGCAGATATCCTCAGTAAAGCTGAAGGAACTACAGAAGAATCCGCGATAGAAGTTGAAGATGCTGAACTTGCCGCGCTAGGGCAAACATCGGAAAGCCAAAATGACAATGAAACGGCTGCCATGGATAGTGAAGATACGGGCGGTGAAGTTACGGACAGTGAAATCTCACAGGATAATCAAGCCTCGGAATTAACCGATAGCACAACAAATCCAGATTCAATTGAGTCAGGCGCAGAAACAAACGATGAAACCGTTGGAACAGATGCTGCCTCTGATGAGCAAGCACAAACGGCTGAAGCTAAAATAGATACGCCACCTTCAATTTTTAAACCAGAAAAGAAAAGCTTTATTGATGAGATGATGGAAAGTACTGCGGTATTTTGGGGCGGAATAGCGGCAATTGTTTTAATTATTCTTATGCTAGTTTTCTGGCGAATGAAAAAACGAATGGAAGATGATGAGTTTCAAGACGATTTAGTTGCCTCTGCGGGCGCCGGTTCAATGGATACAACCGAAACCTTCGAACTTCCCGATGTTGGCGACGACATGCTGGTTGAGCTTGATATGGACGATGACGAGCAGGTTGTAAATCCAAGTAAAGACGAATCCTTTGACCCATTGGGCGAAGCGGATATTTATATCGCTTATGGCAAACATGAACAAGCAGAAAACTTACTGTTAGATGCGATAGAAGAAAATCCAGTAAGAGCCGACCTTAAAGTCAAATTAATGGAATGTTATGCCGAAAGCGATGATCAAGAAAAATTCGAATCACTTGCCACCGAAGTTGCAGAAGCCATTGACGCTGATGAATGGGGCGAACAAATCAACGGATTGAGAGCGCAAGCATGGGGTGGCGAACAAGCCCCAGAAATATCAGATGATGACGATTTTGATTTGCCATCGACAGAAGATATTTTTGGCGAAGATGACGATCAACTGGATGTAAATTTTGATGATATCGATGATGAAGTCAGCTTAGAAGACAACAACGCGACAGATTCAGAAGAAGATTTTCTAGCAGAAGGTGAAACTGAAACCTTGGAAGACCTAGATGATATTGAACTAGATGGTTTAGACGAAGACGAACTAGATAGTCTAGAAGATTTTGAAGAACTTAATTTAGATGAAGATGACGATACCAGCGGCGATCAAGATGAGTTATTAGAACTCGATGAAGATGAGTTTTCAATTGGACTCGACGACGGTGATGAAATAAGTTTAGACGATAATGATGGTGAACTATCTTCTAGTGCCGACGAGGCCGATGAGATATCGTTGGATATTGACGATGATTTTAGTTTTGATGAAGATGACGATGCAGACATGGATTTTGACGAAAACATAGGCGAAGAAGGCGATGAAATTGCGACAAAACTTGATCTCGCTAGAGCCTATGTCGACATGGGCGATGCCGATGGCGCAAAAGAAATTCTCAAAGAAGTTGTTGCTGAAGGTAATGACCAACAAAAGCAAGAAGCGCAAGAGTTGATCGACAAAGCGGATTAATCAACGATTGTTCAAAATTAGAAAAAGGCGGCTTGTCCGCCTTTTTTATTTGCAGGAAACTAATCAATGCAGGTCGCTCTTGGTATCGAATATAGTGGTGAAAAATACTGCGGTTGGCAGCGCCAATCTCATTCGCCGTCGGTGCAACAAAACCTAGAAACAGCACTAAGCAAGATTGCTAATCAACCCATTCGCGTTTTTTGCGCGGGACGAACTGATAGCGGAGTTCATGCGACTGGTCAAGTGGTTCATTTTGAAATGCAAGGCACTCGCCCAGAAGCCGCTTGGTTGCGTGGGGCTAATAATCATTTACCAGCTGATGTCTCGGTAGTTTGGGCGAAAGTGGTGGATGACAGCTTTCACGCCCGCTTTTCGGCCATTAGCCGCAGTTACCGATATATTATCCAAAATAGTGAAGCGCGCACGGCCACTCTGCATTCGAAAGTGACTTGGCATCGTAGGAGGCTGAATATTAGTTTATTACAAGAAGGCGCTAATTTCTTAAAAGGCCAACATGATTTTAGCTCGTTTCGAGCCTCTTCTTGCCAAGCTAATACAGCAATTCGCACCATTGAATCAATTCAAGTGAGTCAGGAAAATCGACTAATCTTTATTGATATCAAAGCCAATGCATTTTTGCATCATATGGTTAGAAATATTGTCGGCTGTTTACTGCCCGTCGGTGAAGGCAAATATCCGCCGGAGTTTGTCAAAACCACATTGGAATTATGTGATCGAACTAAAGCGCCTGATACCGCAAAACCTCATGGATTATATTTGGTTGGTGTTGGTTATCCAGAAAAATATCAAATTCCAAACAACTCTCTCGCGCCGCTGGGATTTCCAATTCATTGAACTTAAGGCTAGTGGCTAGCTCGCTTTGCTAATGATAAAGCTAGTTTTTCAGACTGGTTAAAAATGTCAGTAAGGCTTGATTAAATTCTTCAGGTTTCTCAACCGGCAGCGCATGGTGACTGTCTTCGATAACAACAAGCTGCGCGTTTTTCATTAAATCGACGTAATTTTTTTTCCAAGCGACACTGGTATAATCTTTATCCGCAGACAAAACCAGGGTCGGAGAATTTATTGTCGAAATATCGTTAGCCACGCTCCAGCAAGACAGAGCTTTAAGCGATTTTAAATAGCTAGGTTTATGATTATCACACAACTGTTTGATGAAGGTTCGATGTAAATCCGCTTGCGATTGATAAGGGAAAAGGCCATCTGCAATCTTGCCAGCGATAGCTTTCAGACCCAGTAACTTTAAAGTGTAATAGCGAAGTGCAAATTTCCAACGAGTCTTAAAATTCTTGGCAATAAAATCAGGACCACTGTTAACAATGGTCATGCTAGCTATTAATTCTGGTGCATCGATCGCCATTTGAAAAGCGATCATACCGCCCATCGAAAGACCCACTAAATGGACTTTTTGATAATTGAGTTTATTTAAGAAGGCAATAATATCCGAAGCGAATAGCTCGATACTGTAACGATCACCCGACTTGCCGGATTGGCCATGACCGCGAACATCAACCGAAATAGTTTCAAAATGCTTAGCCATCTCATCTCGTTGGAATTGCCAATCAACAGAGCTTGAGCCCAACCCATGGATAAACAATAATGGCTCGCCTTGACCTTGTATCTGATAAAACATCTCAATATCGCCAACTAATAAAGAGCTCATTAAATTATTCCTTTCTTTTGTGAAGTGTTTGTAGTCTCAAATATTTTGAAAAAACCTCGGAGCAATGAATATTGTGCTAAATAATAACTACTCATTATTAAAGTGCCAGACAGCGGTATTTCGCTATAGAATTTGTTAAGGCCTATTATCGAATCGGAAACGACGAAGCTCAAACCTCCGAGTAATAACCAAACATTAGTTCGAACGCTAAATAGACACGAAAGGCACATAACTAAAAGAATCAACATGTAGGCTAATACCGGTATTTTTAAGTTGGCCAGTTGGGGATAAATTAAATAACAAACAATGCTGCCATAAGTAATAACCAGTAAAGAAACAATTGTCATCTTAGAAGAAATGGACCATTTTCCTAAACTAAAAATATAAAATAGGTGGGCAATAAAAAAGGCCGCTAACCCAAAGATAAATCCTTGGGTTTGATAATAGTCGAGAATGAAATCGCCAATCAGTGAAAAAATCAATCCAGTGATAAATAATTTAGAAATTTTGCAAGGCTGTATTTTAATCGCGACAATAATAAGCGTAGCAACCGGTAGGATTTTTATCAGCCAGCTCATTGAATACGACGTCATCCAGCTGCTCAAAATGTAGGCAACCGAAAAACTCCAATAGGCATAGCGCCAGTATTGATTCAAGCTCGATTGGTTTTGTTGCCGATGAAGTTTGCAATTATCCACGGATTTAGGCACAAAAAAACGCAAGTTAACTTGCACTTTCCTTGATTCGCGGGTGTGTGTCAAATACAAGCTCAAAAATACTCAGTTGCACCGGTTATAAGAGACGGGTTAAACAGATTAGACCAGTCAAGCATATTGTTAATATAGAACTAAATCAGATTTATCTTTGCTTAAAGGGTGTTAGAATAGCGGGTAAATAAGATGTATTAGTTACAAAAGAGTAAAAACGATTAATGAGTTGGTTCGAACGAATAATTCCCAAGAGAAATACAAGTGTTTCCGATAGAAAAAAATCGGTTCCCGAAGGTGTCTGGTCCAAATGTAAGAACTGTGACGCAGCCATTTACCGAGCGGAGTTGGAAAGAACACTAGAAGTTTGCCATAAATGCTCTTTTCATATGCGTATTTCCGCAAGAAAACGGCTCGATTGTTTTCTTGATGAAAGCCCTAAGTTAGAAATAGCAGCAGACTTGGAACCGGTGGATATACTCAAATTTAAAGATTCTAAACGTTATAAAGATCGCATTTCTGCGGCGCAAAAAATCAGCGGCGAAAAAGACGCTCTGGTTGTATTTGACGGTTCACTAAAAGGTATACCGGTTGTCGCCTGTGCCTTCGAATTTAACTTTATGGCGGGCTCGATGGCAGCCGTAGTCGGCGAAAAATTCATTAGAGCGGTCAATCTTTGTTTGAAAGATAACAAGCCGTTAGTTTGTTTTTCAACCAGTGGCGGGGCTAGAATGCAAGAAGCATTAACCTCGCTGTTTCAAATGGCGAAAACTAGTGCGGCACTGGCAAGACTTTCCAATAAAAGGTTACCTTTTATCTCCATACTGACTGACCCTACTATGGGCGGCGTTTCTGCGAGTTTAGCCATGTTAGGTGATATCAATATCGGAGAGCCAAACGCTCTAATTGGTTTCGCTGGTCCCAGAGTCATCGAACAAACCGTTCGAGAAACCTTGCCAGAAGGTTTCCAAAGAAGTGAGTTTTTACTCGATCATGGCGCAATTGATATGATTATCGACCGTCGAGATATGCGAGATAAAATAGCCTCATTATTGGCTAAAATGATGCACGTTGATGCCGCGTCGGCTTGATTAAATAGCACCAGTTTATAGCGAGTCGAATTTTGTGAAAAATTGGTTAATCACCGGCACGGTGACTACTCAATTTTTCGCTAAACTAAGTTAAGCTATGCATACTATGGTCTAGTACTTTTTCCACCAATCCAACTAATTAATCTAGCTTAAAAGTCTCCCTCTTAGCCCTTGCCTTTAAACATAACAGCCAGCGGCATGACCGGATGACCAGGCCCATTGAAAGTTATATCCGCCCAAATGCCCAGTGACATCCAAGACTTCGCCAATAAAATAGAGATTTTTCTGTTTGTTTGACTCAAAGGTTTTTGAAGAAATCTCATCGGTATTAACGCCTCCAATGGTCACTTCTGCTACTCGGTATCCTTCATAACCTGCAGGGTAAAGTGTCCATTGAGTGAGCTGTTTTTCGATTTGACTGAGTTCTTCCTGTTCCAATTGTTTTAATTTAAGGTTTATTCCCAGTTCGCTGCACAGATATTCTGCCAACGACTGGCTAAACTCAGTGGAGAGTAACGTTTTTAATTGTATTTCTGGCCGACTCTTTTTGTTATCTAATAGCCAATTTGTGACGTCTCGATTGGGCAACAAATTAATGGTTATTGCTTGGCCCGGCTTCCAATAACTGGAAATTTGTAATATAGCAGGGCCGCTAAGCCCTTTGTGGGTAAATAACAAAGATTCGGTAAAACTTTGTTCGCCGCAACTAACGGTTACTGCCGTCGAATTACCCGATAAATGACTGGTTTTTGCTAGCCATTTTTTATCAAAGGTTAATGGCGAAAGCGCCGGACCGGTTGTGATGATATCGTGACAGAATTGTTTGGCGATATCATAGCCAAAACCGCTTGCTCCCATGGTCGGTATCGATAATCCGCCTGTGGCAATCACCAAAGATTCACAACAAAATTTGCCGCAAGAGGTGTCAACCACCATACCGGACTGATCGGCTAATGAGCGGATCGATTGGACACTGGTATTGAGGCGTATTTCAACCTGGTATTTTTCACATTCACTGGTGAGAAGATCGCGTATTTGTTTTGAGCTTTTCTTACAAAATAATTGCCCCTGTCCTTTGTCATAATATTCAATGCCATATTGTTCCACTAGCTCAATAAACTGCCACTGGTTATATCGACTAAGCGCAGACTTACAAAAATGCGGATTAGTACAAAGGAAATTTTCTGGTTCAATGGAATAATTGGTAAAATTGCACCGCCCACCGCCGGACATCAAAATCTTCTTACCCACTTTATTAGTATGATCGATTAGCAACACTTTGCGGCCACGTTTAGCAGCACTTATCGCACACATTAGTCCGGCCGCTCCGGCACCAATAATAATGACTTGAAACTCTTCATTCATGCTTTATACAATCTGAAAATGGGAAAGCTGAATTCTAACGCACATACCGGTGCTAGCTCAAAAGATATGTACCAGCAAGTCTATACCCGTAAATGAGATGTGGGATTTTAGGGGCAGCCATCTTAGCTGAACGCTGGAGCATGCATTTCGAGGTAGCGGGGGTATCGCGCGGGTATATCTTGCCAAAGTGTTCGCAAATGAACTAAGCTTTAGTAAGAAGGGTGGATAAGACTAATTTAGAGCCATTTAAATCAAGTTGGATAAATTGAAAAACGACATTGCGACATAAAGGGGAATGATTGATGTATAAAGAAATGTACTACCACGACGATTTGGAAAATCTAGCTGAAGAAGTCGTTTTTGAGCAGATCCATCAACTTATTGAAGGTGACGAGGTTGAAGTTCCCGACTCGGAAGTCTCTATACAGGACATCGCAGCCATTGCTCTTAATCGCATGCCCGCCAAATATTGTTGTAACTTCTTAGAAAAAAGAGAGCCCGGCGAGCAATTGCAAGATGAGATGAAAGACCTACAAAAATATGCCAAACGGCAAGTCTTGAAAGCAATTAAAAAAGTTCAAGAAATCCCGCATGATTAAGACCGCAAATCATTAATGATAGAATACAAACTATTGTTGGCTGGCTGCGAGTGCAGTGTGGCCGAATGGAATCCCGACGGCAAAACGGTTGTTTTCGCGTTACATGGCTGGTTAGATAACCTCGCGAGTTTTGAAACGGTTGCACAATGTCTGCCCGATATTCGGGTGATTGCAATTGATTTTCCGGGCCACGGCCACTCCGCGCATATTGAACAAGGCAAAGCTTATTATTTTATCGATGGACTGTTCTTAATCGACGATTTAATCGAACACTTCAAGCCTGACGTCGTTAATTTGCTTGGCCACTCAATGGGCGGTGCAATAGCCACTATTTACGCGGCGACCCAACCGGAAAGAGTCAATCAATTGATCCTTATCGAAGCGCTTGGTCCAGTGACCTCTCCAGCGAGTAAAGCGCAGCCCGTTTTGGCTAAAGCGCTTTCGGAAAGACGGGCACTAAAAGATAAACGCAAGCCCGTATATCCAACTTTTGAGCAAGCATTGGCCGCAAGGGCAACGGTATCAGACGTAGAACCACAATTAATTAAACCCTTAGTGGAAAGGGCGCTCACCGCGACCGACAAAGGTTACACTTGGCGAGCCGACTCTCGTTTAAGAATACCGTCGACCATTCGAATGTCTGAGCAACAATTGCGCAGTATTATTCCAAGTATTAGCGCGCCAACTTTAATGATTGAAGCGGAATCAGGCTTGCTGCGATCGCCCGATGCTCAATATATTCAAGATCGCAAACCGCTGGTAAAGCAATTAGAAGTTCATCTTTTACCCGGAAGTCATCATCTTCACCTCGAATACCCCCAAGAAATAGCCAATCTAATCAAACAATTTCTAAAATAAGCTGGCCAGCTATAGGTTGTCGTTTCACTCTTTAGTATACTGCCACTGGACAGACCAATAAAAATAGAAGAATAAACCTTTTTGGGATAGGCAGGAGAATAACAACTATGCAAAAACTCTGGTTAGAATCGTATCCGGATGGTGTACCTGAAGAAATAGACGCAGACGCTTATCAGTCTATCGTTGAAATTTTTGATGAAAGTGTTACCAAATTTGCCGACAAACCCGCATTCGAAAATTTGGGAACTGTCCTTACTTTTGCCGAGCTTGATCAAAAATCCGATGATTTCGGCGCTTATTTACAAAATGAATTAGGTTTAAAACACGGCGATCGCATCGCCATCATGATCCCTAATTTACTACAGTATCCAGTCGCCATATTTGGTGCAATGAAAGCCGGTTTAAGCGTTGTTAATGTTAATCCATTGTATACCGAGCGCGAACTCAAACATCAACTGAATGATTCCTGTGCCGATGCCATTTTAATCGTCGCTAATTTTGCACATACTTTAGCGGCCATTAGAAACGAAACAGCACTCAAACATGTGATTGTTACCGAATTGGGTGATGCGCTTAATGGTTTCAAATCTTTTCTGGTCAATTTCGCGGTAAAATATATTAAGAAAATGGTGCCTGCTTATGATTTGCCGGGCGCAATAAAATACAAATCGGCGATGAAAAAGGGCGCACAAAGCAGCCTAGAAAAGGTGCCTCTCACTCAAAATGATATTGCGTTCTTGCAATATACCGGCGGCACTACTGGCGTCGCTAAAGGCGCTGTATTAACTCATCGAAATATGGTTGCCAATGTCGAGCAATCCTACGCTTGGTTAAAGAATACTGTGCAAGAGGGCGAGGAAATTATTATTACCGCGCTGCCGCTTTATCATATCTTTTCACTTACCGCCAACTGCATGGTTTTCGTCAAGCTGGGCGGAAAAAATGTGCTGATAACTAACCCGCGAGATATGCCGGGATTTGTCAAAGAACTCTCTAAACACCAATTTTCAGCTTTTACCGGGGTTAATACGCTTTTTAATGGTTTATTAAATACAGAAGGATTCAGTGAACTTGATTTTTCTAATTTTAAATTTAGTCTTGGTGGTGGTATGGCAGTACAAGAGTCGGTTGCTAAAAAATGGGCAGAAGTTACTGGCGTGACTTTGCTAGAAGCTTATGGTTTGACCGAAACGTCGCCCGGGGTGTGTATGAATCCAACCAATTTAGAAGCCTATAACGGCACCATTGGACTGCCGTTGAGTTCCACCGAAGTTTCAATTAGAGACGATGCCGGAAATGAAATGCCTCAAGGTGAGTCCGGCGAACTTTGGGTACGTGGACCGCAAGTGATGAGAGGTTATCTCGACCGTCCAGAAGAAACTGCCAATGTTTTGAAACCCGGCGGTTGGTTTACTACCGGCGACGTTGCAGTGATGGATAAGAAAGGCTTTTTCAAAATTGTCGATCGTAAAAAAGATATGATTTTGGTTTCTGGGTTTAACGTCTACCCCAACGAAATCGAAGATGTTGTCGCATCTAATGAAAAAGTTTTAGAAGTCGGCGCGGTTGGAATACCCAGTGAGTCTTGCGGGGAAGTAGTGAAAATATTTGTGGTAAAAAAAGACGACTCATTAACCAAGGAAGAGTTAATCGCCTATTGTAAGAAAAACCTAACTGGCTACAAAGTCCCTAAAGCGGTTTCCTTCCTTGAAGAATTGCCAAAATCAAATGTCGGCAAAATATTACGACGGGAGCTTCGCGATTAAATCCGTTTTTGAAATTGAATCTGCGGCCAAAAAGGCAGACAGTGAGCAAACTACGGGCGATAAAATACCGGTTTATTTTATTGAAGATTTTGATCAGCTTGCAAAACTAGCGTCGACTTGGAAAGGCAAAGAGTGCTTGGCAATCGATACAGAATTTGAGCGTCGGACGACCTTTTATGCCAAGCTGGCGTTAGTGCAAATTTTTGATGGGGAAGCTATTTATCTGGTTGACCCGTTAAAAACAGACTGTCCCGATACTCTTAAAACTCTGCTGGAAGATAATAATACAGTAAAAATACTCCACTCTTCTAAGGAAGATTTAGAGGTGCTTTATACCTCTTGGAATTGCAAACTCTCTGGTCTTTTTGATACTCAAGTGGCTTATAGCTTTTTAACTGATGAGCTCTCAATAGGCTACGCGAAATTGGTCGAGCTACGCAGCGGAGAATTCGTGAGTAAGCAGCAGACTAATTCGGACTGGACTAAGCGCCCATTGAGTCAAGAGCAACTCAGCTACGCCGCTAAAGATGTTTTATATTTAATCGATATATATCGTCAGTTAGATTCTGAATTAACCAATAAATCCTATCGGCAGTTTTTTAATGCGGAATGCGAAGAGTATTGTCGTACTTCCATTGACCGAATTGATATCGCGGCCAATTACCGCGATGCCGCTGATGTATGGCAACTGAGCGAAACTGATTTAGGGCTTTTTAAGCAATTGTTTGATTGGCGAGAGCAAACGGCAAGATCGGATAATCGGACCAAAAATCATATCATTCGAGACCAAGGGTTAGTGCATTTAGCCCAATTAAAAGCTGAAAATAGTAGCCAGCTGAAAGCTATTAAAGATCTGCATCCGCGTTCGCTACGATTGTATGCTACCACTTGGTTTACTGTCATTGCTCAGTGGCAAGCGTCGGATAAAATAGCTGAAAAACCAGTGATTAATCCACGTGAGATAAAACAACTGAAAGAGCTTGCTAACACCATTGAATCGACTGTTAAAACGGTTGCCCAAGAGAATAAGATTTCGACCACCTTATTGTTTAGTAAGCGGTTAATCCGAAAATTAGCTTACTCAATATTGAGTAAGGAGCCGATGCCAGCTCAGTGGCAAGGTTGGAGAAAAAGCCTAATGGAAGCCAGCCTGCAAGAAAAATTGAAACAATTTGTTAGTTAATTGTCTGTTACCTATTCAGATGATGTAAAATCTCAATTTAAAAGAACAGTTCCAGAATAGCAGTTCCAAAATAACAGTTCAGAAATAATAGTTCAGAAATAATAGTTTAGAAATAATAGTTTAGAAATAATAGTTTAGAAATAATAGTTTAGAAAATAATCGATTTATAAAGCAGAGAAAAACCTCAATGCTAGCCAGTGTCTATCGTAGCAAAGCCAAAGATCAAATGTATTTGTACATCTTGAAAAAAGATGATTTTTCGAAGGTGCCGGAAAATTTGTTAAAATTATTTGGCCAGCCTGAGTTTTCTCTGCAACTCAACTTGGCAAAACGGAATAAATTGGCACGAGTTGAACTTTCTGAAGTGAAACAAGCCTTAGAAGAACAAGGTTATTTCCTGCAAATGCCACCATCGATCCACGACAATAAAGCGGATTAACTAATTTCGCTAGAGACTAAGCGCATTTAATAAAAGCGTCAGCTACTTATTATAACGGCTTCGCAGAGGGTAAAAACAGGCCGGCTCTGTGAGCAGAGCCGAAAGGACTACAACCGTTAAAGGAATCGTCAGTAAAACCAATGAACAATAAAAAAACTATTTTAGTAAGAATTCTGGCGACCGTTG
>Ga0316209_1000939_pt1 | contig 37595 bp, 32 predicted proteins | sample 6monopyrite_MG_FD_204945 | JGI IMG/M metagenome (GOLD analysis project Ga0316209, IMG submission 204945) | Microbial mat bacterial communities from mineral coupon in-situ incubated in ocean water Damariscotta River, Maine, United States -... | ecosystem: Environmental > Aquatic > Marine >...
TGGGTCTTTGAACATCCTTCTGTTCTCGCGCGAAACGCCGGCGAACGCGCAACGTTCAACAACGTGATCGCCACGATGGATCCCTACGGCGTCTTCTCGAACGAGTCCTCACGTCGAAACGGCTTCGCCTCGCCCCAGGAAGGCGGCGACTTCGCGGCGCACTACTACGGCGCTTGCGCGAGCCAGGACTCCGATGGGGATGGCATCAGCGATTGCACGGACCGAACGCCGAATGCGTATTCCGGCATGTACGTGCGGATCGACGATGACGGTGTCTGGAGCGGCACCTGCAACAAGGCCGATTCCTGGTCGGAGATGAAGAAGAACTTCGGTGCCGACCAGAAGCAGAATATGAGCGCCGGCTGGGACTACGACTCCGAGAACCACTCGTATCACACGTACACCTACGAATGGTCACCGAACTGGCCGAATAGCGGCGGCCGTTCCTGGGAAGCCATGATGAGTGCGAAGTTCGTTCCGGAAGACTCCGGTCGCTACTGCTTTTCCCAGGACAACGGCGCAACCGGTACGGGCATCATCAGCGGATGGAATGCCTGCGGACAGATCTGGATCAACAAGTCCCGAGTCGCTGAAGTCGGATACCAGAGTACGAATACGCCCGTCGGCTGCGTCGACCTTACGGGCGGCGAAGCAGTTCGCCTCGACTTCTACAACCGACACCATAATGCGAACGTTTCACGAAGCTTCAAGTCGAAGCCGCGATGGTGCTATGGCGGCGCATCGAACTGCAGCCCGTCGCAGCAGTTCGAGCAGAACCAGCTCGAGGCGCTGGAGCCGGTCAACTGGCCCTAGCGTCGGGGATCGGCGAATAGGGTCGGTTGCGGGCGGGGGCGGAGCGGCCCCCGTCTGCGTTACGCTCGGAACATGATTGAGCTCTATCACACCGGTGTCTCTACTTGTTCCCAGAAGGTGCGGCTCGTCCTCGCCGAGAAGGGTCTCGACTTCACCTCCCACGATGTCAATCTCATCGGGGGTGGCCAGCACGATCCCGAGTACGTCAAGCTGAATCCGAACCACGTCGTACCGACCCTCGTCGACGACGGTCAGGTATTCATCGAGAGCACGCTCATCAATGAGTACCTCGATGAGGCGTACCCCGATATCGCGATGCGGCCTGCGGATGCCGCGGGCCGACATGCCGTACGGCTCTGGACGAAGAAGATCGATACGATGCATCCGCTCTGTGGCGTGATCACCTTCGCGATCGGCCCGCGCACGATCCTGCTCAACCAGCCCGCCGAAGTCCGCGAAGCCAATATCAATGCGATCCCGGATCCCGCCCAACGCGAACGGCGCCGATCCGTCGTCGAGCATGGCGTCAAGGCCCCCGAGTTCGAAGGCGCGCTGCTCGCGCATCTGACTTTCCTGGACAACATGGAGGCCGCACTCGATGAGAGCCCATGGCTTTCCGGAGATTTGTTCGGTCTCGCCGACGCGGCCGCCCTCCCCTACGTCCTGCGAATCGACCACCTCTCGATGGCACCGCTTCTGACCGCACGATCCCGCGTCAGCGATTGGTTCGCGCGCGTGCAGGCACGCCCCGCCTATCAGACCGCCGTCACCGATTGGCTCGCAGAGCCGGTCGTCGCGATGTTCCGCGGGAACGGCGAAGCGGTCTGGAGTGAAGTCGAGCAGATCGCGAAGGGCGCCTAGCGCCCGATCGCAATCGGCTCGTTAGGCTCGTGAGGGCGAGAACTTGATCGGAAGCGTTGCCAGACCGGCGACGTTACCCGCATGAACGACACTCACGCCGGGCTCGTCGACTTGGTAGTCGGGCAGGCGCTTATGGATCTCTTCCATCGCGACCCGCGCTTCGAGTCGCGCAAGCCGCGCGCCCAAACAGAAATGCACCCCGAAGCCGAAGGCCAGGTGCTGCGTCATCTGCCGTTCGATATTGAAGCTGCCTGGATCGGCGAATCGGCGCGGGTCGTGATTCGCTGCTCCGATCAAGAGAACGAGCCGATCGCCTTCAGGAATCGTACGACCGTGCCGTTCGACGTCCCGACTCGCTGCACGAACCATGTATTGCGTCGGGCTTCGAAAGCGCAGTGATTCTTCGATCGCATCCGGGATCTTCGTCGGGTCCGTGATCAATTGGGCGCGCTGATCGGGATGACGCGAGAGCTGATGGATCGTGTTCGCAATGAGTTTTTCTGTCGTTTCGTTTCCGCCCGAGATCAGCAGAAAGCAGAAGCCCAGAATTTCGCGGTCATCGAGTCGCCGGCCCTCGAGGTCCGCCTCGATCAGTCCCGAGATCAGGTCTTCGGCGGGCTGCTTTCGCTTCGCCTTGATCAGGTCCGCGAAATAGCGGAGCAGGTTCCCACTCGCTTCCCCCGCCGCCGCGGGGATCGCCGACTCACCATCTTCGCGATGCATCATCGTCGCCGTCCAGATCCGAAGCGAAGCATGGTCTTCCGAGGGCGCGCCCAGCAGCGTCGAGATCACATCCGAGGGAAGCAACGCAGCGAATCGCTCGATGAGATCACACTCGCCCTCTTCCACGATCTGGTCAAGGAAGCCCGTCGTCAACGCGCGAATTCGCGGTTCGAGCATCCCAACGCGCTTCGGGTTGAACGCGCGGACAACGAGCTTGCGTAGTTTGGTCTGAACCGGTGGATCCATCCCAATCATGGAGGGTGCACTCGATGTGCCCACTTCCTCGAGCGCCACACCCTTCGTCGACGTGAAATTTTCCCAGTCGCGATATCCCTCAAGCACGTCGTCGAAACGCGACAGCACCCAGAAGCCCATCTCTTCATTGTGGTAACAGGGCTGCTCTTCGCGTAGCCGCTCGTAGGTCGGGTACGGATTCTCGTGCATCTCGTAGGCGAAGGGATTGAACGAGAGCGGTTCGGACATGGACGGGTCTCCGGTCGGGCTTGGGCGTTGGGTGATTTCTCGCGCGAGGCGAAGCGCTGATTGTAGTGATTTCAGGTGGGGCTCGCGCGCGACCTCGCGCACGTTCTCCCCGCCGCTTCCGGGCAATCAAGGGTTGCCGCGCGGGGTGCGATCCGCTGGACTCCCCTTCGGATTCGCTGCGCCCTCTTCACCCACCCGATCGGAGATCCCTCGCGATGAGCCAACGCACCTACTGGCAGGACAACCTTCGACTGGTCGGCTTCTGCCTCGTCATCTGGTTCGTCGTCTCCTTCGGGTTCGGCATTCTGGGCCTCGACCTACTCAACCAGGTCGAGATCGGTGGATTTCGACTCGGCTTCTGGTTCGCCCAACAGGGCTCGATCTACGTCTTTGTGGCGCTGATCTTCTTCTACGCGTGGCGCATGGCCGCCCTCGATCGCCAGCATGGCGTGAGCGAAGACTAACGAGGGCCCTGCCTACTATGCCTACTATGGAACTCCAGACCCTCACCTATCTCGTCGTCGGCGCCTCGTTCGCGCTCTATATCGGAATCGCGATCGCTTCTCGCGCCAGCAGTACGGGCGAGTTCTACGTGGCCGGCGGCCACGTCCATCCGATTGCGAACGGTCTGGCCACCGCCGCCGACTGGATGTCCGCCGCGTCCTTCATCTCCATGGCGGGCCTGATCGCCTTCCTCGGCTACGACGGCTCGGTCTACCTGATGGGCTGGACGGGCGGCTATGTCTTGCTCGCCCTCCTCCTCGCGCCCTACCTCCGCAAATTCGGCAAGTTCACCGTCCCCGAATTCATTGGCGATCGCTACGACTCCCAGGCCGCGCGAATCGTTGCCGTGATCTGCCTGATCATCATCTCCTTTACCTACGTCGCCGGGCAGATGCGCGGGGTCGGCATCGTCTTCTCCCGCTTCCTGAACGTCGACATCTCCGTCGGACTCTTGATCGGCATGGCGATCGTGTTTGTATACGCGGTCCTCGGCGGCATGAAGGGCATCACGTACACCCAGGTCGCCCAGTACTGCGTGCTGATCTTCGCGTACACGGTCCCCGCCGTTTTCATCTCGCTTCAGGTCACGGGATCACCGATCCCCCAGGTCGCGTTCGGCTCGACCGTCACCGCAAGCGATGGCGTCCATCTCCTCGCGAAGCTCGATCAAGTCGTGACCGATCTCGGCTTCACGGCCTACACGGTCGGCAGCAAGAGCACGATCGACATCTTCTTTATCACGATGGCCCTCATGATCGGGACCGCCGGTCTTCCCCACGTGATCGTCCGCTTCTTCACCGTGCCGAAAGTCCGCGACGCGCGGATGTCCGCCGGCTGGGCGCTGCTCTTTATCGCCTTGCTCTACACGACCGCTCCCGCGGTCGGTGCCCTCGCAAGACTCAACCTGACCGAAACGATTCAGACCGGTCCGGTCGGCACAATTCAGGGGAACCTCCTCTACGAAGACCGTCCCGAGTGGTTTCGCACCTGGGAAGAGACGGGGCTGCTCGGCTTCGAAGATCTGAACCGAGACGGCAGAATCCAGTACTACGACGACACGAACCCCGAGTTCGTGGCCCGTGCCGAGCGCTACGGCTGGAAGGGCAACGAACTCCGCGTCGACCGCGACATCATCGTGCTCGCCAACCCCGAGATCGCCGGCCTCCCCAACTGGGTCATCGCCCTCGTCGCCGCCGGCGGAATCGCCGCTGCCCTCTCCACCGCCGCGGGCCTCCTCCTCGTCATCTCCGCCGCCGTCTCCCATGACCTCCTTAAGGGCATCTTTGCCACGGAGATCACGGAGCGCCGCGAACTGATGGCCGGACGGATCAGCGCCGGGGTCGCGATTCTCTGCGCGGGCTACCTCGGCTACGACCCACCCGGCTTCGTCGCTCAGGTCGTCGCCCTCGCCTTCGGCCTGGCCGCGGCGTCACTTTTCCCCGTCACGCTGCTCGGGATCTTTTCTCTCCGCGTGAACAAGGAAGGCGCGATCGCCGGCATGCTGACAGGCCTACTCTTCACCGTGGGCTACATCGTCTGGTTCAAGGGCATCTTCATCGAGCCGATGGCCGCCGATGTCGCAGAGAACTGGCTCTTCGGAATATCGCCGGAGGGGATCGGCACCCTTGGCGCAGTGCTGAACTTCGCCGTCGCTCTATCCGTCAGTCGCCTAACGCCGCCACCGCCCGAAGAGGTCCGCGCGCTCGTCGAGCGGATTCGCGTTCCGAACTAACGCGCGCGTTCGCCTACTGAGAGACCGGCAGCGTCAGGATCGGCCCACCCGCCGGAACCCCACCCGCTTGGAGCGCGATCACGAGATTCAGCATGGAGAACGTGGACTTCGATTCGAGGTCATCGTCGTGGATATAGAAATTGTGCCCTCGATATCGCACGGAGGCATAAGGCGCGTCTTCCATCTCCCCGGTCGCGACCCGAAGCAGCGAGCCCGTCACGCGTGACCAATCAAAGTCACCGCCTTCCCGACCGCGCGTCGTCGTCACCCGACCGCGTTCAGCATCTTCTTCGGGAACCGCAATTCCATGCGACGCGTAGAACATCGATGACATCACTGAACGCAGCACGAGATTGATTCGCTGCGGGGCGCGGGCGCCGATGCCACTCACGAGCTGAAAGATTTCACGGCCGGGTTCGAGTCCCAAGCGCCCCTGCAGCTCGCGATATTCGTCGGTCTCGAGCGCTTCGGTTGTGAAGCGAAGTAGGACGCCCTTCTCGGTGTCGACTGCAGTCGTTGCTTCTCGCCCGCGAAGCGACCCGCCGATCAGCATGACCTGTCGGCGCGACTGCAGCGTGCGAAAGAGCTCGGCAACACGAAGGAAGTCCTCGAAGATGGGTTCCTCCGCCGGCGTCGGCCCCGAGGCGGTTGGGGCATTCGGGATCCCGCCGATCTCCTGAACAAAGAGCCGCAAGAAGCGATCCATGGACCAACCCGCATGGGAGAGAAGCAAAAGGATCTCGGGCTCGACGGGTTGGAGCAACTGATTCACAAAGCGATCACCCACGAGCGGCGTGTACGTCACGGTCGGAGACTCTTCGAGCGAAAGAGTCGAGCTGAAGTTCGCAACGTCCGGACCGCGATCGGGAAAGATGCCGCCCGAGCCGATGCCCGCTTTCGCGCGAAGATTCGTCGAAAGCGAAGCGATTTGGAGAAAGTACGGCGTATCGCGATAGCGGAGACGAACCAGGTTAAGGAGCAACTCCTGCGCGCTCGTTTCCTGGGCCGCCACATTGTAATTCGTCCGTGTTCGTTCGACGGCGGTCGGTCCCAAATGCCCAACACATCCCGCAGTCGACAGCAGGGTCGCGATCAGCGCGAGCAGGCGAAGAGGAGTTAAATGAACGCGGACCGCGGTCCTTCGCGATGCGTTCGCTGTTCCATTCCAATTTCCCACGGCCATTCTTCCCCCCGAAGAGCGCTCGTACGATACCGCAGCCTCCCGCGATTGAGCCGGTGGCGCAGACTTCCGAACGCGCGAGTATTGAGAGCATCCGGTTTGACCGGAGACGAAGGAGTGAAGAATGGATCGCTTGGCTGGAAAGGTCGCCATCGTTACCGGAGCCGCCCGCGGAACGGGGGAAGCAACCTCGAGAAGACTCGTCGCCGATGGCGCATGTGTCGTCCTCGTCGATCTGCTGGATGACCTCGGAGGCGATCTCGCGGCGGAGCTCGGGGAGCGCGCTCGCTACGTCCATGGCGACATCACCCGTGAATCCGATTGGGAAACGATCATGGAGACCACTGCAGCAGCCTTCGGCCCCCTAACAACCCTCGTCAATAACGCCGCGATCCTGCACATCGCGCCGATCGAATACACCTCCGCCGAAGACTACCTGCGCGTCCTGCGCGTCAACGAGATGGGTACCTTTCTCGGGGTCCGCCACGCGATCGCACCCATGCGGGAGAACGGCGGCGGATCGATCATCAACATCTCGTCGATCGATGGCCATCATGCGGCGGGCGGGACCTCGGCCTACTGCGCGAGTAAATTCGGCGTTCGCGGCCTGACGAAAGTCGCGGCGCTTGAGCTCGGCCGCTACGGCATTCGCGTGAATTGCGTGAATCCGGCTGCGGGCAGCAATGAGATGGTCGAGCCTCTACTTCCGGGCGTCGACATCGCCGCGATGCGCGCCGCGCAGGAGAAGCACGACCCACCACCGATCGGTCGACGCGGCCGGGTCGAAGACGTCGCGGGAACCGTCGCCTTCCTCGCTTCCGAGGACAGCGCGTTCTACACGGGCGCGGACTTCGACCTCGACGGCGGCATTTCCGCAGGCATGAAGATCAAGGGCCCAATCCCCGGCGCCCCGCCGACCTCTTAGCTGCTTTCATCGCTGCCCGAATGACCACCCCACCTCAAATGGAGACTCTCATGCCTCGCGCTCTCATGCTCGTCGCTTCCAGTGCAACCGACCCCTCGCGCCACGACGAGTTCAATGCGTGGTACGAGCAACATGTGCAGGAGCTCCTGCAGCTCGAGGGGATTATTTCCGCAACGCGCTGGGAAGCATCCGAGCATGCGATTATCCCGGGGCTCGACGCGATCGAGGGACGCCGTTTTTTGGCGCTCTACGAGATCGAATGCGACGACGTGAAGTTGATGCGCGATCGCATCAACTCGACCTCCGGTGATCGCACGCATAGCGATCTTCTCGAACTCGACCCGCTGCCGATTACGATGCTCTTCGAACATCGAGGAGAATGGCGGGCCTGAAGCGGCGAGAAAAGGTGGGTATGAATCGCCCGATGCCGCAGCGTATACTCGATCGCATGCGCACTCGTCCGAATCTCTCTGGTCCGCTCACGACCTTCGTATTCCTGCTCCTCTCCCTCGCCGTCCTCGCAACGCCGCTTGCCTGTCATCACGTAGCAAAGCTCAGCTCCGACGCGACGAAGGAAGAGGGCGATCCGGGACGCGATGCCTGGGTCCTGCCCGACGAAATGGGCGGCATCTACAAGGCGAACTGCGCCGTCTGCCACGGCCAGCAACACGAGGGCTCCTCCCTCGGTCCCGCGCTCATCGCGCCGGAACTCGTGCATGGAGACTCCGTCGATCAGCTCGTTGCGAGCATCGCGACGGGCTACCCGGACAAGGGTATGCCCGGCTGGAAGGGCAACCTCTCGGACGCGGATATCCGCGGGCTCGTGATCTACTTGCTCGAAAAACGAGAAGGGGACCGCGGCGCTGACGGTCAGGGCGTGGGCGAGCCGCCCGTGATCCCGACCGAGACGATTGAAACCAAGCTTCACGATCTCCGAATCGAATCGCTCTTTGTCGGCCTCTCGGAGCCCTATTCGATCGCGCCACTGCCGGACGGTCGAGTGATCGCGACCGAGAAGATGCTCGGGCTTTCGATCATCGACGTCGCGACCGGAACCCAAACCCGCATAACAGGCACGCCCCGCTTCTACGACGATTCAGTCCTGCGCGGAACGGCGTATACGGGCTCGGGCTGGGCCCACGAAGTCGAACTCCATCCCGACTACGACACGAACGGCTGGATCTACCTCTCCTATGGAGATCGATGTTCCGACTGTAATGCGGCGAGCCGAGAAAGCGGATTGCCCGTCGTGATGCTCAAGCTAGTTCGGGGCCGTCTTGAGGGCACAGCCTGGGTCGACCAGGAAACGATCTGGGAAGCACCCAAAGAAACGTATCTTCCCGGCGCGGAGAACGGTGCCTCCGCAAGGATCACCTTCGATGATCAAGGCTACGTCTACATGACGGTCGGCCAATTCACGGATTATGTCGGCGTGCAGGATCTCACCCGACCCGATGGCAAGATCATTCGCATGCACGATGACGGACGCGTGCCGGCGGACAATCCCTTTGTCGACGTCGAGGACGCCCTGCCCGGCACGTATACCCTCGGCCATCGAAATGCCCAGGGTATCGACTTCGACCGCAAGCGCGGTCTGCTCTGGTCAAGCGAACACGGCCCGCGCGGCGGAGACGAAGCGAACCTGATTCGCTCGGGTCAGAACTACGGCTGGCCCCTCGTGTCACTGGGCGTCGACTACGATGGCCGACCGATTCCCTATGCCAAGAAATACGGAATCGAGTTCGACCCCGCGGACCTGACGCCCACGATGATCGATTGGACGCCCTCCCCCGGCGTCGGCAGCATCCTCTTTTACCGAGGGGATGCCTTCCCCGAGTGGCGCGACCACATGATCGTAGCCACCCTCGCGAAGAACGACCTCTGGCGATACGTCGTCGACGAAACCGGCGAACTCGAGCGCGAAACGCTGATCAGTGGCCTCGGACGCTTCAGGGATATCGAAATGGGACCGAATGGGGAACTAATCGCTCTCCTCGAGCATCGCTCTGGAAGCCAGATCCTTCGTATCTCACCCGTAGACCGATAATTCGGTCGGGAGCCGTAAACCATGTCCGCCCTTTCCGCGATCCGAGTCCTCGGCCCCATCCTCCTCTTCGTATTCTCCGTCGCCTTCGCGGGCGCCGCGAGCGCCAGCGATCTCCGAATCGCCAACGGCCGAATCGTCCTTCCCATGGGCGGCGAGTCCCCCTCGGTTTATTTTGCGATTCAGAGTAAGAGCAAGGAAACCCGAACGATCGTCGGGGCAAGCAGTCCTCGAGCCGAGAGCGTCGTCATCCGGCGGACCGCCGTCGACGAGAATGGTCAGTGGGGCTCCCAGGGAATGCCGGAGGGGATGCCTATCCCACCGAACGCCGCCGTCGCCTTCGCGCCCCGCGGCCTTTTCCTTCGCATGATGTCGCCGGACGCACTCGTCGCCGGAGAGACGGTCGAAATCATTCTCGAGTTCAAGGACGGCGAGAGAGTCCCCTTCGAGGCAACGGTCAAAACGCCCTAGTTGCGGTTCGGCAGGTCGGCCTAACGCCCCGAGTCGAAACTCACGCTCTTCACGAGCGCGAAGACCTCTTGCCCAACCTCGAGGCCGAGTTCCTCAACCGCGGCGAGCGTGAGCCGCGCACGCAAATGGTCTTGCTTGAGCTCGACGCGCGCTTCCACCGAACCGGTTCCCGGTTCTCGCGTCAGCGCATCGATCCTCCCGGCAAGCACGTTGCGGATACTCAACCCACGCGGACGCTCCGTCGCGATCGCGACATCCCGTGCACGGATCCGCAGGCGAACGGGATCCCCCGGCGCGAGTCGCCCCATCAGGGGCATCGTCAAGACATCTCCATGTAAGTCGACCTGGGTCAGATGCAGTCGCTCATCGTGCGAAACCACGCGACCCGTCACCAGCACCCCCGCCTCGAAGCGCCCGGTAATTCTCTGCAGCTCAAGGCGCTCGAGAATTTCCGCCGTCGGGCCCGCTGTCTGTAATTGTCCCTCGGACAAGACCCAGACTCGATCGGTGAGCTGCGCGACCTCGTCGAGATCGTGACTCACAAAGAGCGTCGGCAATGCGAAGCGACGGGCCACGTCTTCGAGATAGGGAAGAATCTCGTCCTTTCGCTCGCGGTCGAGCGCCGAGAGCGGTTCATCGAGCAGCAACAGAGAGGGGCTCGTCAGCAGCGTTCGACCGAGCGCAACGCGCTGCCGCTCGCCGCCGGAGAGCGACTGCACCTCGCGCTCAAGAAGCGGCGTCAAGTCGAGGGCATCGACGACCTCGCTTCGGGAGATCGGCGTCACTTCATGATGTTCAGCCAATCCGTGCGAACGTGAATGGCGACGCTTCTCCGCGAAACGAAGATTCCCCCCGACGTCGAGATGGTCGAAGAGTCGGCCGTCCTGAAAGAGCAGCCCCACCGGACGCCGGTGCGGAGGCCGATTGATCCGCAATGCATCGTCGAACCAGACTTCCCCACGAAAGACGATCCGCCCGCGCGCCGGGCGCTCGAAGCCGGCGAGCGCGCGAAGCAAGGTGCTCTTTCCGCTTCCGCTGGCGCCGAAGATGCCGGTCACCCCCTCGAGTTCGATCTCGTCCTCAATCTCGAGAGTAAACTCGGGAAGAACGACACACGCATGGACTTCGAGGCGATCCAAATCAGCCGACATGGATACGCGCCTTTCGGTCGATCGTGTAGACGATCGCGAGCACGACAAAGGAGAAGACCAGGAGGCCGCCGGCGAGAAGATGCGCCTCTGCATAGCGCAGGGTCTCGACGTGATCGTAGATCGCGATCGAGAGCACCCGCGTTTCGCCGGGGATATTGCCCCCGACCATCAAGACAACGCCGAACTCGCCCAGAGTATGCGTAAACGTCAGCACGGCCGCGGTCAGGAAGCCGCGTGCCGAGTGAGGAACAACGACGGAGAAGAACGCGTCGAGGGGGCTGGCACCCAGGCTCGCCGCCGCTTCGATCGGTTCCCGACCGACGCCCGAGAACGCGCCCATCAGTGGCTGAACCATGAAGGGCATGGAATAGAGAAGCGAGGCGAGCACCAGACCGGTGAATGAAAAGGTCAACGAGCCCCCCGTCACTTCAACCCAGAATCGTCCAAACGGTGAAGTCGGGCTCATCAAGATCAGCAGGTAGAAGCCGAGCACGGTCGGCGGCAGCACGAGGGGCAGCGAAGTCAGTGCTTCGATGAAGGGTTTCGAACGAGAACGCGTGATCGAGAGCCACCACGCAAGCGGTGTCCCCAGGACGAGCAGAATCAGGGTCGTCGTCGCAGCCAAGTGAAGCGTCAACCAGACAGGAGCGAGATCGAGCGCGAGATCCGCAGCGAAGAGCGATTCGGTCATGACAGGGTCACTCGACCTCGTATCCAGCGGCGGTGATTTTCGCGCGAGCGGCCGGTCCATCGAGGTATGTCAGAAACGCGAGCGCCGCTTCGTTCTCCTTTGCCTGGACTAACAGCACAACGTCTTGCCGAATCGGCGCATGCAACTCCGCGGGCACGCGCCAAAGAGATCCGATGCGGTCCGCAGGGCGCAGTTGCGAGGTCGAGACGAACGCGAGATCCGCATTGCCCGTCGCCGCAAGCGCATAAGTTTGGCCGATGTTCTCCCCCATCACCAACCGCGGCGCGGCCCGCTCGGCGAGGCCGAGCTTCGCAAGAACTTCCATCGCGGCGCGACCATAGGGCGCCAGATCGGGGTTCGCGATCGCCAATCGATTGAAGGCTCCACTCGAAAGCCGCGCTTGCAGATCGGCGGCCTCCCTGCTCTTCGACACGAGGGCCAAGCGCCCCGACGCATAGGTACGGCGAGAGCTTTCGATCGCGTAGCCCTCGTCGACCAGCCGACTCGGCCGAGCGCGATCCGCCGCAAGGAAAACGTCGTAGGGAGCCCCATGCACGATCTGCGCGAAAAGCTTGCCCGTTGATCCAGTCGTGATTCGCAGCTCGTGTTCAGTCGCCCGTTCGAAGTCCGCCTCAAGGGCGTGGGCGATTCCGGCGAAATTGCTCGCAACTGCGACGAGCGCCTCTTCGGCGTGGGTAGGACGAGCGCCGAGAGACGGCACCGAACTCGCCAACAAAGACGCGAGAATCAGTATGAGACGATTGCGTCGCGACACACCCCGAGCCTAGCAGGATCGGTCGCTTCCAGAACGCTTCGGGAGCGCTCCTCAATCGCCCGCTCACCGCTTCCGGTATGCTCCCGCCAAACCCTCATTCATGTGATCCGAGATGCCACTCTCCACCAGCCAGACCGAAGTCCTGAGCGCCGCTCTCAAAGCGCTGATCCAAGAGCTCGACGAATCTTTGCGGGGCACAGCTGAGGCGTCGAAACCGGTCGAACTCGATCAGCCGGCGATTGGCCGCGTTTCTCGCATCGACGCGATCCAGCAACAGAAAATGCTCGAAGCAAATCGTGAGGCTCAGCAATCCCGTCTGGCGCTCGCTCGCTCGGCGCTCCGCCGCTTCGACGAGGACGAATACGGGGATTGCCAGCGATGCGGAGAGGAGATCGCCTTCGCGCGTCTCGAAGCGCGTCCGGAATCGCTCTATTGCATAGAGTGCCAGAGCGCGCGCGAACGTTAGTTTTCCGGCCCCATGAGAATCGTTCATCGGGGTCGGAGATCGCTCCCCGCAAGACTCGAAACGTCCCGGTCATGCACCGAATCTGCACAGCGCTTTCAAGTCACGCACGTTTCGCCCCGATGGAGCCTCAACGGATCGTTTCCAGATTCGTGGGGTTCCTATCTTGCCGCACAAATTCGCTGTCATCGCATTTCTTCTGATCGGCCAATCCCTGGTTACGACCTCACTCCATGCGCTCGACTTCCAGGTCGACTTTCGAAACTCGACCTATCAAACCGTCGCAGGAGACACGTTCTCCGACCTTCTTGCTCAGCACCAGAGCGAGACACTGATTCAGTCGAACGTCACGACGGGACTCGAAGACATCTCGACCTCCGTCTACGCCGCAGGTGCAACCGCCAACTACAGCATGCTGATGTCGACAACCCTCACGGTCGGCGTCGCCGGCCAGTACACGTTTCAGGTCGGTACCGACTGGGGACGCGGCGGCGCGACCGCTCTGATCGACAACTCAGACAGTTCGATCGTTTTCGAACGCGTGATCGTGGACGACATCTGGTGGGGCTACAACTGGAATAACACGGACGTCTTTACGACCACTTTTGATTTCGAGGTCGGCGACTCCTACACGCTTGCCTGGGTTGGCTTCGAGGGCTGCTGTGGCGGATCGAGTACTCTGCGCTTTTCGGTCGATGGCGGCGCCTACGTGCCGCTGACCTCGCCCAACATCGACCCGGTGGTCATTCCGGAACCGACGCCGGCGACGCTGATCCTCTCCGGGCTCTTTGTGCTCGCCTACGGTCGGCGCGAATAGACGCGAAGGACTCTGACGCCAACCAGGACGCTCACGCCGCGAGCGCCTGAGGCGATGGCTTTCCGATCTTGCTCATCTGGGTATGCTCGCCTGAGCCACCCACCGATGATCAGGAGCCGTGTGCATGCCGGTCGAGAACATGCCCGTCGAGAAAAAGCCGCTTGCCGTCAATCTCTTCAGCGTTCGCCGAGAACTGATCGCCGACTTCGAAGGAACCCACGCCCGGCTTGCTGAGATGGGGTTTCTGGGCATTGAGCCGATGATCTTCGGGCCGATCCCCCTCGAGGCGCTGCCCGAAGATATGCGCGTGCCGACGCCGCCTGCGGACGAATATCGAGCCATGCTCGACCGCATGGGGCTCCGCGTCGCCAGCCTTCATGCTCCGCTTCCCGAAGGCGATGGAGCCGACTACGCCCTCGACTTCGCGCAGACCCTCGGTACGGACCAGCTCGTTCTCGCGAGTTTCATGGCGCTTCCGAACGCGGCAAACGCGCACGCCGATCTCGCGATTCTCGACGATGCGATTCGCCGCTTCGGAGCGGCCGCGGAACTCGCCGCCGCTCGAGGAATCTCGCTCGGCTTCCACAATCACCACTTCGAGTGGGAAGTCGACTTCGACGGCCGTTATGCCTGGGACCTGTTCTGGTCGAAGGTCGATCCCCGGGTTCGCGCCGAAGTCGATGTCTATTGGGCGACGGCGGCGCAGCAGGATCCCACCCGGGTTCTGCGAGATCTGGGTCCGCGCGCCACACGAGTTCACCTCAAGGACGGTCCCGGCATTCTGAACGAACCCCAGGTCGCCCTCGGCGAGGGCAAGGTCGATATTCCGGCCTGCGTCGAAGCGGCAGTCCATGCCGAGTGGCATATCGTTGAACTCGACGAATGTGCGACCGACATGTTCGAGGCGCTCGAGAAGAGCGCGAACTATCTCGTTCGAAATGATTTTTCGATCGGTCGAGAAGGCTGATCAGCGCTCGTTAGTTGGGGTCCGGCAGCAAGCGGAGAATTTCGTCGTGGCGGTTCGTATCGCTCACGCCACCCGCTTTTTCATAGGCGGGCCACGGCGAATCCGCCGCCGCCTCAACCTGGTCCCCCATTACCGTCACGCGCTGGATTCTCCGTTCTTCATTAAAGTCGTTCAGCACGAAATGCTGCGTGACCCGGTTATCCCACATCGCGACGGTTCCCGGCGCCCATCGATAACGAACGGTAAAGCGCGGATTCGATACCCAGCCCGTGAGGTGGTTCAGCAGAAGCTGGCTCTCCAGGTGCGAGAGTTCGATGATCCTCTGGGTGAAATGCTCGTTCACGTATAGGATGCGTCGACCTGTGACGGGATGAACGCGGACGACGGGATGAACAGTGCGGCTCTCCGGGACATCGTTCGCGGCCCCATCATGCAGAGCGGATAGCCCGTCGCAGAGCGCGCGGATCGGCGGTGACAACTCGTCGTAGGCCATCGCGGTATTCGACCACATCGTATCCCCGCCTACGCTCGGCACAGTCATCATGTGAAGAATCGAAAAGAGCGCCGGCCGCGGCAAGTAAGTGAGGTCGGTATGCCACTCATCGGCGACGCCCCCATGCTCCGCCGAGAGCTCGAAGATCTTGTCCGGGAGCCCATCTCGCGGATTCGAGAGATGCGGATGATTCTCGAGTTCACCGAATCGTTCCCCGAACGCGATCTGTTCCGCGGCCGTCGGGTGCTGATCCGGAAAGAAGAGCACGTGATGGTCGATCAACAGCGCTTCGATCGCGCGCGCACTTTCCTCATCGACGTCACCAATCGATACGCCACGAACCTCGGCACCGAGTGCGCCGGCCAGTCTCTTGACTTCCCAAGTACTCATTCGATCTGACTCCGATCGCCTCAGCCGGGCGAATCCGCCGCATTATGCCACGACGCCCAGTCACGCATCCACCCTCGGTTTCGGTATCGTCGTTCACGCCTATCGGCTTCTTCTGAAGCCTTTCAGAATGCGCCCGGGGGGCCAACTCCGCTCGCATCAACGGAGCCATCAACATGAAGGTCGGCGTTCTCCAATTCTTCGGCTGGCGTGATCGCAGCGTTCCTCTCGAAGACATCTATGCCCGAGCCCTCGAGCGAATCGAAATCATGGACAAGACGGGCTACGACGCTGTCTGGCTCGCCGAACATCATTTCAGTAGTTACTCCGTTTGCCCCTCCGTCCACTTGATGGCGATGCAGGTCGCGGCGCGCACGAAACGACTGCGAATCGGAACCGCCGTGACCCTCGCCGCCTTCTACCACCCTTTGCGCATCGCAGAAGAGATCGCGCTCGTCGACGTTCTCTCCGGCGGTCGCATCAACTGGGGTGCCGGTCGTGGCTTTGACCCCGTCGAGTTTGCGAATTTCGGAATCACCTCCGAAGAAAGTGCCGACCGATTCCGCGAAGCCGTCGACATCGTCCTCGGCGCCTGGAATAACGAACGCCTGACCTACGAGGGCAAATTCAACAGCTACAAGGAGGTCGAAGTCCTGCCCAAGCCGGCGCAGACGCCGCATCCTCCCGTATGGATGGCCGCTAGCTCCGAGGGCGCGCTCGATTGGGCGGCGGACGAGGGACACGCCATCCTGATGGATCCCCATTCGGCCCACGACGAAATCGCACGCAAGCAGCGTTACTACGAAGAGCGCCACGCTGCGACCCATGGAAACACACCGACCGCCGATCGCCCGATCGCCCGCCTTGTCGCTCTCGGTGAAACGGAGGAGGAAGCCCGCCTCGTTGCCGAACGCGGAGCACAGTTCTCAGGGCGATACCTCCCGAAAGCCGCCGTCGCTGCGTTCCGATCCGACAAGCAGCCGACCGAGCCCGCGGATCACTATATGGACGGCGTTATCGTCTATGGCACTCCCGAAAGTGTCGTCCGGCAATTCAAGGAACTCGAGGAAGAGCTCCCGCTCAACTACCTCCTGCTCTCTCCCTTGAGCGAGAAGACCTTCGATCTCTTTACGGAGAAAGTGCTTCCGCATCTGATCAACTAACGACGATCGATCAGGTCAAAAATTTCGAGATCGCCTCGGCGACTTCCGCGGGCCGCTCGCAGGTCAGCATGTGGGCTGCACCGGGAATTTCGACCGAGCGCGCCGAGGGCAATGCCCGCTCCCAATGACTGCCATAGACCGGCGGAATCAGCTTATCCTCGGCACCCCAGACCACGAGTGCGTCTGCAGTCATCCGATAGAGCCGCTTCGATACGCGTCGATTCGGTACAGGAAAGAGCACCTTCCCCGCCGTTCCCATCCGCCGCGCGTTCGCGACCATGAAATTCGTGAGCGCTTCGTTATTCGAGAAGTCGAGCCCCGCCGCCAATACACGCTGCCCGGCTTCCGGGTCCGCGAAGAACATCGGTGGCAGATCAAAGGCGAGGGTCGCGAACGCATCGGCGATCGGATCCGCATCGATCCAAAGCCCGAAGGGCGAGAGCAGCACAACCCGATCGAATCGATCGTTCTGCAAACACGCCATCTCCGCGGCGATCATGCCTCCGAAGGAGTGACCGACAAGAATCGGTCGATCAACTTCGAGGGCATCGAGCACATCGAGTCCGTGCAAGGTGAAGTCGAGCATGTCCTCGATCGCAAGCTCGCCCTCCTCCGCGCCGAATCCAGGCCAGACCGGTGCATAGACGTGAAAATTCTCCGCGAGCGCATCGATGAGAGGCTCTTCGTCGAGCAGCCCCGTCAACCCGTGCAGAAAAACGAGCGGCGGCCCCTCTCCCTGTTCGCGTACCTCGAAAGCAATGCCCTTCCGCGTCGTACAGGTTCGCGTTTGCAGGATCGACATCATCGCACCCCCTCTTCGTTCGGATCCTCGATCCGATGTGCCCGCGCATCCTGCTCGCCACCGGGCATGGTCGCCTCCCCGCGAACCCGATCTTCGTAGGGCTTGATCCACCAGCGATCGTCCCCCTTCCAATCGGGCCATAGGTCCTGCAGCTGGGGCATCACCTTTTCCGCAAAGAGCTTGGAAGAGCGACGCACCTTCCAATCGGGCATGTCGCCGATATGAAAGAGGCTGAAGACATGTCCGACATTCAGCGACCTGATCATGTCTTCACAGCGCTCGCGCACCGTATCCGGGCTACCCGCGATCACGAAGCCCTTCTCGACCAGATCTTTCCAGGTGAGATTCTGGAAGATCTTTTGGTTCTCGGCGCGAAGCTGATCGAGCTTGCCCGCCTTGATCGTATTGACCGTTCGGTACCCGGCGGGATCGGAGAACTGCGGCGCCACATGGAGGCAGCGGTTGAAGAAGTAGAGGCAATGTTCGGCGTAGAGTTCCTCCGCTTCTTCGTCGGAGTCCGCGACACAGATGATCTGCGCGAAGGCGCCCCGATAGGGAGAGAGATCCTTCCCCATCGCATCCAGGCGTTCCCAGTATCCGTCCATCATCGCCTTGCCGGCGATGTAGCCACTGAACGACAAGTAGGAATAGTTGTAGTCGTTCTCCGCACACCAATCCCAGGTCTCGATCGAACCGCCACCGGGGATATAGATCGGCGGATGGGGCTTCTGAATCGGACGCGGCCAGCAATTGACGTAGCGAAGCTGATTGTATTTCCCGTCGAAGGCGAAGGGCTCGGGGTCCTGCCAGGCCCGCATGATCAGGTCATGCGCTTCGTAATACTTGTCGCGGAGCAGCGCCGGAACCTGCCCATAACAGAAGTTCGTGTCCATCGGCGAGCCCACCGGAAAACCAGCGACGAGTCGACCGCCGGAGATCACGTCGAGCATGGCGAATTCCTCGGCCACGCGGATCGGCGGGTTATAGAGCGCGATCGAATTCCCGATCACGCAGATCGCGGCCTTCGAGGTTCGCCGCGCAAGGGACGCCGCCATCAGATTCGGCGAGGGCATGAGGCCGTAGCCGTTCTGGTGATGTTCGTTGACGCCGATTCCGTCGAAACCCAGCGCATCCGCGTACTCGAGTTGGTCGAGGTACGTGTTGTAGACGCGGTTGCCTTCTTCAGGATCGAAGAGCTCGCTCGGGATATCGACCCAGACGGATCGATGCTCTTCACGGAAGTTGTCCGGCAGGTGCGGCCAAGGACAGAGATTGAACCAGGTGAACTTCATCGCGGCGTCTCCTCGTCAAAGCGACGGGCCGCGCGGGGGGCCCGATGCCCCATCGAGTATCCGTCACGTGTAGAGCCGGTGCGACCCCCCGAATTCAGGCCTTCCGCGAAGCGCCCTCGCCCCCATTCACCTCGGGGATCCGGACGAAGAAAAGCATCAAGGCACCCAAGGCGAAGCACGGAAGCGTCAAGGCGAAGACCGCGGCATAGCTCTCGACGCTCTGATAGAGCGCTCCCGCGGCCGGCACCATAAAGAGCTGAAAGGGAACCGCGACCGTCGCGAGCAGTCCCATCGCCGGAGCGAAATTCGCACGACCAAAAATCTGTCCCGCCATGGCGGCCTTAAGGGGAAGCGGTGCCCCGCCGACGAATCCGATCGCGATTGCGAGGAGCGAAAAGGCGACCGCATTCTCAACCTGAATGAGCACCGCCGTCAGAACGATCTCCGTTACGACGACCCCATAAAGGACGCGCTTCACCCCGAGGCGGTCCGAAAGTCCGCCGAAGACGATCTTGCCCGTCGCGGCGAATCCCGCTCGCCCCCCAGCGATCATCGAGCCCCCTAACAACGGAAGGCCGATCTCCGACGCGTAGGGAATCATGAAGACGGTTGAAACCAGACCCGCCGAAAAGATCAGCCCGAAGGTGATGCCCACCAACCAGAGGGAAGGATTCGCAAGTAGGGCCCGGGTGTCGACCGCTTCCGGCGCGCCATTCAGACGGTCTTCGGCTGCGGATGCTGAGGCGGTTTCGGCGTCCGCTCCATCGGGCCGCAAGTCCAACTCTTCCGGGCGATCGCGCACGAGCGCGAGAAGTGTCGGCAAGACGAGCACGATCGCGAGAAGGCCCAAGCTCGCCATCGCATTGCGCCATTCAAGGAAGCCGATCAGCGCAGCCGCAAGCGGCGGCATCAGCATCCCACCGACCGTCGTTCCCGCAGAAACAATGCCCAGCGCCTGTCCCCGCTTGCGGTCGAACCAGTTGGTCACGAGCGCTTGTCCGAGCAACGGCCCCATCAGGATCGCCCCCGGCGCGACGAGGAACCCAAAGGCCAACCCGGCCCACATGAGCGTCGTCGCCTGAGAGACGAGAAGAAGTCCCGTACCGAGGGCAACAGTTCCGGTCGCCATCACGCTGCGAATCGAACGACCGGTACGTCCTTCTCTCGCGAGTGAGCGACCGACGAGGGGAGACAGTAGGCCGCTGACCGCGGTGAAGACCGCGGGCGCAAAGGAAAGCGTGGCCACCGAAGTCGAGAACGCCTCGACCAGCGCATCCTGGAAGACGCCGAAGAGGTAGATCGTCATGCCGACCGAGAAGAGGCTCCCGAGAAAGCCCCCGGTCAGCGTTCGACGAGACGCGGAACGAAATCGTGGGTCGGCTTCGGGCGGCATGATGGGCGGCTGGACTCCACTCAGGTTTGTAGGGCAGGCGAATCCGCGGCCGACTCGTCACAGGAAGGTGTATCCGATTGCGCCGCACTCGTCGCCTTCGTTCCCAAAGAGAGGTGACGCCATCAGCAGGGGGCATGCCGCATGCGGTAGCATCGGGGCCCGCCCTGACTCCGCAGCGGCCGGGGCCCAAGCCGGATTCAAAGATGAGCGACGCAGAGAAGAGACCAGATCCGGCCAGGAAGCCGACGCCCGGCGCGCGCCTTCGTGAGATCTGGGCGAATCCCCAACTGCGCTACCCGATCCTCGTACTGATCTATCTCTTCGTAATCGGCGGCGCCTTCAATGCCTCCCTCGAAGCGCTTTCCGATTCCCTCGCCGGTCTCGAGCGGTTCACCGCCACGAGTGTCTATCTCTTCGTCGGGCTCTTCACCGAACTCACAACGAATCGAGGCAACCTCGTCACCCTCGACGGCTTCGCGGTCTCGATCATCATCGAGTGCGTGGGGTTGCTCGAAATGCTGATCTACTCGGCATGCGTGCTCGCTTTCCCCGCACCAATTCGAGCGCGGGCCTACGGGGTCGTGCTTGGCTGCCTGGCGATCTTCGTCTTCAACGTCCTGCGAATCGTGACGCTCCTCATCGTCGGGCGACATTGGGGCGACTACTTCGACTTTTTTCACGTGTACTTCTGGCAAGCCACGTTGATCGCCATGATCGTGAGCGTGCTCTACGGATGGATTCGTCTCTTCGTCTATCGGGAAGTCGCTGACGGATGAAGCGCGGGATCCTCGTCGTCATCGGGTTCATCGCGATCACCGTTGCGCTCACGTTCCTCTGGGAGGAAGGCGGCCGCCTCAACTACGGACGCTTCCTGAAGACCGTTGCCCCGACGATCTATGATTGGTTCGGTGTCGGCGACGCGCGCGTCGGCGCACTGCGCCAGCGCTACATCAATTGGATCCCCTTCGTGGGACTCGTCGCCGTGACACCCGGCCTCGCACTCAGGCGTCGCGTCTTCGGTCTCATGGGTGGCCTCGGTGCGATCTTCGTCGGTCATCTCGCACTGAATTTGACGGAGCGCGTCCACAAGGCCGCTCATCTCCCCTTCGTTCCCTCTCTGGTTTCGGACGCCCTCCCCTTCGTGCTCTGGATTCTCGTCGCCTGGCCGGTCGTCTCCGTCTGGTTTGCCGATACCCTCGCCGCCCTCCCCGCCCCTCCCGCTTCACCGGGTCCCTCCTCGGCTTCGAATGATTCACGCGACGTCACCGAATAACGTTCGCTATACGATCGACCGCAACTCGATCGCCCAATCACCGCTCGGTCAAAAGGAATCGCCATGCCCAGCCTCAATCCCGAACTCGGCTTCTACGCACTCGCCGGTCAGCCTAAATCTCCTCGTGACCTGATAGAGGAACTACAGCAGGGCGAGGCGATGGGACTCGGAACCGCCTTTCTGTCCGAGCGATATAACTCGAAGGAGATCTGCACCCTGAGTGGCGCCGCCGGGGCCGTGACGAACTCGATCCGAATTGCGACCGCCGCAACGAATCACAACACGCGGCATCCGATCGTGACCGCGGGCTATGCGCTCACAATGCACGGACTCACTAGCGGACGATTCGTCCTCGGGATCGGGCGCGGAATCGTCGCCATGCAAAAGGCGTACGGCATCCCGACGATCACGACTGCCCAAATGGAAGATTGGGCCCACCTCACGCGCAAGCTGCTCGAAGGCGAAGCGGTCATCGGGCACGACGGACCCGCCGGCGCGTACCCCTATCTCCAGCTCGGACCGAATGTTGCGGATGAGGTCCCGTTCATGCTCGTGGCATTCGGCCCTAACTCCCTCGAACTCGGAGGGCGGGTCTTCGACGAGGTCGTGCTGCACACCTACTTCAGCGATGAAACGACCGAGCGCGCCGTGCGCACGGTCAAGCGCGCCGCTGAGAAGGCCGGGCGAAATCCCGATGACGTCAAAGTCTGGTCGTGCTTCGCCACGATCGGAGATCATATTCCCGAGGATCGACGGCTCATGAAGTCGGTGGGGCGACTTGCCACATACCTTCAGGGCTACGGCGATCTACTGGTCGACACGAACGGCTGGGACAAATCGGTCCTCGAACGCTTTCGCGCCGACGAGCTGGTGAGCACCTTCCGCGGCGGGATCGACGTCCACGCCACCACAGAACAGCTCGAACATATTGCGGGACTCATCCCCGAAGAATGGTTGTCCTACTCCGCGACCGGCAGCCCCGAACAATGCGTCTCGGCGATCCGAGGACAGCTCGATCTCGGCTGCGACGGTGTGATTCTTCATGGCGCCACGCCGACGGAGCTCGAGCCGATCGTGGCCGCCTATCGCGCTTAACCCGCGCTTAACCCGCGCTTAACCCGCGCTTAACCCGCACTCACCCCATGCTCAGCCCGTGCCGGGTCGGCGCTGGCCAGATTCCCTATTCTTCGAGTCGGCGCGCGTATCTACTTTTTTATCGCAAACGCGCATTGGAGTCGCTCGAATGGGAATGATGGGTTGGCTGCGAACCCTCGCGACGCGCGATGAGGATCAGGGCGCACTCGGGCGCCATGGCATGTTGCTGGCGACGCTGATCCTGCTCTTGGTCGCACTTCCCGTCATTCAGTTGATTTCGGGATCACCTCCGCGATTTCAAATTCTGACGACGCTCGTCCTCGTTGCGGCGATCTACGTAAATAGTCGCCAACGATGGATCTTCCTTGTCGCAGGAATCGTGGGTGCGGCCGCGATCGCAGGAACCGTCTTTGGGCAGACGCTCGACTCCGTTCCGATCCTGATCGCCTCGGACACACTCAGTCTTGGGCTACTCGGTTTCACAACGCTCGTCATGCTGAATAGCTTGCTGCAGGCCGACAACGTCTCGGGAGATACGATCGTCGGCGGAATCTGCGTCTACCTTCTGGTCGGCCTTTGTTTCGCGATGGTCTTCTTGATCATGACGGAGATCTATCCCGGGGCATTCGTGGCAGGTGGTGAGGCCATCGCACGCAGTGTCGACGACCCGAGTGCCCACGCAACGCGCCTGCTTTACTTCAGCTTCGTCACGCTGACCACGCTCGGCTACGGCGACATCGCGCCGGTCGGCGACCTCGCACAGATGTTCGCCGTCGCCGAAGCCCTAATCGGACAGCTCTACCTCACGATCTTCGTCGCAAGACTCGTGGCGCTCTATGTGGGAGAGCGCAGGAGCTAGAGCGCTAGGCGTTCGCGCACGCGTTCAGAAATTGGTTCAGAGAGCGCCCGAGGTCCTCCGCCGCATCGATCATGACCGCGTGCCCCGCGCGAGGAAACACCTCGAGCTGCGAACCCGTCACTCCGCCGTCGACAACCCGCTGGGCGACCGCCTCAGTCAACAGCGAGGACATAGCCCCCCGCGCAACAAAGACCGGAGCGTCGACCTTTTCGAGGGCTGCCCACAAGCGTTGCTCATCCGCTTCGAAATCAAAGTTCGACACATCGCCGCTCGAAACACCTGGATCGAGGGCGAGTTCAAAGCGCCCATCGAGACGCTCGACCAACGATCGAACAGCGAGCTGGTCGAGGAGTTCCGGTGCACCCAACGGATGAAGCATCGTCAACTGACGCCGGTATTCCGCGACCGAGTCGAGCGCACGAAACCCCGAATCCACTTCACCGACGATATGCATCGCCGCCTCAAGCCGAAGGGCGGGACCGGTATCCACGAGGGTCAGCGAGCGAATCTGCTCAGCATGAGCGGCGGCGAAGAGCGTCGCAGCATTCCCCCCGAGCGAATGACCCACGACATGAATGGGCCCTTCCGTGTGCGAAAGAAACCCGACGAGATCTCCCGCGTAGTCATCGAGCCCGTAGGCCCCTTCCGTCGACCACTCCGATTCGCCATGCCCCCGAAGATCCACCGCGATCGGGCGGAACCCCGAATCGAGCGCTTCGATGACGCCGTCCCAGACGACCCGGTTATGCGAGAAGCCATGAACGAAGAGAACGACGTCGCCCTGGTCTCTTGGGTCATCAAAGGCGAGGGGCAGTCGCGCGTCTGACATGGTTTGCGCTGCGGTCATCTCGCCCCCGCTTGCGCGGCGCGTTCAACCCGCTCCGCGAGGGTTCGAGCGATTTCCGCGATCGTCGGGATCGAGTCGAACCAGTCTTGCCGGATCTCGAGATGAAAATGGCGCGACAGGGACATAAAGAGTTCAAGCGTCATCAACGAATCGAGACCCAGCTGATCAAGGCGCATCGTCCCCTCTAGCGAATCCCGAGCCTCTTCATCCATCCCAAGCACGGACGCCAACTCTGAAACGACCTGCGCCTGCATCGAAGCCCCGCGTTCATGCGCGGGAAGCGCGAGCCATTCCGCCACGCTCAATCCCGTAGCCTCGCCGGAAGTGCCCGATTCGCCGAGCTCCGAAAAGAGTGGGCTTTTCGACCGCGCTGTCCTTTCGGCGGGCCCAACAAGAACGAGCGAATCTCCGCGAGAAATACCGGTGAGGTGGTCGGCGCAAACCTGCAGCATGTCCTCGAAGCCACCCACATCCCCCACCGACAAATCGAGCCAGCGGTCCGACTCCTGGTCGCGGCGAAACTCGTCGAGCATCCCGCGCGTTTCCCACGCCCGATCCTGTACTTCATCCCCGACAACGCCCGGTCGGCAGGAAACGAAGATGCGCGCTCCCGCCCCCTCCGACATCGCCGCTCGAATTCCGTGACGCGTGCCGTCGTTCCGCGTCGCCACCTCCCCTTCGAAATGAACCCACGACGCGTCGGGCCCGGCTACCTCTTCGAGCCAAGCGCCCAGCTGTCCGGGCTTCACGTCGGAGGTCGGAACCAGGACCCGTGCAATTCCCGTTCGATCCGACCAGTCAACAAGCGCGCTTCGCGCGGCGCAATCACTTCCGGTGACGGCCAACGCACGAGTGTGCTCGGTCGACCCCGGCGAGACTGACAACTCATCGACGCGCGCAAGATCGAGTGCCACACGCCCCTGATTTCGATTCTGCGCCATATACCGCAAGGCCCTCGGTGCACTCGCCACCGGAAAGAGTGCGAGTCGGCCTCCACGGGACGCGTTCGCTGGAAGATCGTCGGCCGCGTCGGAAAGCAGCTCCTGAACTCGACCCGGGCGGCCTTCAATCAGATCAAACGCATCGACGCTCGAGAAGGAAGCGCTTCGTCCCAGTTTGAGTCCGCCTAACGAGGGAAGCTGAAATCGCCCTCTCGGAGCGAGATCGACATAACGTCCTCCCGGAGCCAACCGGTCGAGCAGATCATCCAGCGCCTCGCCGGACCGCGAGGCGATGATCACATCGAATCGTTCCTGAGATTCCCGGTCGACCGAGCGAACACCGTAGGCTTCTTGCCAGCTTACCTCTCGTTCCGATCCCGAGAACACCGCGACGTCCGCTCCCGCGTCCCAGCCCGAGAAGGAAGTCGCGACCTGCACGAGCGCGTGGCCGACCGCCCCGCGCCCCGCATCGATCAAGACCCGGTCACCGGACTGGAATCGCGCACGATCGAGCAGTGCATGGCGCGCGAGAAGCTGCGCATGGGCAATGCCCGCCGCTGCCTCAAGTGGAATCTCAGAGGGCAGCGATGCGACCTGGGCTCTCGGTACGCAGACGCGTCGCCCGAGCGCACCCGGAGCAACACCAAATACGCGATCCCCCACAGCGAGATCGTCGACCCCCGATCCCACGGATTGAATGGTCCCGCAAAAGTCGACGCCGCACCCCAACCCGGAGGACGCACTCTCAATAGAGGCGAGCCCCTGCTCTGTCAGTACATCGACCTGACTCAAGCCGACCGCCGCCACCTCAACCACCACTTCGGAAGCGCTCGGGACGACGTCACCAACGGCCTCAAATTGAAGGACGGGATCCCGCCCATTCGCCGTCATGAATCTTGCCAAAAAATTGTCCTCGCCGAGCGGTCGCATTCTTTGCGAAGCGCCCGAGGAGGCACCCACGTCCTCCACTGCGCGAAGGCGTCGGACCCGCGTCTCTTCGCCCCGGGCCGCATAGCATCGCTCGTCACTCTGTTCCCCGAGCAGTGTCACGAACTGCGACTTCTCCTCGATCGAGAGTGACCCACTCGCATCGAAGAAGCGACACCGATCGAGTTCAAGGACGCTCGCGAAACGCTCCGCTTCCGCCGCAACCCGCCGCGCCGAGAGCGAGATCTTCTCTTCGTGAGTCGTCGTCGCCATGAGTCCACGCGTCCCGATCCAAACTTGATCGGCACCCAGCGCATGCGCGCGAATCGCCTCGGCCCAGGAGCCGATCCGGAAAGCCCGATATAGATCCGGTTCGCCCGCAGGATCCAGGGATGTCGCTCCCCAGGCGAGCAGAACGAGCGCGAAGGGGGACTTTGACTCCGCCTCCGTGACCGCGATGAGTCGGGGGAGGTCCTCAACCTTCTCACACACGCGACTGCTGGCACCCCGTTTCGTGAGTTCCGAAGCGAGCCAGCTCGCCTCCGCTTCATCGTCCGAGACGATCACGAATCGTTCGATGCGGGGAGCACACGCGCTCGGCGCCTGCATTCGTGGAGACCAGACGAGTTGCAGCGGCGCTTCCGGCGAGGCGATGCTTTGCGCGCTGCTCAAGGGGTTAAGAGCGACGCCGAGAAGCGATCCCACCTCCTCCCCTTCACGATCGAAGAAGCGATAGTCCGCCCGATGGGAGTCCAACCCGACGGTCCCGCCAGCCTGATCCTCTTGGTCTAGCCGAAGAGAGACACGACACAAGCAATCGCTCCCCAGCCCCCGATCGAAGTGGGAAGACTCGATCGATTCGATGCCAACCCCTGTCGGAATCGGCAGCAGCAGACTCGCGAGCTGAAGGGCACCCTCAACGAGCGCCGGATGAGCATGATAGGCGTGCCACTCCGCCTCGACGCTCCGCGGGAGCATCAGCTTCCCGATCACCGCAGGAGAGCGGCCATCTCTATGTTCGAGGGCGATCTCGCGCAAAGTGCGCGCCCGGGATCCGACCACGAGATCGCTTGCGGCCATCGCTCGATCGAAACGACCCCGGTCAATCATCTCAACGCCGACTTCCACAGTCTCGACGCCCTGCTCCGCATAGGGCGCACGCTCACCCGAGCGACTACCCAACCGGAATGCCGCCGGTTCGCAATCGACTTCGCAGAAAGCGTGCAGCTGCCATCGATCTCCATCGTCGAGACTCGTTCGGCTCGAAACTCGAACTTCGCCTCGCAGGCCGGTCGCGCGACGTAGCACGACCTGCACGTCACGGCGTTCGCCCTCTCTCAGGACAAGCGGACGATGGCATACGAGACCGCGAAGGGTCGGGGCCTCTTGGGGCCACGTCGAAGCACAGGCTGCCTGGATGAGTTCCAGGAAGAGCCCAGCCGAGGCCTCGGAGGATCCGGATCGCTTCAGGTCTGCCACGAAGCCCGCAGAATCGACGTCATAGACGAAGTCCCAGGAACGAGTCGCAGGGTCGAGAGACGAATCCGTTGGCCGTCCGAGGAGAGGATGGGTCGGGCGAAAGCGATCGAGTCGCGTGCGCTCGCTGAACCAATATCGCTCTCGCTGGTAGGGGTAAAGCGGAAGGCGCGTGACATTTCCCGTCTCCGCATAACGCTCGAAATCGATCGCGGCACCCGCAACGAAGAGCGCCCCGAAATGAGCGGCGAGACTGATCGACTCACCCTGATCTCGAATCAGCGAAGGCACATAAGCGACGGGCTTTCCCGCCGCCTTCGCGATCTCCTCGACCGCGCGCGGCATACTTGGGTGGGGGGACACTTCGAGCACGATCTCCGCGCCCTCGGCGAGGACACCCTCGAAGCCCCGATCAAAGGAAACCGCCTCACGAAGATTCCGAACCCAATAGCCCGCATCGAGGCTCGAACCTTCGCGAATCTCGCCGTCGACGGTCGAATGAAAGGGGATCGTCGTGGTGCCCGGACGAATCGACGCAATCGCGCTACGGAAGGGCTCGCAGAGCGGATCCATGTGAAAGCAATGCGATGCGAAGTCGACCTCGAGGGTTCGTGCGAAAACCCCGTCTGCATCGAGCCCGGCGATCCAGCTCTCGAGGGGAGCGCGGTCCCCCGAAACAATCGTCGTGCGCGGCGAGTTGACGCCCGCGATCTCGAGCACGGTCTCACGCCCAACAAGTCGAGCCTCGACTTCTTCTCTCGAAAGGGAGACAACCGCCATCCCGCCTGAACCGCTTGCTTGCGCGACAATCTTGCCGCGATGGCAGGCGAGCAACGCCACCGTCTCAAGATCGAGTGCGCCGGCGACATAAGCTGCAGCGATCTCGCCCATGCTTTGCCCGATGACCCGTGTCGGTCGGACGCCCCAACTCGACCAGAGCTCGGCCAGCGCGATTTCGATCGCGACCAGGACCGGCTGAAGCACGTCCAATCGATCGTTCCAGTCGAAACCCGCCTCGCCACGGAGGGCATCCGCGAGCGACCAGTCGACGTGCCGCGCGTAGGCCGATCCTAGACGATCGATCATCGAGGCGAAGGCCGGCTCCGACTCAAGGAGTTCGCGCCCCATCCCCAACCATTGACCGCCCTGCCCGGGAAAGACCATCACGATCTCCCGCGCCTGATCCGGACGCGCGGATCCCATCCGTGTCTCCGGCGTCGGTTCGCCCGCAAGATAGGCGTCGAGCGCGGTCGCCAGTTCGTCCAGGGAATCCCCCGCCACGCTCAGACGCTGAGCGCGGTGAGATCTTCGACAGGAGGCGGTGTAAACGAAGTCCTCGAGCGAGGCGCCGTTCGTCGACAAGTCATCAAGCGCTTCACGGAGTACGAGCACGTTGTCGCGAAGAGCCCTGGGCTCATGGGCCGAGATCGGAAGAACAATCGGTCGGCGTCGCGTCGTCGCGGCGGTGCTAGGGAGCTCCGTCCGGGGCGGCTCCTCCAGCACCACGTGAGCGTTCGTCCCGCTAATGCCGAACGAGTTGACGCCAGCAAGCATACGATCCGTCGAAGGCCACGGACCCGACTCAGCCTGTACGCGAACCGGCACATCGTCCCAGGGGATCATCGGGTTCGGCGTTTCGAAATGGAGTTGGGCGGGGAGCCATCGATGGCGCATCGCCAGACAGGTCTTGATCAGACCGGCAATTCCGGATGCGGATTCGGTGTGCCCCAGGTTCCCCTTGACCGACGCAACGCGAAGCGGAGATGCCTCATCGCGACCGGGGCCCATCACATCCGCGAGGGCCGCAATTTCCACGGGATCGCCAATCATGGTGCCGGTTCCATGGGTCTCGACATACTGAATGTCCGCCGGCGAGATCCCCGATTGGGCCGCCTGGGCATAGGCGTCGCGCATCGCCTGCGACTGGCCGTTGCGACCCGGCGCCATCATATGCCCGCCATCGCGCCCGTCGGAGCTGATCCCCGTTCCGCGAATCACGGCATAGATCGGGTCGTTCGCCTCGACGGCGTCCGCCAATCGCTTCAGCACGACGACGCCTGCCCCCTCGGCCCGAACGAAGCCATCCGCCGAGGCATCGAACGCCTTGCACGCGCCGCTCATCGAGAGCATCCCGCTTCGCGAAAGCGCGATATTCCCCTCTGGTGAGAGGAAGAGATTGACGCCTCCAGCCAGGGCCATATTCGATTCGCCGCGACGCAGACTCTCGCAAGCGAGATGAGTCGCGATCAGCGACGACGAACATGCCGTATCGAGGGTGAAGCTCGGACCCGTCACACCTAACAAGAAGGCGATCCGGCCCGACAGGACGGCATGGGACATCCCGCCGACCGTGAACACGTCATGGCCTCGATAGACCGCGGCCTCTCCGAGAACGCCGGCCCGCTCACGCGAGTAGTCCTCGGCCATGTAGCCCAGGATGACGGCGACCCGCTCTCCCGCGATCTCTTCCGGGACGATGCCCGCATCCTCAAGGGCGTCCCAGGTCACTTCGACCATGAGCCGCTGCTGGGGTTCCATCGTCAGCGCATCGCGCGGCGCGATTCCGAAGGCCGCCGGATCAAAGAGCTCGGGATGCTCGAGAAAGCCACCCTTCTTTGAAGAGATCTTCCCGGGGATCCGAGGCCTTGGATCATAGAAATGATCGATGTCGTAGCCGAGTTCGATGCGATGATCGGGGGCATCTCGGACGGTGTTTCGTCCTTCCCGGACGATGTCCCAGAACTCTTCGGGCCCGCGCGCATCGGCGTAGCGACAGCCGATGCCGACGATCGCCACCGCATCCTGATCAACCGAGGCCGAATCGCCGCCCGGAGAAGATGTCACGTCGCTCACGCCGGAAACACGGCCTGCTTGACGCGATGCCAGACGAGACGCCCAACCGGAGCCTCGCTCCCCACCGAGAGCGCCTGAGTCAGCAGCTCCAACCGGTCACCGTCGATCTTGAACCAACGTTCCTGGATCGTTCCCGTCCAGACTTCGAGGGCACTGACATCGACAAAATGACGAATTCGATCACCGTTCACTTCGAAGGGACCGGAGTAGGCCATAAACTGATCGTAGGTACTCGCCTTGGCGGCTTCGGAGAGCTCTCCGTCAGGAACACGACCGCGTTCGGCGTTCATGAACGCTGCCGACATGAAGCCGTCCGCGTTGTAGAACAAATATCCGGCCAGGTCTTTGCCGTACGGATAGGAGACTGCGCCATCCGGCATCTCGAGTTCGAAGGCATCCAGTTTCCAGGACCCGATCAGTCCCTGTTCATCGCTCATAGTTCCCCCCTACGAATGAGGAACGCAGCGTATGGAGGATGGACGAGCGCAACAAACGATCACGTCGGACCCAGCCCGGGCTTGAGTCCGAGATCGGACTCACGAACACTGGCGGTCGGACGAGATTCGCGATCGGCCTCTTCGACGCCTAATCTTTGTGTCCGTGATGAGGATTCCCTTTCGACTCAAACCTCGCCAGAGTCTGATCGAGCCTTCGCTTCTCGCTGGGCATCCACTCCTCGCATCGATTTTCGGCGCGGTTGTTCTTTCCGCATGCGCACAACTGCCCAGTGCGAGCGATGCTTCTTTCGCGAACTGCATCCCGCGATTCGAGGACAGCGCAGGCTGGTACGGGGCGGATGCCGCCTTCTCCGTGCCGCTCTCGACCGGGCCGGAACGGCGAACGCTCTGGCTCTTCGGCGACACCTTCGTCGAACGCGACCCCGAGCCGGGGCGACGCAGCTATCCATTCATTCATAACTCGATCGGGCTCTCCGTCTGCGACGCGCAAACGGGGTTCGAACTCGCGACGTATTGGCGCGGGCAGAACGGTGCGAACCCCAAAGCGTTCTTCTCACCCGACCCAGACGCAGTCTGGGTCCGCCGGGCGAAGCTCTCGGTTGACAAGCCCGCCTACTATTGGCCTTTCGACGGTTTCGTCTTCGAGGGCGCGCTCTATGTCGGGCTCTTGCGCGTCCTTCCCGATGAACCGAAGGGCCCCCTACGACTCCCCTTCCGACTCGCCGGGATGGACCTCGCTCAAATCGAAAACCCGGCGGATCCGCCCGCGACTTGGCGCATCACGACGCAACCTCTATCCGATGACCTAACACTGATTCCCGCCGCCGCGTTCGTCCTCGACAATGGATACGTCTACGCCTTCGCCTTCCGACAGGACTCGACCGGCCACTCGCCGCGCGCCCTCACCCGCTTTCCCGTCGCCGCGCTGCGATCCAAGCAACCCCTACCCGCCGCGTTCGAAACCCTCGCGAAGGACGGGACGTGGATCGCGGGCATTCGTGCGGAGCGAGCGAAGATCCTAATGGCGGACGATGCAACCGAGATGAGCGTGCATCGTGATGAAGGCCGCGATCGATGGCTCGCCGTCGATTCCTCCCCGCTCACAGCCGGCGCAGCACTGCGAAAGGGGAACGCCCTTCGAGTGCGGGTATCGAAGAGCCTCGCCGGACCGTGGTCCGACCCGGCGCCCCTCTATGTCATCCCCGAAACCCTCCCTCGGCCCGGCTCGCCCCCCGATCTGAATCTCGCGTGTTATGCCGGCAAGGCCCACGCACAGTTCTCAAGCGCGGACTCCCTCGCAATCACGTATGTTTGCAACTTATTCGCACATTCTGCCGACGAGGAATGGGCTGTGCTCGCACGACTCGCGGAATCGCCCTGGTTCTATCGCCCGATTGCGGCGCAGGTCCCGATTCCGGCACTCTCCGGCGAGGCCGAGGACTCGCGCAAGGGCACACAAAACGGTCTACCCTGACGCCCTCTTCGGACTGAACCGATGCCCCCTCGAGGACCCCTCGCGAAATGAACACTTCCGCTTCTGAACCCGATGCGATCGTCATCGGATCCGGACCCAACGGCCTGGCTGCCGCCATCGAGCTCGCTCGCAAGGGCGCAAGCGTCCTCGTCCTCGAAGCGGATGAGGAGGTCGGCGGCGGGACGCGAAGCGCTGAACTCACCCTGCCCGGCTTTCTGCACGATGTGTGCTCTGCCGTTCATCCGATGGGCATCCTCTCCCCCTATTACCGCACGCTCCCTCTTGAGGAGCACGGGCTCGAATGGGTGATCCCACCGGCCTCCGTCGCTCATCCCCTCGACGATGAAGACGCGGTGATGATCTATCGCGACCTTGACCGAACCGCCGACGAGCTCGGTCGCGACGGCGCCAACTACCGGCGCCTGATCAAGCCGCTCATGAACGATCCCCACGGCCTCATCGCCGATGCGATGGCTCCGCTCCGCATCCCCAAGCATCCGATCCAGATGGCCCGGTTCGGACTTCGCGCCGCATTCTCCGCGAATCGACTCGCGCGGCTGATCTTCCGAGACGAACGGGCGCGCGCGCTGCTCGCCGGTTGTGCCGGACACGCCGTGCTCCCCCTCAGCCAGCCGGTGACCGCCGGCCTCGGCACGCTATTCGCTCTGACCGCTCACGTCGAGAACTGGCCCGTTGCCCGCGGTGGCTCCCAATTCGTTGGCCGGGCCCTCGCCTCGTATTTCGAGAGCCTGGGCGGCAAGATCGAGCTCGGCCATCGCGTCGAACGCCTCGATGCGATCCCGAATTCGAAGGTGGTCATCTTCGACACGTCCCCAGAACAACTCTCGACGATCTCGGGCGACGCCTTGCCGGGTGGCTACCGCAAGCGACTCAGCCGATACCGCTACGGACCTGGCGTCTTCAAGCTCGACTGGGCGCTCGACGGACCCATCCCCTGGAAAGACGAACGCTGCCTCGAAGCGTCGACGGTTCACGTCGGCGGCACCCTCGACGAGATCTGCGCCTCGGAACGCGACATGTATGACGGTCGCTACAACGACCGCCCCTACCTCATTGTCTGTCAGCAGAGTCAGTTCGATGATTCCCGCGCACCGGAAGGCAAGCATACGGGCTACGCCTACTGTCATGTTCCGCACGGGTCGACCCTCGACCGAACGGAGGCCATCGAGGGCCAGATCGAGCGATTCGCACCGGGCTTCCGCGACCGTATTCTCGCGCGGCACTCGATGAACACGGAACAGTTCGAGGCGCATAACCCGAACTACAAGGGCGGCGCGATCACGGGTGGGGTGGCCGATGCACTTCAGCTCTTTAACAGCCCCGTCACGCGACTCGATCCCTACTCGACGCCAAACCCGCGCCTCTTTATCTGCTCGGCGGCGACGCCCCCCGGCGGCGGCGTCCACGGGCAAGGCGGCTACTGGGCCGCGCAATCGGCGCTTCGCCGAATCGGGCTGACGGGGTGAGCGGCGCCCCGCGCCGGGTCATCCTGACGCTCACTTGCGCCGCAAGCCTCCTCTACGTGGGAACAAGTCTGGCGAGCCCGCCGGAGTCCGTTCCGCTCGTCGAGCGAGGCCAAGTCAATCGCCTAACATCTTCCGAAGTGGCGGCCGGCTATCGCCTGCTCTTTGACGGTGTGACGGGAACAGGCTGGCGCGGCGTGGACTCCGAGGATTTCCCCTCCGAGGGCTGGTCCATCAAGAACGGCATCCTCAGCATTCGAGACGCGGGGATGCTCGAACTGCGCGCCGGTGGCGACCTCTTCAGCGTCGAGCGCTTTGGTGACTTCGTTTTCGATTTCGAGTTCCGCCTGAGCGAAGGCGCGAATAGCGGTGTGAAGTATCGCGCCGAGGTGCAGCGGCAGTTCGGATTCGTCCATTCGCTTGGCTGCGAGTACCAGATCCTCGACGACGCGCGGCATCCCGACGCGAGGCGAGGCCACGAGGGCAACCGACGCCTCGCTTCGCTCTACGACGTCATTCCCGCGCGGGATGTGAACGGAAGCGCGCCGGGCGGCGAACCGAAACGATGGCACCACGGACGAATCCATCTCGAGTCTGAGCACCTCGCGCACTATCTCAACGGCGTGCGCGTCCTCGCGGTGAAATTCGATTCAGAGGCCTGGAAATCGGCGGTCGCCGAGAGCAAATTCGCGGACCGCCCGGATTTCTGTTCCGGACCGCGGGGACACATCGTCCTGCAGGACCATGGGAACCACGTCCAGTTCCGGAACCTCAGAATCCGTACGCTGGATCGTCCGGGCGACGACTCCTAGAATCACCTGCACGCAGCCCTCGACTCCTACGCCGTCGATGTCCTTCAAGCGACACCGCGGCCCGCACCAAGGGAACCCTTCCGCATGACGCGCATCGCGCTCTTTATCCTGACGAACCTCGCCGTCGTCCTCGTGATCTCGGTGATCTTCTCCGTCTTCGGAATCGGCAACGTCCTCGACCAACAAGGCATCGACCTCGATCTGGTCAACCTCCTCATCTACTCCTCTGTGATCGGATTCACCGGCTCCCTCATCTCGCTCGCGATGTCGAAGATGATGGCCAAGCGATCGACCGGCTGTCAGAACATCGAAGACTCCCGTGATCCCGAAGCCCAATGGATCGTGAGTCGCGTCCGCGCCCACTCCGAGGCCGCCGGAATCGGGATGCCCGAAGTCTGTGTCTTCCCCGCAAATGAGCCGAACGCATTCGCGACCGGAATGCGCCGGGACAGCGCTCTGGTCGCCGTTTCCTCTGGGCTCCTGCGCAGCATGGAGCGGAACGAGGTCGACGCCGTCATCGGACACGAGATCGCCCACATCGCCAACGGAGACATGATCACGCTCACCCTGGTTCAGGGCGTTGTGAACACCTTCGTCGTCTTCTTCTCCCGGATCATCGGCCACGTCATCGACCGCACCGTCTTCAAGACCGAACGCGGACACGGTCCCGGCTTCTGGATCACCTCGATGGTCGCCCAGATCGCCCTTGGCTTCCTCGCATCGATCATCGTCGCGTGGTTCTCCCGCCGACGTGAGTTCCGCGCAGATGAAGGCGGTGCGCAGTATGCGGGAACCGAGAACATGATCGGCGCGCTTGAGCGACTCAAGGGTGGGACCGCGGAACTTCCCGACGGCATGGCGGCGTTCGGCATCGGCGGTGGTGGAATGATGGCGCTCTTCTCGACGCATCCTCCCCTCGATGATCGGATCGCAGCGCTCCGTGAGCGACGCGGTTAGGCCGAGCAATTTTTCTAGATTCCCACCCCAGGAGCCCCACATGACCGCACGCTACGAAGGCGATGCCTTCAAGAATCGATTCGGCCCGTGGGCGGTCATCGCCGGTGGTTCCGATGGGATCGGCGCAGCCTATGCACAGGAAGCTGCGCGCCGCGGCCTGAACGTTGCGCTCATCGCGCGACGGGCTGAACCGCTGCAGCAGCTCGCCCAGTCGATCGCCGACGATCACGGTGTCGACACGCGAACGATCCAGGCCGACCTCACGTCGGAGGACGTCGCCTCGCAGGTTGCCGCCGAAACCGAGGACCTCGACGTGGGCCTCTTCGTCTTTAATGCCGGATCGAATCCGGCGGCGGGGAGCTTCCTCGATCAGAGCGAAGCCGACGCCCAGTTCCTCGTCTCCCTCAGCTGTCGCGCACCCGTCGCCCTCGCCCACCATTTCGGGACCCGACTCCGCGCCCGCAAGCGCGGCGGCATCATCCTCATGTCATCCATGGCGTGCCTCGCCGGCGGCGGCAATCAGGCGACCTACTCCGCCACAAAGGCCTTCGACACGATTCTCGCGGAAGGCCTCTGGGTCGAACTCGCGCCCCACGACGTCGATGTACTGGGCGTGCTGGCAGGGGCAACGCGAACCGAGACGATGCTCGAACAGAGGCCCGATCAATTCGAGGCCGCGATGGATCCCGCCCTCGTTGCCGCCGGCGCGCTCGATCATCTCGGAAAGGGACCGAACTGCGTTCCCGGCGAAGAGAACCGCGCCGGCGCAAGGGGAATGTGGCCCGTGCCTCGCGTCGCACTCGTCAACGGGATGACTCAAGCCTCAGCGAGTCTCTTCGACCTCCCCTTCACGCCGGTCGAGGGTCTCGAGTTTCACGAAGGCGACTAACGAAGCCTCGAACCCGGCCCGCGCCGCAGGTCTCTGCCCCACTCCTTGGAGGTCGTCCCCATGTCGATCCCGAAAATCATCTCCGTCGACGATCACGTCGTCGAGCCGCCGGACCTCTGGAGCGCGCGACTCCCCAGTCGGTATCAGGATCGAGGCCCGCGAATCCTCCGCGAGCGCGGGAAGATGGGCGGCCCGACGGGCATGCAATGGGTAAAGGACGAAAGCGGCGACTGGGCGGATATCTGGTACTACGACGATCTTGTGTCCCCCTTCTCGAGACTCTCCGCAGCGGTTGGCATGGGCGACCTGGCCTTCGCGACGACGACCTTCGATGAGATCCGCCCCGGCTGTTGGAAGCAAAAGGAACGGCTTGAGGACATGGACCTCAATCACATGGACGTGTCCATCTGTTTCCCGAACACGCTCCCCCGGTTCTGCGGCCAGACTTTCATGGAGCGCGAAGACAAGGTGCTCGGGAAGCTCTGCGTCGAGGCCTACAACGATTGGATGATCGACGAGTGGTGTGCCGGCGATGGCCGGGGACGGTTGATTCCGCTCACGATCGTACCGCTCTGGGACGTTGAGCTCGCAGCCGCCGAGGTCCATCGATGTGCGAAGAAGGGAAGTTATGCGATCGCCTTCTCGGAGAATCCCCATCCGCTGGGTCTTCCCTCGATCCACTCAAAGTACTGGGACCCTCTGTTTCGCGCCTGCGAAGAAACCCAGACCGTCGTCTGCATGCATATCGGCTCATCCTCGAAGATGCCGATGACGACCCCGGATGCTCCCTTTATCGTGAGTTCGACGCTGACTTTTCAGAATGCCATGGGCTCACTGATCGACTACGTCTTCTCCGGAACGCTTGCCCGCTTCCCCGACCTAACGATCGCGTACTCCGAAGGACAGGTCGGATGGATGCCCTACATCATGGAGCGGATGGACAAGCTCTGGGAAGAACGCGTCGACAACTCCTTCGGCTCGAACTTACCGGAGCGGCCGACCTCCTACCTCAAGGACCGCGTCGTCGGCTGCATCTTCGATGACGAAACCGGGCTCGCGAATCGCGACCGTATCGGCATGGAGTTGATCACGTTCGAAACGGATTACCCACACGCGGACT
>Ga0316209_1000941_pt1 | contig 37585 bp, 41 predicted proteins | sample 6monopyrite_MG_FD_204945 | JGI IMG/M metagenome (GOLD analysis project Ga0316209, IMG submission 204945) | Microbial mat bacterial communities from mineral coupon in-situ incubated in ocean water Damariscotta River, Maine, United States -... | ecosystem: Environmental > Aquatic > Marine >...
GCTTCACGGTCTCAGCTTTGAACTCTTCCGTGAACCTTCTTCTCGTTCTCTTCGTCTTTGACATTTTGGACTCCTCGAGAAAGACTAGCTCCCTCGGGTGAGTCCACTTTTCCGTGCAGGGTCAGGGGGTGTCGCGAGCCATGAGTACCGGGTCGATGACAGGGCAAATGTAAACCTGAGCACATCCTGTGTCGAAGGCGCTTTGTTCTTGTCGTGTTTGCCGCGGTCGTCCTTTTCGCCGCACCCGCCTGGTCGCAAGTCCGCTTGGTCGGCCTCGGATCACCTTCGGGCGAGTCCGTTTCTAGAGCTCGAGACATCTCTGCCGACGGGACCGTTGTCGTCGGGCAAGGTTCCTCCGGAAATGCAGACCGATGGACCGCGAGCGGCGGTGCGGAAAGCCTCACGCCACTCGGATCGTTCTATCCGAGAGGAGTACGCGGAGCAGAATCACCTCGAGCGGAATCATCAGGGTCTCAATAATCGGCTGATCGAGAAGTCGCTTGGTGTCGTCGATAAAGGCTTAGAGTTTTGCGGCATAAACGGCTGGGCGGGATTCCTAGTGTTCTAAGCACGGAGTACTGCGTAGATGGTCGGCCGAGTTTCGCCACACTAGGGGTGCGGGCCTCTGGACTTCCCCCGTCTTCGCGGACACCTGGATGCCTACAGTCGAGGCGACAGAGGTGCCGGTGCATGTCGACAACTCCGGACCCCATCACATTCACGTCATGACGAACACGGCGTTGTCAGGCGGCCTTGAGATAGACGCACTTAAGGTCTGACGAACTCGACCGTGAAGCTGGACTCAAATGAGGTGCACCATCCTCGTCTCAGCGATAGCGTCGAGGCGACCGAGATCGCGGGTGTCTGGGAGACTGCTGAGACCACCGGCAGTCGAAACTCCGCGGGCGAACTTGCGACAATGCTACGCATCCGCCCCACTGAAGGGAAGTACTATGGCATCACAATCCTCATGCCGTCCATCCGGACGAACTCTTGAGTCATGCTCGCGATCGGCGATCAGTCTTCCCACGTCGGGGCCTTGCTCCGAAGCGTCTCCGTCGTGCTGGGCCGTGATTGTACTGTGCCTCTGCCTGCTCCTTGCTTCGTGTTCAACCACGGGCTCACAGAGGGTTGAGCAAGAGTCGCAACTAACTCGCGGACTCGCGCTAAGCGAGAAGGGACGACACGAAGAGGCGCTCAAGGCATTCGATCGCGCTGTTCAAATTGACCCGATGGTCGCGAACGCTCATTTGCAGCGAGGAAGTGCCCTGAATCTTCTGGGCCGACATGACGAAGCTCTGAAGGCATTCGATCAAGCGATCTCACTCGATGAGAATATTCCTCTCGCGCATGCGTTTCGCGGTGCTGCCCTCGTCGGACTGCTGCGCGAAGGAGACGCAGTGGTTGCGTTCGATCGAGCGATCGAACTCGACCCCACGCTCTCTGTCGCCTACTACAACAAGGGTACGCTTTTTGCGAAGCAGGGAAGATCCGCCGATGCTTTGTCGGCGTTCGATCGCCTCCTTGCGAACGATTCGGGCAATGCGCTTGCCCAATACAATCGCGCCCTTGTGCTTGAAGACCTCGGAAGAGTGATGGACGCTGTTGAGGCCTATCAGCGTGTGATCAACTTGGACCCGTTGAACGGGAATGCCCAATACAATCTGGGGATCTTGCTGACAGGACTCGGCCGCCACGACGAAGCACTCACGGCGTTTCGGACAGCGGGGCAAATCGAACCTGACTCCTCGGATATCCAGATTAACCGAGGGCACGTACTTCATCGCCTCGGTCGCAATGTGGAAGCGTTGGATGCGTACGACCTGGCACTCTCGCTCGGGCCTGGCACGGCTTCGAGTATGACTGGCCGAGGCAACGCACTGGTTTCTTTGGGACGACACGAAGAAGCGATCGAGGCATTCAACGAGGCCCTCCAGATCGATTCGTCAAACGTAAATGCTCATCTGTCCCTTGGGAATGCGCTTCACCGAAGCGGTCTGACAGAGGCCGCGCTTCGCTCGTGCACAGAGGCCGTAAGAATCGATCCACGCTCAACCCAGGCACATATTCTACGGGGCCAGATTTTGATCGAGGAGCGGCGTTTTGAAACGGCTCTTGCTGACTACGAACGGGTGGTCGAACTTGACCCTGAGAACGCGCACGCATACCGAACGATTGGTGGGATCCTTGGAGTTGTCCGACGCTACGATGAGGCCGTGATTGCCCTCGATCGAGCCATCGAAATTGACCCGTCAAATGCAGCCACACACCGCAATAGATCGACCGCGCTCAAACGGCTCGGGCGCGATCGAGAGGCACAGGCAGCGCTCGATCGGGCACGAGCGCTTGAGGGAAACTAGGTCGTGCTCTTCGACCGATAAAGCTGCATGACACCAGTATGTAGGAGGCTCCCTTTCGGCACCCGAGAGGGCACGTGGCCTCCGGTCGGCTCTCGAGCTTCCTTCCAACACGTGCGGTCATTCAGGAGTTCTTCCCCGCGGCATTCTAGAGCTCGTACCGCCTCGTCGACACATGCAGTCAAGGTGCAATCCGCGATGGGACTCGACCCATGTGTTCGTGGTATGCAGCACCGTATTTCTCCTAGAGCACTTCTTCCTCGGTGAGCGCATGCAGCAATAAGGCGAGCGCCCAAACTCGGGTCAGTAGCACCCCGATGGTAGAGTCAAAGATGACCGCGAGCCCAAGGCCGAATAGCATGTTGGCGAGGTGCTCGGAGTGGGCACCCGGCCGTTTCCCCCTCGGCCTCGAAGTCAGGTCGCTGCTAGGCCGTCGCTCGTACTGGCAGGAACCCCGGCCAGCGATCCATCAGCTGGATGCTTCGTTCGACGCATCTAGCCCAGCCTACGGGTATGCAAGAGTACTTGAGAGAGAGACACCGCGATCGAGCAAGCGACGTTGCGAGTCGCGCGCCGATGAACCCGGACCGGAAGCACAGGTAGAGCGCGAATGCGGAAATCGCGATCACGGCTGCGGCCAGGGCGAGCCCACGGCTGCCGATGCTCAAGAGATCAGTCGAATTCAATCTGGCGCCGAGCAAGACGCCCCCCGCCGGCACTACGACCTTGAGGATCCACAGCGTGCCGGGACGCCAAGCGTCGTTCGCCAGGCTGGAGTTCCCGGCGACGAGACCCAGGAGCATGGCCAGCATTGTTGCGTCGAGTAGCTGCAATTCGAAGGCCGCTTTCCCTACGAACTCTGCGGTCATCACAAGGAACGCAAGCACGGCACACACTGTGAGTCCGGCGCGCCGTGATGCGTCTCCAGTCTCTGGGGCGGAGTCGCGCAGCTCGGCGCCGGCTTCCATGTAGATCAAGTGCTCGGCCCAGCTCGCGTCTCGCTTCGGATCGTTGAAGGGGGCGAGTCGCTCTGGCGGTGCCGGCGGCGTCATTGACGGACCCTGTTCAGGCGCCATCGGGCGGGACGGATGACGGGAGGGCGCACGCGAGGGCTCCTTGCGGTTAGGTTGGTGGAAATCAGGGTGAGGTCGAGATTCTATGAATAAAATTCAATATTGAAAGTCACTCAATTTTTGAAATACTGTCCTTGATGACGAACTCGCAGCAGACGCGCGGACATCGCAAGAAGGAAAAGACCCGGGCGCAGCTCGTCGCCGCCGGATTGCGCGTCCTCGCGACCAAGGGGGAGGGGCTGGTTGCCAGCGATGTCACCGCGGAGGCCGACGTCGCGATCGGCACTTTCTACAACTACTTCGCGGACCGTGACGCCCTGATCGACGTGATCACGGAGGAGCAGCTTCACACCCTTGCCGCCACAGCGTCGACTTTTGAAAAACCGATACCGGATCCCGCCCTACGCGTCGCGTTGACCGCCGCGGCGGTCCTACATCGGGCGGCGACCGATGATCCCTGGGCGCGTCTCGTTATGCGGCTCGTGAGCCGGCCGACGATCTACAATCGAATCAACGGCTTTCTGCGCGATGACCTCGCGGAAGGACTCGCGCAAGGTCGCTTCAACACTAAGCCCGACGACGCCACGCTGGATCAAATCACCGGGCTCCTCGTGATGACCATTCGCCGCATCGCGGCGGGCGAAGCCAAGTCCACCACTGCGAGTCGAGCTGTGGCGCGATGCCTCCGAGCGCTCGGTGTGCCCGAAGACGAGGCGGCTGACCTGGCCAAGACCGCCGCCCGGATGATCGTACGGAAGCGGCGAGCCTCCGGCGGACTGAGGAGCGACTAATGATAAGGACCGAATGCGTCCGTTCGCGTTGCGTAAAGGATTCGAAAGAATGAGCGAACCAACCCGCGAGATCGAGACTGAGGTCGCCATCATTGGTGGGGGTCCCGTTGGCTTATGTCTGGCGTTGGAGCTGAGCTCACGCGGTGTGGCTTGCGCCGTGTTCGAACGACGGCGTGAAGAGGAGCCCGTCTTCCCCACTGCGAATCACATCAGCGTACGCACGATGGAACAACTCCGGCGTCATGGGCTATCCGGCGCGGTGAGCGAAGCATTCAGGCCGGACTGGGGAGGCGACTTCATCTGTCTCACGCACATCGGAGGCCACGAGGTCGCCCGTGTCGAGGACGCACTGGCCGACTCCTGCGCCCGAACAGATTCGCCGGAGCGTGAGGTGTGGGCGCCAAAGCCTTGCTTCGATCCGATTCTCGAGCGCGCCGTGCGGGCCACCAGCTCGGCAGCGATCCATTATGGGGTCAGAATCGAATCGGTCGTCGAATCGCAGACAGGCACGGTCTCCAAGGGGCTTGATGCCGAGGGGCATCCGGTCCACGTCCGCGCAAAGTATGCGGTTGCTTGTGATGGTGCGGGCAGTCGCGTCCGCGAGTCGCTCGGAATCGAGATGGTCGGCCCGCCGCCGATCCCAATCCAGGTCCATTCCGCCTTCTTTAGGTCGCGCGTGGTTGCCGAGCGTGTGCCTCCTGGCGCCGTGCAGTACCAGCTGCTCGGTACGGAGTCCGGTCCGACCCCTTCACCGATCGGGGCGGCACTGATGATCACCGTCGATGGCTACGATCTTTGGCGGATCCATGGCTTGGGACTCGATGCCGAGGACGAGGCGAAGACAGCGGCGCGACTTGCGGAACTCGGCGCGCCGGACGCGGAGATCCTCGCCATGAGCGCGTGGACACCGCGCCAAGCCCTCTGCTCGTCCTTCCGCGCCGGGAGCATCTTCCTCGCTGGAGACGCGGCGCACGTTGTGACTCCCTTCGGTGGCCTCGGGGTGAATACGGGTATGGGCGACGCGTTCGACCTCGGCTGGAAGCTCGAAGCCACGCTGCGAGGGTGGGGTGGGCCGCGGCTGCTAGCGGACAGCTACGAGATTGAACGCCGACGCGCTGCGCTCGACCTCTTCCGCTACCAGGGTGTGGACTTCTCGGGCGCCGAGCCGAAGCGACTCGGTCCTCCGCTGCCGATGCATGAAGTGCCGGGCGAGGAACTATGGCGATCCGACGCTAGCGGGGATGCCGCGCGCCGTGAGTTCGGCGTCGGCCTCGTGGCCTCGCGTGGGGACGAGTATGTTAAGCCGCAGCTCGATCTGGGCACGCGCTATGACGACTCGCCGATTATTGTCGACGACGGATCACCGTCCGTTGATCGCACGAACAATCGCATCTACGAGCCCACGACAAAGCCGGGGGGGCGCGCGCCACACGTTCCACTCGGGGGAGGTCGGTCGACGCTCGACTTCTTCGGAGACGGGTTTACGCTCGTCTGTACCGAAGCGAATACGGACGCGTCTTTGCTCGAGCGGGCGGCGGAGCGGCGCGGGGTCCCGCTGCGGGTCGAGGTCGCGCCTAAGGCGGCCACCGCCTACGAGCTTCCCTTTACGCTCGTTCGTCCGGACGGTGTGGTTGCTTGGCGCGGGGGAACGATGCCGGCCGATCCCGGCGAGGTGTTCGACAGAGTGGTCGGGATTGAATGAAGCGTCTGCTCTTTCTCGCGCTCCTCATCGGTTTGGTGGTTCTCGCCTGGGGAACCGGGCTTCACGAGAAGGTCGAGATCGAAACGATCCGCGATCTGGTCGACGGGGCGGGCGCTTGGGGGCCTGTGCTCTTCATCGTTCTCTTCGGGCTCGAAGGACTCGGCGTTCCCGGCATTGTCTTTATGGTGGCTGCGGTCGCGATCTGGCCCCCTTCGCTCGCCTTTGCCTACAACTTCCTCGGCGCGCAAATGGCAGGACTCGTCGGGTTCGGCTTCGCGCGCTGGGTGGGGCGCGATTGGGTCGCCGAGCGCCTGCCCGATCGCGTCCGCCGCTACGAATCGAGGATCGAAGAGCGCGGACTCGCGACGGTCATTCTTGTACGGCTCGTCTTCTTCCTTGCCCCGCCCGCCCACTGGCTGCTCGGGCTGTCCCCCGTCCGCTTTCGCGACTACCTGGTGGGAACGGCGATCGGAATGCTCCCGTGGCTCGTCGCGGTCAGCTACGGCGGGAGCCACGCGTTCCGTTGGCTTACCGAGCAGCCGCCGGAGACGTGGATGATGCTCGGGGCGGTCGTCGTCGCGGGGGGTGTTGTCTGGCGGGGGCTGAAGCGACATCGCACACCTAACGGGCAGAGCAAAGTCTCGAGCCCGTGAGATCACAGGTGAAAAGGGGGGCATAGCCATGCTGCTCTCGACGAGCGAAATTCGAACGACGGAAGTCCTGGGTTGGCGCGGCCTCCACCTACTGCATTTCTCCATGTCGTCGTGCTCGCAGAAAGTCCGGATTCTGCTTCGCGAGAAGGAGCTTTCGTGGACGTCCCATCCCGTGAACCTCACCCAGGGTGAGCAGAAGACCGACTGGTATCGCGGAATCAATCCGAACGGTGTGGTCCCTGTGCTCGTTCATGATGGCGACGTCCATATCGAGAGCAACGACATCCTCGCCTATCTCGATCGCACGTTCCCGTCGGAGCAAGGATCCTACTTTCCATCGGACGAGGCGGAGAAGGGAGCCGCCAAGCGGTTGATGGAACTCGAGGACGAGCTGCACTCCGATCTCCGGAACATCACCTTCACCTTCTTTGTTCCAGGCAAATTGATGAAGGATGCGCCGGTCCTGAGCGAGGACGAGGTCGACGCCTCGATCCGCCGCTTTCGAGACGCGTTTTTGGAACTCGAGCAGATCATTCACGAGTCGGGCTACTTAAGTGGCGATCGGATGATGCTGCCGGATATCGCTTGGTTCATTTCGATGCATCGTCTCGTGTCGGGCGGCTATCCGATCGACCAGCATCCTCGGCTCGCTGCCTGGTATGCACGTCTCTCGAAACGCCCGTCGATGTCGGCAGAGATCGCGCAGGGGCCCGTGCTTGCGCGGGTAGCGGGGCAGCTTTTTCGGTGGTGGAAGAGGACGTCACGATCTTCGATCCGAGATCGGTCTCCGCAGGGCGGGTGATCGCCTTGGCTTATGAGTCCGGCTTGGCCAAGACGTGCACGACGCAGACTGCGCCAACACCGACCATGTGGGCAAGTCCGACTCGCGCACCGTCGTGTTGTCGGTCGTGCGCTTCGCCTCGTAGCTGGGTGGCGATTTCGCAAATCTGCCCGACGCCTGTCGGGCCGATCGGATGCCCCATGGCGAGAAGGCCTCCGGAGGGGCTGACCGCAACGCGGCCGCCGATGTCGAATTCGCCCTTCATGAGGGCTTCGGCGGCGGTCCCGGGAGCGGCGATTCCGATCGCTTCGATGTAGAGCATTTCCTCGACGGTGAATGCGTCATGGAGCTCGACGATATCCAGCTCTTCCGCCGAGACGGAGGCTGACTCGAGTGCGCCGAGCGTTGTTTCCTTCGTGAGCGCCGCGTCGAAGTTTTCATCCTTGTAGACCGTTTCCGTACGGCATTCCGACGACAACACTTTGACGGCTCGGGATTGCTCGATTCCCAGTCTCTTGATCGCGTCTTCCGAAGCGACGATGACCGCAGCCGCTCCTTCGCCGACGGGGCAACACTGATGTCGCGTGAGCGGGCCGCTGATGTAGGGCGGTGCCATGACCTCCTCGAGGGATCGTGCTTTCCGGCGCTGAGCATTGGGGTTGAGGGAGCCGTTCAGGCTGTTCTTGACGGCGACCTGAGCAAATTGTTCTGGGGTGGCGCCGTAGTCATGCATGTACCGGTTCGCGAGCAAGGCGAAATGCGTGAAGGGAACGACGCGGCTGCCCACGAGATCCGTTAGGCCTGCCGCCTTTTGGGGCATCTTGGCGCCGATCGGCTTGTCGACTCCGACTGCGATCGCGACATCGACGAGCCCAGAGGCGACCTCCATGCATGCTAGGCGAAATGCCGTAGAGCCCGAAGCGGAGGCGTTCTCGACCTGTGCCATTGGGATTCCGGATGCCCCGAAGTGCCGATACATGAGTCTTGACATCCCCATCGCCGTCGTGGCCGTTCCTGTATAAGCGGATTCGACGTCCTTCCAGGAAAGGCCCGCGTCCGTCAGCGCGCCACGAATTGCGTCGACGCCAAGTGCGGTGTAGGGCGTCGCACTCGGTCGCTGATAGGGGTGGAAGCCGACACCGACGACGGATACGGGCCGCAGATCTCGTAGGGCTTTCGTCATTTCGGCGCTCCCTTCTCAGCGGAGTCATTGAGGTCATCGAGTCGGAAGTGGGGCTCGGCGATCTCGTTGCCGTCGTCGTCCGTGCCGACCACGACCCATTCGGCGGACACTCTGCGGCCGATCGAGTCGGCGTCGAGGGCTTCGATCAGGAATGCGCGTGTGAGCGGTCCCGCGTCGAGTGAGACTTCGCCGACAGTGAAGGGCGTTTCCACTTTTGGGTTCGCGTGAAGATGAACCGTTGCGACGGAATGCAGGGTGCCACGCGCGGCGAGATCCGCCGCTTCGAGTTTTGTACTTCCGCAAACTTCACAGCCTATGCCGAGGGGAGGGAAGAAGACGGCGTCGCAATCGGCGCAGCGACTTCCTATCAGCGTCGGAGGCGATTGGTTGACGTCATAGAGAGTCGGGTGGGCAGCCAACTTGGTCATGCAGAGTCCTTTATCACTAACTTGTTGACAGCAAGCAAGTTTATTATAGGGTTCGATTCATGACTGTCCAGCTCTCAGAACGCCAGACTCAGGTCGAGCGCCGCGCGAATGCCGAAGGGGCGCTCCTCGATGCGGCGGCAATTCTCTTTGCGACCAAGGGAGTTCGCCGGACGTCGCTTGCCGAGATTGGTGAACGCGCCGGGTACAGCCGCGGTCTCGTTAGCCACCACTTTGGTTCAAAGGATGCCCTGATCGAGCGTCTCGCCCGGCGCGATCAAGATCAATTCATCGCCCTGGTTGAGCAGGTCTCCGCGGATACCGGTCGCGAGAAACTCCTTGCGATTCTCGAAGAGTATTTCCGTGCGTATGAATCGCCGACCCCGGAGTCGCGGTCGTTCCAGGTTCTTTGGGGAGAGGCGCTGGCGGACTCGGGGGCCACTTCGTTTAGAGAGGCAGACGAACGAAGCCGCCGCCTCGTCGCCGCGCTTGTTCGAGCGGGCCACGAGGATGGTTCGATTTCGAAGAACGTCTCGCCCGAATCTTTCGGGGTTCTTCTGCTCGGCCTTCTTCGCGGTACGGCGGCGCAGCTGATTACGGCGCCCGGTGCTGTCGACTTACCCGAACTAACACTGCAGTGTCGGAACACGATTGAGGCGATCTGCCGAAGCTGACTGTATCCGATCAGAGGAAACCAATTGCTGATTGAACCCCGACTGGAATCGACCCTTCTCTTGGACCAGGTCGCGATCGTGACTGGAGGAAGCCGAGGGATTGGTGGTGCGAGCTCGGAGATGCTCGCGGCCAACGGCGCGCATGTTGTTGTCGCCGATGTCGACGAAGCGGCCGCGAAGAAGGCGGTCGACAGTATCTGCTCAGCCTACGGCGAGGGGCGTGCGAGCGCATTCGTGGGGGATCTTGTTGCTTCGGGGACCTGCGAGGACCTGGTGGACTCGACGGTCGAAGCGAACGGCCGGGTCGACATCGTTGTGAACAATGCGGGATATGTCTGGGATGGTGGTGTTCATTCAATGAGCGACGAGCAGTTTCAGGCGATGCTCGACATCCATCTGATCGTGCCGTTTCGAATGGCGCGTGCGTGTGCTCCCCATTTTCGCGAGCAAGCCCAAGCAGAGGATGCCGAGGGCTTTCGGAAGTTCATCATGGTTTCGTCGATGGCTGCGCAATGGGGACTTGCTGGCGCCGCCAACTATGCATCCGCCAAGGCGGGCATGCTTGGGCTGATGCGCACTCTCGCACTCGAATGGGGCCGGATCCGGGTGAACTCGAATGCAGTCGCGTTCGGCGCTGTGCAGACGCGCTTTGGCTTGCCGCAAACCGACGCCGAAACGATCAAGACGGGTGGGCGGGAGATCCGTGTTGGCATGACGGACAAGCAGGCCAAGCAAGCCGGCGCAGAGATCGACGCGACTAAGGTCTGGAGCGACGAGGAAATCTATCAGCCGAAACGGAACCGCATGGTCGCGCTCGGTCGCCACGGGACGATTCGTGAGGCGGCCGAATCGATCTTTTGGCTGGCGTCGCCGCTCTCCGACTACGTAACTGGTCAGGTGATTCCGGTAAGCGGTGGAGCCCGCGGCGGGTTGAGCTAGTTCCCGACGCTAGGGACGTTTGAGCGAGTACGATCGAAGGAGGTCGAATAACATGGACGAAGCCGAAGCGGGGTCGCCCGAATTCTGGGCGGATAAGTCGCCCGACGCCGTCGCTGTGATCGATGGCGATGAAAAGTTGACCTATCGCGACTGGAACGATCGCGCGAACCGGGTCGCGGATGCCCTCTATGATCTTGGGCTGCGGAAGGGCGATCTGATCGGAATGCGATTCCGGCTCGGCTTCGCGTGGTTCATCGTTCAACGCGCCCTCCAAAAGCTGGGCGCCGGACAAGTCGCCGTCAACTACAAGCTCACACCCGACGAGGCGCTCTACATCCTCAAGGACAGCGGGGCAAAGGGCTTGGCGTGCGACGATGAGGATGCGTCACGATGGACGGAGCTCGACTGTGGCACTCTCATTACGGTTGGGCAGCCGGCGGAGAGCAAGAGCCATCGACTCGAGGACCTCGAGTCGAATGGCAAGCCGACCGCTCGGTTCGGGCCCGTCAGACCGAAGATCATTCTCTACACGTCCGGAACGACGGGCCGACCGCGGGGAGTCCCGCCGGTTGATCCAGGGGCCGTCGATATCCCACGCCTGCTCAAGTATATGGCGTCCGTCGGTGGATCTCCGCCGACGCTCCCGAACGCGACCGTCTTCATGACCCTACCAGTCCATCATGGTGCCGGCGTGGCGGCGGCGACGTCCGCTGCGGCGCGCGGCGGAACGGCAGTGCTACTCGACCGATTTGATCCGGAGCGAGCGCTTCAGCTGATCGACCGTTGGAAAATTCAACATTGGATCGCAGTTCCGACGATGCTCCTGCGTGTTCAAGGGCTGACTGAAGACACTATTCAGCAGTACGACCTTTCGTCGCTCGTCTCGCTCAGCACGGGTGCAGCGCCGGTTCCCCAGTCTCTCAAGGTTTGGCTCATTGAGCTGCTTGGCGATGACGTGCTTTGGGAAGCCTACGGGTGCAGCGAAGCCGGCATGATTTCCTTTTCGGCGCCAGAGCATCAACTCACGAAGCCTGGAAGTAGCGGCCTACCTTTCGAGGGCGTCGAAATCAACATCGTCGATGAAGACTGGACGCGACTGCCTGCCGGAACGACGGGCGAGATCGCGGTGAATACGCCGACGGTTCTCAAGAACTATCTAGGGCGGGGCGCGCTCGGTGAAGACACGGTCAAGGATGGCTTCTACCGAACCGGGGACGTTGGGCATCTCGACGAAGACGGATTTTTGTTCATCACGGATCGGGTGAAGGACATGATCGTTGCCGGGGGCGTGAATATCTATCCGGCCGAAATCGAGGAGGCCATCGTCGGCCATCCCGACGTGGAAGACTGCGCTGTAATCGGTATCCCGCAGGATGACTTCGGCGAACAGGTACTCGCCTTCGTGGTCGCACGAGCAGGGCGTCCGGTCACGAGCGATTCGATTCTGAGTTTTCTCGAAGACAAGCTGGCCGGCTTCAAGCGGCCGCGCGTTTTCGAGTTCGTGGAATCGCTCCCGCTCAGCCCAATGGGGAAAGTGCTCAAAACAGAGCTTCGCGCTCCGTACTGGAAGGATCGGGAGCGGAGCGTCTGAAAACTCTGCACGCCTCATTTGGGCTGGCGCCCGCAAATCTCACATTCAAAGAAGGCACGCATGACAGACAACAACACCTCTGAAGTACCGGGCGCTTCGCCGACCGGCACGGACGCCATTCGCACAGAGCGAATTGATGAACACATTTTCCTGATTCGCATTGACCGGCCACATCGACGCAACGCATTCGATGGTGCGACTGCGCGGGCAATGGAAGCGACGCTCGATGAATACGAGGCGGACAAGACGCTTCGCTGCGCGATCGTGACCGGGTCTGACATCGTGTTTTCGTCAGGCCAGGATTTGATTGCTGCGGCGCATGGCGACATGGGTGTTTCGAAAAAGCGCGGCGGGTTCGGGATCATGGCTGTGCCGCCGACGAAGCCGATCATCGCCGCCGTTGAAGGGCATGCGCTCGCCGGCGGACTCGAGCTTTGCCTATCGTGCGATCTCATCGTTTCTTCGCGAACGGCGACGATGGGGATTCCGGAAGCCGCCCGCTCGCTGGTTGCCGTTGGGGGCGGATTGTTTCGTCTTCCCAAACGAATCCCGTATCACCTCGCCATGGAGTTGGCGCTCACGGGCAAGGCCTGGCCGGCCACGCGAATGGCAGAGCTTGGACTCGTCAACCGACTGACCGAGCCGGGTGAGGCGCTTAATGCCGCGCTCGAACTGGCGGCGGAAGTGATCGCGGCGGGTCCTCTGGCTGTGCAAGCCAGCAAGCAGATCGTCCAGCATGCGTACGACTGGGAGGATGCCGACGGGTGGAAGAAGCAGATGCAGTACGCACGCCCGGTCATGGGATCGAAAGATCAAAAGGAAGGGCTAGCGGCCTTCGCCGAAAAGAGAGACCCGGTCTGGACAGGCGAATAACCCCCTGATTGGCGGACGCGAAGGAGCATGAACGAGATGTCTGAACAAACGAACCTATTGGATTTGAGTGGTCGGACTGCGCTCGTCACTGGGGCTGGTCAGGGAATCGGCGCAACAACCGCTCACTATCTCGCTGAGCATGGGGCGCAGGTTGTCGTCAATGATTTTGATGAGGCAAGAGCGGACGCTGTCGCCGGAGAGATTCGAGAACACGGGGGTAAGGCCGTAGGGATCCAAGCCGACGTAACGGATTTCGAGTCGGTGACGAGCATGATTGCTGAGGCGAAGGATGTGCTGGGAGTCGTAGACGTTCTCATCAATAACGCAGGCAATGCGGGCGCCAATCCAAGTCGTCCAAGCCGTGAGCCGTTCTGGGAGAAGGACCCCGCAGAGTGGGAAGCCTTCTTGCAAGTGAATCTCTACGGCGTCTTGAATTGTTGTCGTGCCGCGTTGCCTGGGATGATTGAAGCAGGGAAGGGCGGAAGGCTTCTTACCGTGATCAGTGAGGCCGGTCGTCAAGGCGAATCCGGACTGGAAGCATATTCTGCGGCGAAGGCCGGGGCTGCGGGACTCATGCGAGGCCTCGCGAGAACGGTCGCACGCTACGACATCACATCCAATTGCGTCGCGATCGGGGCGACCCGGACGCCCGCGGTCCAAGGCATGATGGAGAACGAGGAGTTCGCCAAGCGTGTACTCAAGAGTTACTTGATTCGCCGGTTCGGCGAGCCGAGTGACGTCGCTGCGATGTTGACCTTTCTCTCGTCCGAGTCTGCGAGTTGGATTACTGCACAGACGTATCCGGTGAACGGCGGATTCAGCGTGAGTCAGTAGGGATCGCTGAGGTTCCACGCGGCGTCGTTGGGCCTTGATTCAATATCCTGTCTGACTGGGCAGTCCTTGGATGCCCGTAGAAGTGGCAACGTGAATATGCTCCCGATTCCTGCAGGAAGCGGCGAGACCGCAGCGCCATGGAGGCGCTGGTCGCCTCGGTCTTACCCGAATTTCGCCGCCTCACTCACCTCGTCCAACAATCGGCGGATCGCCCCAGTCCTGGCGGATCGCGCTCGCGCAATTCTTGACTCGGCGCGTTCCGATTCGCGCTTCGAGCTCGCATTCGAGTTGTTCGATGATTTCCACCGCGTCGAGTCTCTGTGCACGGCCTTCCCGCCGAAAGACGATCACCTTGCCGCGTCGGTCGCGCGGATCGTCCTCGAGAGCGATCAGCTCTCGCTCTACGAGCGTCGTCGTCGCCTTGTGGATCGCCTGTCGCGAAACGCCGAGTTGCCGCGCAATCTCCGACGCTCGGTCGATGCCCGATGCGACGAAAAACATGATCTGTGACTCGGTCCCGCCAAGCGGCGCATACCCCCGCGCGGCGAGGTTCTCCTGAAGCGCGCGATCCATCCAGGTGAACGCACGCAGGAATCCCCACATGAGGTCGGAGCGAATCGGCTGAGTCTCGTCGGGCATCGCGAACGAAGAATGCCCGAGCATTTCTAAATGTCAACTTGGTTGACGTTTCGAGATGGCGCGACTACGGTCTATCCCAACTAAAGAAGCACGCATTGAGACTTGCGCCCGAATTCAGTGTGCACCGGAGACGAAGATGACAAGGCTGCTCTATCTGGAGGCGAGTCCTGGAAAGGACGCCTCCGTCTCGTCGAACCTCGCGAAGGGCTTCCTCGACGTCTATCGAGAGCGAAACCCCGACCACGAGATCGAGCACGTTCCGCTCTTCGAGGTCGACCTGCATCCGTTCGGCGCTGAAGGACGCGTGCAGAAGTTCGCGAACCTAGGATCCGTGATGTCCGGTCAGGGACCGATCGCGGCGGAAGGAGATTGGGCCGGGGCGATGTCCGAGATCGACCGCCTGAAGCGCGCGGACAAAGTCCTGCTCTCCGCGCCAATGTGGAATTTCTCGATTCCCTGGCGGCTGAAGCAATGGATCGATCTCGTCGCGCATATCGGCGAGACCGTGCTCATCGAGCCGCGGGACGGGGGTATCGACTACGTCGGTCAGATCACCGGCCGTCCGCTTCAGATGATCCTCTCGAGCGGCAGCCCCTATGAGATGCGGTTTCCGCTCGAGGGCGACGACAAGGCCGACTTCCAACGCGCCTATCTCGACCGGATATTCCGCTTCATCGGCTTCACCGACATCCGTCTCGTGAAGGCGCAACCGACGGGAGTGCCTCCGGGGCCCGATCGCGACGCGCTCGAGGCCGAGTGGAAGCGGCAAGCCGAAGAAGCCGCCGAGCAATTCTGACTTCGACGCTCCGCTCATCGAGACATACGCAGCCGCCGAATTCGACGTTGGCGGCTAGAGAGGTCCGGCCCATGTACGAAGCGCTGCATTACGCGCTCGCTCCCTACTACCTCTACATCAAGCTCGTGCACCTGCCGTTCGCCTTTCTCTGGGCGTTCAGCGTATTCATGGGGTACCAGAATTTCCTCGTTCCGGTCGTTCAAGCTTGGCGGCGGAACCCGCGCGACCCTGAGTTGATTCCGATGCGAAACTGGGTGTTCGAGCGATTCGACGAAGGCGTTGCCGTCGAGCATGTGGCGTTCCCCATGCTCGTGCTGAGCGGGATCCTGCTGATCATCGCCGGGGGATGGGGCCCGGAGAGTGGCTGGCTCGTTCTCAAGCTCGCGATCGTCGTTGCGATGATCGTCCCCATCGAGATCGTCGACTACTGGATCTCGCACATGAACGGGAACAAGCGGTACCTGCGCGACAAGGACGGCGGGGAACCCGACTGGGATGCCTACGAGGCTGCGCTCCATCGGCACTGGTGGTTCTTCCTCGTGACGACACCAATGATCGTCGTGATCGCGCTGGGCATCTTTTATCTGGCAATTACCAAACCCTTCTAGGGTTGGAGGAACGCTTCAATGGACCCCTATGAACCGGGCGAAGTGCCCGACCAGACCAACGCGCGCGATTTCGAAGGCGGCAACCGCAGGTTCTTCTGGATCTCGCTCGTCGTCGGCGCCTACTCCATCATCGCCGTCTATCTCATCTTCGCGCTCACTCGCTATTTGATGCTCGGCGACAGTTCTGTTTTCAGCTCTGGTGTCATTCCCTACCTGGTCGGAGGGTGCATCGCCTACATCGCGTTCAGCTACCGCACGATGCGGGACCTCGACGGTCAGATGGATAGTGGAACCAGCTGGGTGACGAGGCGCGCCACTGTCAAGTTGATCGAGACGCGCAATCACAAGAGGTTCGGATGAGCTGGTCAGCCTCACGCCTTCGAAGTCACTACCGATCGGCGTTGTTATTCGGCGCGTCTTTGGGGATGTGCATGCCGATGCCCGCGCATGCGGGCGGCGATCTCGAAGCAGGGCGCGCAAGGTCTGCCGTTTGCGCCGGATGCCACGGTGCCGCGGGTGTCACCACGAACCCCGCCTGGCCCAATCTCGCGGGTCAGAACTACACGTATCTAGTCAAACGCCTCAAGGATTTCCGCGACGGTGAGCGCGAGGATTCGGTGATGTCGGCGATGGCAAAACCGCTTTCCGATCGAGATGTCGAGAACCTCGCGACCTACTTCGCGAGCTTGCCATTGCGTGTGCCAAGGGATCGCTGAGGATTCTCCTGCCGCGGCGGGAAGAGGACGGTAGGGGGCGACTGCGGCGATTCGAGCTCGTCTCGCGCCGGGGCCGCATCGGATGACAAAGTCACGTGGTCTCCGACTCCGGGAGGAGCGTGGGGAGGATGCACGGGTCCTTGTGCTGTTTCAGGTACGCGGTTCGCCAGTTGAAGCGCTCTTCTCGAAGTTGCCAGAGCAGGTCGAAGGAATGTGACCTGTTTGGAGATTCTCGGAGCATTGGACTCCTGAGGAGATCGTCAGCACGAGCCACGTGCGAGGCACGCGTTCGAACGCCTTGGTTGGTAGAGGAAATCGAGCGAGTTTCGACTTGACCTAAAGTTGATCTAAGTGTTCCAAGAATCGAAACACGTTGCCAACGTGAGGGGGAGCTGCGAGCGATCAGCGAGCAGCGAGTGGAGCCGGCGAAGCCCGCGACCGGGCGCCAATTCGAATCTGGTCTCGTGCTCCATCGACGACGAAGCTCATCCCTCGAAGTCAGAAAACCGAAGAGGCCAAGGCACGCGTTCCGGCGAAACGACGTCACGCAAATCGCGATCGAGCGCTAGCCCCCGTACCGCTTCACGATCTGTCGCCCCAGCGCCATCATGTGGACCTCGTCCGGGCCATCGGCCTGGCGGCACCAGCGTGCATAGTTGAACGCTTCGGCCATCGGATAGTCGGCCGTCAGGCCCCCGGCGCCGTGAATCTGCATGCAGCGGTCGATCACGGTCTGGGCCATGAGCGGTACCGAGATCTTTGCGGCGGCGATGAAATCACGGGCGTCTTTCGCGCCGAGTTCGTCGATCCGGCCTGCGGTCTTGAGCGTCAACAGTCTCGCCTGTTCGATCTCGCTGAACGAAACGGCGATGCTCTCGAGTACCGACTGGTGTTCGGCAAGCTTTCGACCGAAGGTCTCGCGGCTGAGTGCGCGGCGACAGGCGAGTTCGAGTGCGCGCTGGGCGCTCCCGATGAGTCTCATGCAGTGGTGAATTCGACCGGGTCCCAGACGTCCCTGAGAAATTTCGAAGCCTCGCCCCTCGCCGAGCAGCATATTCTCCGCAGGCACGCGGACTTGGTTGAAATGCACCTCGGCGTGGCCGAGCGGCGCATCGTCGTAGCCAAGCGTCGTGAGCGGTCGGATGACTTCGACGCCCGGCGTGCCCTTCGGCACCAGGATCTGACTCTGTTGCTGATGCCGGTCCGGGTTGTCTGGGGCGGTCTTGCCCATGACGATGAAGATCTTCGTTCGTTCGTAGGGCGCGTTGGTGATGAACCACTTGCGTCCGTTAATGACGTACTCGTCTCCGTCCCGCGTGATCGAGGTGCGCACGTTCGTTGCGTCGCTCGAAGCGACGTCCGGCTCGGTCATGCAATAGGAGGAGCGGATTTCACCGCTGAGGAGCGGTTCGAGCCACTCTTCTTTCTGCGCCTCGGTGCCGTATTTGAGGAATACCTCCATGTTGCCGGTATCGGGCGCGTTGCAGTTGAAGACTTCGGGCGACCACAGGACGCGCCCCATCAGCTCCGCAAGCGAGCAGTAGTCTTTGTTGCTCAGTCCGCCGTGGTCTCTGGGTAGCCACAGATTCCACAGGCCCTGTTCCTTCGCCTTCGTCTTCAGCTCTTCCATGAGCGGGACCGTCGAGAACCGGTCGGGAAGGCTGTTGAGTTGTTCGTGGTAGGTCGTCTCGTTCGGGTAGATGTGCTCGTCCATGAACGACTGCAGACGGTCGTGGAGGTGTTCGACGGACGGTAAGTCGACGGAATTCATGAGGCGATCTTTTCCTTCTGCTCGGGCGTGCCCGCGATTTCGAGTACTTCCATGTTGCCCGTGTCGGGGGCGTTGCAGTTCACGCATTCGGCGGCGAGTGGGTTCTTGCCGAGCTCCGCCGCGATGTAGGCGTAGTCGAGACTACTGAGACCCTTGCCCCTCTTCGCGTCGGGCAGGAAGAAGTTCCAGAGGCCGAGCTCCTTCGCCTTGGCGCCGTCGAGCAGCTCCAATTGGCCGGGCTTCCGCGGAGATCCGCAGGTCGAACATCTCATCCGTTGCATCCATTCCGGGCACTAGAAAATTCCTCCAGCCTGCTCGCACTCGGTGCGGAAGCTTGTGATGTAGTCGGCACGTGCCTCGGGGCTTGGCTGCGTGGTTTGCGAGGCGACGATCTGACGGATGTCGTTCAGGCCCATCGCTCCGAAGAAATGGCGGAGGTAGGGCAGTTGGAAGTCGTAGGGGACGCCGATGGGCGTCGACGACCGAGTCAGCAGAAGCTGCACCGGTCGATTCCGCAACATCCCGACGTGGATCATCTTCTCAAAGTCGTAACCGAACGTGAGAATGGGCTGCATGATCACGTCCATATACGCCTTCATGGCCCAGGGCACCGAGTAGTTCCACATGGGACAAGAAACGACGATCTTGTCACTCGCGTCGAAGTGCTCGATCTGCGCCTTGACGGCATCCCAGATGGCCGCCTGCTCTGGACTCACGTCCTCCTGAAAGATCGGAGCGAACTTGGCGTGGGCTGCGTCCGCATCGAACCGCGGCACGTCCGCTTCGAAGACGTTCAGCGTCTCGATCGTGTCGTCGGGGTTCATCTTCCGATAGGCGTCGAGAAACCACGTAGCAAGCTGCGAAGAGCCCGAGCGGTCGGCGCGCGGGCTTCCCTCGAGATGAAGGATCCTGTTCATTTGGGGAGTCTCTTTCGGTGAAGGTCGGCGCTCAGATGTTGGCGAGGCAGAACTCGTGGACGAGGTTGGAGAACTTCTCCGTCTCGAATAACATGAGCTGATGCGGGGCGTCCTTCAGGATCTCGACCTGGACGGGGCCGCCGATCGTACCCGCGACGGCTTCGATGAGAGCGGGCGGGAAATTGGGATCCTTCTCGCCGGCGGTGAAGAGAACGGGCTTGGTGTTGTCGGTGATGGGGACCGGTGCTTCGTACTGGAAGATCGACGCCCAGGATGCAAGGTCGTAGCTCCAGGTGTTATTGGGATCGAGCTTTTTCTGCTGCCCGGCGCCGACGTACCCGTAGTCTTCGTCGAAGTTGAAGAACTTCTCGATATCGAGCTGAGCGCCCCGGCCCAGTCGTTCGAGAACGGCGATGACGTCGGGACTACGGAAGGCGGCGCCCTGCGCGGCCACGAGGGGGCTGCTGGGAATCGCGACCGACCCCATGCAGATGAGGCCCGACACGTCGGGTGAGTCGATCGCCGAGGACGCCGCTGCGCCGCCGAGACTCGAGCCGAGCAGAAAAACCGGAAGGCCACTTTCGGCCTTGACGTGGGCTGCGAAATCACGGCTGGCCTGCGCCCATTCTTCGAGGGTCCAGGTACCGCGCGGGCGGTTCGGCGTCGATCGGCCGTGGCCGGGCGCGTCGTAGCTCCACACGTCGGCGCCCTGCGCCGTATGGCGCTCGGCGAAGATCTCGTAGATGCCGCCGTGGCCGCCGAGTCCGTGCGAAATGACGAGCGCATACTTGGGATCGTCGCCTCGATAAACGTGGGCGTAGATCTCGTTCAGGATGTGTGATTCGAGCTTCATTTCGTTCCTCCCGACTTCGCGCGAAAAGCGATGTCCATTTCTTCGAGTGTTAGGGCACAGATCGGATGTTGCTTGATGCGCTCGTTGTAGTCGGCCAGCTTTGCGGGGATCGGACGCTCAAGCTTCAAGGCTGGGATCGCGAATCGCTCGACAAAGAACAGTGCCCCGACCAGCGCGCAGTCGGCAAGCGTGAGCGCATCACCAATCGCGAAGTCCGATCCCGCGAGCCCTGAGCGGTTGCGATACGTTTCGACCCACTCAAGCCCGGTCTCGACTTCGTCCGCCAATACCTTGACCTGCTGACGGTCGCCGCCGCCGAGATGCGCGAGGGTCTTGAACATCGGCGAGCATACGTAGAGGTCGTTGAGCCGTACCAGCAGCCTGACCTGCGCGCGCGCAATCGGGTCCGCAGGAAGAAGCGCGGGTTCGGGGTACAGATCTTCGATCAATTCGGAGATGGTTCCCGACTCCGTGATGACTGCATCTTCGATCTGGAGCGCGGGAATCTTGCCCGTCGGATTGATCGTCTTGTACTCGTCCGTGCTCATGCCACCCGGAGGCAGCTCGAACTTCACTTCGTCCTCGATCCCCTTGGCGCGAAGCTGGATGCGCACACGTGCGGCGTAGGGCGATAAATCGGCTTGGTAGAGGGTCATGCCCATGGCTGTTGCGGCTCTCCTTGGTTTGCGGTCGCTTCGGCCGACGTTAGGCCAGCGGATTCTGTGGTGGCTGGCCGAGGAGCAGGCGCCCGTAGTCGGCGTATCTCGATTCGCGGTCGAAGATGACGTGGTTGGAGCCCGTCGTGATGTCGCGCATCGCCCGCTGGATCGGGTTGTCGAGCCGGCTCCCGCTGGCGCCTGTCACCGAGCAGATATCCTGGACCGCCTCGCGGCACATGAACACGGCGTGTCCCATTCGGGTGAGCCAGGTGATCCGCGTTTCCATCGACGCCTGGTCGCGCTGCGCCATGACGTCGGCGAGAACGTCTCGAAGGACGAGCTCGGCGGCGTCGATCGAGAGCGAAGCGCTTGCGACGACAGACGGCTTGCCCTGAAGCTTTTCGAGGGCTCCGGCGGGAGGCTCGCTGGCGTTGATCTTCGCCTTCGTCTGCGAGAAATATTCGTCTCGGGCCATCTGAGCAGCGCCTAGCATCGGCAAGGCTGCGGCGAACCCGAGAATGGGGATGAGGGGGGTACGATAGAGGGGGGCTGAGTGGAGCCGTCGTGCTTCCCCCGTGGCATTCACGAGCTCGAGCATCGAAACGGTTCTCGTCTCGGGAACGAAGACGTCGTCAATCCGCATGTCGAACGAGCCCGTGCCGCACATCCCGGCGACGTGCCAGGTATCGACGGCCTCGACCTCTTCGCGCGGCAGGGCGAAGAAGTAGGGCAGCGGCGGCGACCCCTCTTCGACAACGAGCGCGCCCGCCAGGACCCAATCGGCGTGGATGATGCCCGTGCCCCACTGCCATTGGCCGTCGAGTCGGTAGCCGCCATCAACCTTTGTGGCCTTTCCGCCCGCGACGTTCAACGTGGCGGGAGAGAGCACGTAGTTGCGATCTGCGAAGACTTCGTTCTGGAAGCGCTCGGGATAGCCGCAGAACCAGAAGGCGTGCTCGATATAGAACCCGATGAGCCAGCCCATCGATGCGTCGGCTCGCGAGAGCGTAAGAGAGACCTCGAAGAACGTGTAGAGGTCGGCTTCACAGCCACCATGTGACTTCGGAACCATGAGCGAGAAGAGGCCGCTCTCTCGCACGGCATCGATGACTTCGTCGAGGGGACGTCGAGCGAGTTCTGCCTCCCGTGCCTTGGCGCGCAAGAGCGGTGCGAGTCTCTCGGCCGATTCGATCAGTTGCGCGGAGTCTTTTGCGATCCCTGTCATTCGTTCTCCAAGGTTAGTCGGCGACCCGAACTCAGAAAGCGTTCTCGAGGATCTCAAGGATCTGCTCGGGCGCTTCGATTGGGCGGGGGTTGGCTCGGACCCATGCGTTCGTCATGGCGGCGGAAGCGATCGCGTCGAAATGATCTCGCTCTACGCCGACGTCTCGAAGGCGCGCGGGAAGGCCGAGCTGTTCGACGACTGCTCGAATGGCGTCTCCGGCTGTAGCGCCGCCCAGCGCGACTGCGATTCGCTCCTGCGCGGAAGCGGTATGGGTTGCATTGAAGTCGAGCACGTGGGGCAGCATCACGCAGCTTGTATAGCCGTGCGGCACGCCCGCCACGGCGCCGAGTTGGTGGCCGATGCCGTGACTCGCGCCGTAGGCAACGCGGTTGAGGCCCGCACATGCCATCCACACGCCCATCTGACTATCGAGCCGCGCTTCGAGATCGGAGGGCTCGGCGGCGGTCGCAGGGAGAGCGCGGCCGAGGAGACGCAGGGCCTCGAGCGCGCCCGCGTCCGCGACGGGTTCGGGGGACGTTGAGCAAAGCGTCTCGACGGCATGATCGATCGCGCGCACTCCGGTCGAAAGCCAAAGGGGCATCGGCGTATTCAGCGTGATCGCGGGATCGAGCACGACCGCCGCCGGACCGATTTCCTTGCCCGAGAAGAGTTGCTTCGTCTGGGTGGCGGAGTCGACACAGCCGGAGAGATCACTGAACTCGGCGCCGGAGAGGGTGGTTGGTGCCGCGATCTGGCGAAGAGGTGGGGAAGCGACCGCCGGTGTGTGTCGCGAACCGTCTTCGGCGACCGAGATCGCGAAGGGTTCGAGTTCGTTAGGCGAGTGTACGTTTTCGGCGAGACAGAGGAGCGCCATCTTCACCGTGTCGATCGGTGTCCCACCGCCGACGGTCACGACCAGGTCGGCCCGCAACTCGCGAAGGAAGCGGGCGACTTCGAGGACGCCGTCGCGAGGAACGTGCTCGCGCGTTTGGGTGAAGGAGCCGGCGAAGCGGGTGCCTAACTTTGCTTCGAGGTTGGAGACGATGGGCGTCTTGGTCGCGATCGAGTTCGAGGCGACGATCGCGATCCGGTTCGCACCTCGCTCCTCGGCTTCGGCGGCCACGGCATCACCGATCGCGATTCCAAGGTGGACGCGGTCGAGGCGGAGATTCTCGAAGCTGCGGGGGCGGATCATGATGTCTTTCCTGTTCGGACTTATTGTCATACAATAATACCCTTCTAGCAAGCGTGAAGGAGAGCAGGGTGGCCCCCGGCTTCGAATCTGGCTTCGAATGGCAGACCCCTGCAGCGTTCAATTTTGCTGCAGATGTTGTCGACCGCTGGGCGGGCGATCCGGATCGGCTCGCCCTGATCGCGGTCGACGCGGACGGCACCGAGCGCCGCTTTACCTTCGTGGACGTCGCCCGGCGCGCGGCGCAGCTCGCCAACCTGTTGGCGGGACTTGGCGTCGAGCAGGGCGATCGCGTGATCGTGATGCTCCCGCGGATCCCCGAGTGGCAGATCGCGATGGTTGCGGCGACGCGCATGGGCGCCGTTCCGATTCCGTGCATCACGATGTTGACCGCCTCCGATCTCGCCTATCGCGTTGATCACGCGGGAGCGAAGGGCGTCATCACGACGGCCGCCGAGGTCGAGAAATTTGCTGGGCTCGACGATCTCAAAGCGCGTGTCTGCGTCGGAGACGCGCCTAGCGGCTGGACCTCCCTCGGCGATTCAGAGTCGCAGTCGGTCGAGTTCGCTCCCGCTCATGTGGCCTCCGACGATGCGGCAATCCTCTACTACACGTCGGGTTCGACAGGCTCGCCGAAGGGCGTCACGCATGCCGCGCGCGCGCTTTGGGCGTGGGAGAGTTCGGCGGAGCATTGGCTGGGCCTCGGTCCAGACGACCGGATTTGGTGCACCGCGGATACCGGATGGTCCAAGGCCGGGACGAGTATTCTCTTCGGCCCGTGGAGTCGCGGCGCATCGGTCCTGTTCTACGACGGCCCCTTCGACGCGCGCGCCCGCCTGGAACTGCTCGACCGATACGATGTGACCGTCTTTTGCGCTGCGAATACCGAGTTGCGCCGTCTCGTCCTCGAGGACGTTTCGGCTTTCGATTTGAGCAAGCTGCGCTCGACCGTGTCGGCGGGTGAGTCGGTGAACCCGGAGATCATCGAGCGTTGGCGCGAGCTCACCGGGACGACGGTCCTGGACGGATACGGCCAGACCGAGACGCTGATGACAGTGACGAATCGTCCCGGGCGAGAGGTGAAGCCGGGCTCGATGGGCATGCCGCTGCCTGGCGTCGAGGTCGCCGTGCGTACGCCGGACGGAAAGGCCGAGCAGCAGGGGACGGGAGAGCTACTGATCAAGCTTCCAAACCCGCAGCTCATGCTTGGCTACCGAGATGACCCTGCACGCACGGCCTCGGCGAAGGTTACGTTAGGTGACTCCGAATGGTTCGCGACCGGCGACAACGTCGAGATCGACGGCGAGGGCTACGTCTTTTATGTCGGCCGGGCCGACGACATCATCAACTCCTCTGGCTACCGAATCGGACCGCAAGAAGTCGAGAATGCGCTCTCGCGCCACGACGCGGTCCAGGAGTGTGCCGTGGTTGGTGTTCCCGACGACGAGCGCGGCGAACTCGTCAAGGCATGGGTCATTTTGAGCGAGGGGTACGCGGCGGGTGAGGAACTCGTGCGCGAACTCCAGCGACACGCGAAGGAAACGACCGCGCCTTACAAGTATCCGCGCGCGATTGCGTTCTGCGACGACCTCCCCAAGACGGTGACGGGCAAGATCCGTCGCAACATCTTGCGAGAAAGGGGGTAGCGATGGCGGGTAGCGATTTCGAAACACTCAAGAGAGCACCGGCCTACCGCATTGTCGAGGAAGCCGTCCGAAAGAAGATCCTCGACCGAGAACTCGCACCAGGCGAGCTGTTGCCGTCTGAAATTGATCTCGCCGAACAGCTCGGCGTGACTCGCCCGACGGTTCGCGAAGCGTTCCGCGCGCTCGAAACGACAGGACTCGTCGAACGCGGACCGCGCCGGCGAATGATGGTCACAGCGCCTTCGCCGCGCATCGTTCGCGACGCGATGCATGACGCGATCATGCTGCATGACGTTTCGTATCGCGCGTTGTGGGAGCTCAATATGGCGCTCGAGCCGCAGGCGTCTGCGCTCGCCGCGTCCAACGCCGAGCCCGAGGTCCTACACGCGATCGCCGCGAATCTGGGATCCACGGCCGAATGTCTCTCGGACCCCGACGCGCTCGTCGAACTCGACGTCGAGTTCCACGATCTCGTCGCCCGCGCGTCCGGCAACCACGCACTCCTCATCGCGCGCGAGCCGCTTGGCGCGCTTTTGCTTCCCGCCTATGGGACGGTCATTCGCACGATCGGTCCCGGCGAGCGCCTCCTTGAGGCGCATACGAAGATCTATGAGGCGCTTTGCAAGGGCGACGTCGAAGTCGCTCGTGATTGGATGGCGCGCCACATCCGTGACTTCCGTCGCGGATGTGAGCTTGCGGGGCTCGACTTCGACGAGCCGGTCTCGACGCAGCTCGGCGCTGACGAATAGTGAAACTTTCTAGAAGGGAGACTCCGCATGGGGCTTAGCAACGGTGTCCATCATCTCGCGGTGGGCACGGCCGATATTAAGCAGCAGATCGAATTCTTCACAGACGTGCTTGGTATGGAGCTCGTCGCGCTCTATTGGATGCACGGGGTCGAGGGGGCCTGGCACGGCTTTATGAAGCTGAACGACGCTTCGTATGTGGCATTCGTCCAGACGCCCGATATCCCGAACGTCGAACGCACGCTCGGAGTCACGCACTCGGGGAATGCGGGTAACCCCGTCGCCGGCGGCGCGATGCAGCACGTCGCGTTCAACGTCGATACGGAGGCAGAGCTGCTCGCGCTTCGCGATCGCATCCGCTCTCGCGGTGTCACCGTGATGGGCCCAGTCGATCACGGGATGTGCAAGTCGATGTACTTTGCGGGGCCGGAGGACCTCTCGCTCGAGATCGCCACGTCCGAGAAGCCGATCGACGGACGGGCGTGGGTGGACCCTGAGGTGGTCGAGCTTGCGGGAATCTCGGCAGAAGAACTCGAGCGCTACCGAAACCCGGCCAAGTATGAAGACGAAGGCGGAGGCGTGGCGCAACCCGCCTTCGACCCGGAGAAGCCCTGGATGCGCGGTTACGGAGAGGACGTGTACAAGATGGTCGCTGCGGCCCCGGATGAAGCCATTGCAGCGCAGGCGGAGCCGTTCAAAGAACCGCCCGTCAAGATCGACGGCTGAAGGCATGGCGGTATCGATCGACTTAACAGGCAAGGTTGCGCTTGTTGCCGGTGGCTCGAGCGGAATCGGCCTGGGGATTGCGCGTCGCTTCGAAGCAGCGGGAGCGACGGTGCACGTCACGGGCACGCGAGCGGCGGCTTCCGACTATGACAACGAAGAAGGAGGCACCCTCGATGGTCTCGGCTTTCACAGTCTGGACGTCGCGGACGACGGCGCAGTTCGTTCCTTCACCGAAGGCTTCGGCGACCTCGACGTACTGGTCTCAAGCGTCGGGACCGTCGCCTACGGCGGCCGGGAATACGACATTGACACCTTTCGAAAGGTCCTCGACGTGAACCTGAACGGCGTCATGCATCTATGTGCGGCATTTCGGGACCGACTGCGTCGAGATGCGGGCGAATCGAGCAGCATTGTGCTGGTGGGGTCGACGTCATCGTACATTGCAACGCCGGGCCAGCCAGCCTACGGCGCCAGCAAAGGGGCGATGGTCACGCTCACCCGATCGCTCGCGCAGGCGTGGGCGAAGCATCGAATTCGCGTCAATGGCGTCGCCCCCGGCTTTGTCGATACAAAACTAACGCGCCGAAGTCGCCAGGACGAAGCCGTGTATTCCGCGACGCTCGAGCGCATTCCCCTCGGCCGTTGGGGGGATCCCCACGAGATGGGAGATGTCGCGCTCTTTCTCGCTTCGCCGATGGCGTCGTACGTCACAGGGCAGATGCTGCTCGCCGACGGCGGCATCACGCTGATGTAGTTAGAGGAAGCTCGTGGAATCGAACCTCCCAAGCGACGTGGCCGCGGTACGCGCCGGCGAAGAAATGGACTGGCCTCGTTTGGAGGCTTGGCTTCGCCTTAACGTTCCGGATCTCGAAGGCGACATGGTCGTTGCGCAGTTCCCAGGCGGGCATGCGAACCTCACGTATTGCGTGGGGTTTAACGGGATCGAGCTCGTCGTCCGTCGGCCCCCTCACGGAACGATTGCGCCCGGGGCCCACGACATGGGACGCGAGTATCGTGTGTTGCACGGGCTCTCTCCGAGTTTCGATCGCGCGCCGCGCGTGTTCGGCTTCTGCGAGGACGACGCGGTGATCGGTGCGCCCTTCGTCGTGGTTGAGCGGAGACGGGGCATCGTCGTTCGTGATGAGATTCCCAAGGCGCTCTCGGGCTTTGAAAACATCGAAGCGCGCCTGAGTGCGGCTCTCATAGACGCGATGGTCGACCTGCATCGCGTCGATCCGAAGGCGGCAGGCCTCGAGAAGCTCGGGCGTGCGGACGGGTTTGTTGCGCGGCAGCTCGCCGGTTGGAATAAACGCTGGGCGCTCGCCGTCGATTCCGCGAACCCGCTCTTCGATGAGGTTTACGATGCGCTCATCGCGAGTCAGCCTCCGTCGCGTCACGTCTCGATCGTTCACAACGACTTCAAGCTCGATAACTGCATGTTCGATCCCGGCGAGCCCGACCGCGTGCATTCGATCTTCGACTGGGATATGGCGACCCTGGGTGATCCATTGGTCGAGCTCGGGACGCTTCTTAGCTACTGGCCTTCGGGCGAAGGCGGAGGTGCGGGATCACCGACGATTCAATTGGATATGTCACGCTTTCCGGGTCGCGAGGCTCTCGTCTCGCGGTACGCTGCGGCCGGCTTCGACGTGCAGGATCTGCACTGGTACATCGCGTTCGCGGAGTGGAAGCTTGCGGTGGTGCTCCAGCAGCTCTTTCGGCGCTTCGAAGTGGGACAGACGCAGGACGAGCGATTCGCTCGAATGGGCGCGTCGGTGGACCGCATCATCGAGACGGCCCGAGAATCGCTGCCGTCGTAGCCGTGTGTCGAGGCGCGGTCGGGCTGAGTCATGCCTATCTACATTGTGAAACGGAAGCCTTTCCCGATCAGGAGTCGCCACGATGCGAACCATTTTGTTAGTTGCCTGGCTGGTGAGTACGAGTCTTTTCGTCGGCCAGACTGCAGCGGCGGAAAGCGCAAGCTGTCCGAACGTCGTCGCGGGGGAGAAGCAGCTTCTGTGGGGTGACCTGCACGTCCACACGGCGCACTCGATGGATGCCTGGGCTTTTGGGGCGACGGCGACGCCGCGTGACGCCTACGCTTTCGCGAAGGGACAGCCGCTTCGCCTCGCGAACGGCGAGCTGAAGACAATCGACCGACCGCTCGATTTTGCGGCCGTGACAGACCATCCGGAAACCTGGGATCAAATGTACACCTGTACGGACCCCGAATACTCGGATGAGGAGCACTGTCAGAAGCTGCGGGCGCTCCATCGCGAGCGGCAGAGCGGCAATATCTTCTTCGGCTACCTCATCCCGATGGTCAGCAGCCAGCCGCCAAAACTGCCCGATTTCTGCGATCCCGAAAGTGGAAACTGCAGAGTCGCGCGCGACAATCAATGGCGTCGAGCTCAGTTCGCTGCGAATGAAGCCAACGACCCCTGCGAGTTCTCGGCACTGATCGGCTACGAATGGACCGCCTCACCCGGCGGTCGACATTGGCACCGTAATGTGATTTTTCGCAGTGACGCGGTTACGCCTCAGGCATACGACTTCGTTCGATTCCCCGAGATCCATGAGCTTTGGCAACAACTGGACCAGAATTGTCTCCAAGGGGATGGATGCCAGGTGTTGACGATTCCGCATAACATCAACTGGGCGGACGGAGGCCCGACCTTTGCCGTTGAGACGGAATCAGAGCAGCAGCGGGCGCTCCGCACGCGATTTGAGCGGCTGGCCGAGATCTTCCAAGAGAAGGGGGCGAGCGAGTGTTTACCCCCGCGCGCGGAAGATCTCGACGAAGACTGCGATTTCAACCTGGTCCCGGAGAATGCAGCGAAAGCCCGGCTCAGCAAAGTGGCGGGGACATACCCTGAGGAAGCCTGGACTCAGGCGAGATCTTCCTACTACCGCACTCTTCTGGGCCGCGGGCTTTTGGCCTACCAGGCAGGGGCCGATCGAGGGAACCCCTTGATGCTCGGCGCGATCGCGTCGACCGACACGCATTTCGGGACACCGGGTCGGGTGGCGGAAGGCGACTACACGCGCGGAATCTCGACGATGTTTCTCACCGATGAACAACAGCTAGCCAACGTCGACTTTAATCCCGGAGGCTTGGTCGCCGTCTGGGCAGAAGAGAACACCCGGGCCGGCGTCTTCGACGCGCTTGAGCGCCGCGAAGTCTATGGAACGAGCGGGCCGCGCATTGGGCTTAAGTTCGGCGTTGCAGGTGAAGGTTCCTGTAAGGGTCAGGGCGCAGTCTTGGACGTTCCGATGGGTGGGACGTTGACGGCGAAAGCCGGGGAGACTCTGCGATTCGCCGTTCAGGCGGCGAAAGACGAGGCGCCGCTTGCCAAGATCGAGATCATTAAGGGCGAAGTGAAGGACGGTCGTCTACACGAGCACGTGATGACCGTCGCAGAGTTCGAGGCGGGAAGAAACGAGGCTTGCGTGGTCTGGCAGGATCCATCGTTCAATGCTGCTAGCCCTGCCTACTGGTATGCCCGAGTGCTCGAGACGGAGACGCCGCGATGGAGCAAGCGACTTTGCGAAAGCGCAGAGCTGTGCGGCGACTTTCCGGAAGCCGACCAGATGGACTCTGAGCGCGCTTGGTCGTCGCCTATTTGGCACTTGCCTTAGCGGCTACGGGCGCCTGCGACTCACGGTAGGAAGTTCAGCCGAGACGCTGCGCGCTCCCGAATTCGTCCGGGTACGACCCCGCTGAAGCTTGAACTTCGCCGGACCAGTCGCGCCACATGTCTCTCTGCGGAGGATCCATCCGCAGCTGATCGAGGTCGTTACGCGCAAAGTCCCCGAGCACGGCGCATCGCATCACGCTCGAGTGGTTCTCGCCTGCGCTATGGACGAGCCGGTGATGCCAGAGAACGACGTCGCCAGCATTGCCATAGCAGTCTACGGGCTCCGTGTCTTCGAGGATCCGGGACAGCTCTTCGTGATAGGCGGGCGGGTTGAGCAGTCCCGAATAGCTGGGCATGTGGTCGTAGAACGGGATCCGTGCCTGGTCATATTGCATCCAGAATGTTGGGTAGAGGCGACGATGGGAGCCCGGCCAGACGTGGAATGCACCGCCGCGCGGTGGGCTGTCCGCGAGCAGGCCGACCATACTGAGCATGAATGGATGGCCGTCGGTATGCGGGCCGTCAGAGGAGGGGGCATCGCCTTCGTAGGGGAGGGTGCAGTAGATCCCGCGCGCGCCTTCGGTTCCGAGCGCGGGATCGACGGGGCCGCCGGGCCATGCGAAGCCATGACTACCCATCGGTGTGCCGCCGACCACAGGTTGCCGCAATTGCCCCTTGCCCAGAAGGGATTCGGCGGCGGCGGTTAGGGTTTCGGAGTAGACGAGATCGATGAGGTCCTGGGTCGCGCCGATCGAACGAAGCTGCCACCGAAAACCCTTTCTCAGGTTCGTCGCGTCTTCGAGTTCGTCTCCCTGCGAGAACGGGCCGACGTGTGTCGACGGATCGTCCCGTCGCATCGGCGACGTCGCCGGGAGTGAGTCCCAAAGTCGATCAAGAGCCCGCTCGCACAGGCGAGACGAGAGGGCACTCGGGAGGATCAGGTACCCGTTCGTTTTGAAGAATGCGATCTGATCAGGGCTCAAGGACATGGGGCTCTCCGCGTCAATCACGGCGTCTTGTGAGAGTTCGCACCGTCATTCTATCGAGGTCTCTGCCCCGAAGTCGACACCGACGCGCGCTAGGTCAGCTCGCACGTGTCGTGCCGCGAGGGCGTAGAAGAACACTGCGGCGAAGCTAGCACTGAGCGCCAGGAGCAACGCATAGCGAAGTCCCTCGGAGCCGACCGCCGGGTCGCGTGCGAGCACATCGCTCAGTAGGCCGACGAAGAAGGGCCCGAGTCCCTGGCCGATCAGGACACCGAGAAAGAGGAGTACCGTCGCAGCGAACGCGCGCATCCGCGGCCCCACGAGGTTCTGCGCTAGGCCAAATGCAGGTCCCAGGTAGACCGACCCCATCACACAGGGCAGGAAATACAGGAGAAGCGCAATACGATGGTCTTCGTGAAGGAAGGTCGCTATGGCGAAGGGAAGCGCAATCACGGCCGCGATCGCGGGAATGCCGACGAACCATCTCGGGTCGCGCCGCCCCAGTCGCTCGGCGAGGAGACCACCCCCGATGACACCGACGAGCGTTCCGAATAACGACAGACCCGCGAGCCACGTGCCGATCTCGCCGTGGGACAGGCCATGGCTGCGAGAAAGAAAGGGGGGGAGCCAGGTCCAGATTCCGAAGGTCGTAAAGTTGTGGAGCGAAGCACCGAGCGCCATCCACCGGAAGCTCGGAGACTCGACGAAGAGGTGGCGCAGGATTTCACGGACGGGAGGCGCTTCACCCTCGGTCTGCGGTGTTCCTTCGTCGAAGCGCCCGCGCTCTGGTTCTTCGAGCGTGAGCCATGCGACGAGGGCCAATAAGAGCCCCGGGGCCCCGGCCACGACGAAGGCCGCCCGCCAGCCCCAGGCGTCAGCCACGAACCCGCCTAGCAACAGACCAATCACTGAGCCGACCGTTCCCGCTCCGCTGTAGATCGAAAGTGCAGACGTCCGCTCGGCGGGCGGAAAGAGGTCTGAGATCATCGAATGGGACGTCGGCGTCGCGCCCGCCTCTCCGACTGCGACGCCGATCCGCAGCGCGACGAGCTGTCCATAGGTCTGCGCGAATCCGGTCATTGCCGTCACGATGCTCCACACCACGAGGCAGCCGATGAGGAGTCGTCGCCGCACCCAGCGATCGGCGAGGCGCGCGATGGGGAGTCCGATCGTCGTATAGAAAATCGCGAAGGTGATCCCAGTCAGGAACCCGAGCTGCGTGTCCGAGAACGCAAGCTCCTTCTTGATGGACTCCGCGAGGATTCCGAGCAAGCTCCGATCTACGAAGTTGAATACGTAGATCACAAACAGGATCGAGAAGGCGCGCCAGCGGTTTTCCATACAAACAGGGTCGCGCGGGCGAGGGCGGTCGTCCATGCGTGTCGGGAAGCCGAAAATGATCGGTCGAAGCGTTTCCGGTCGACCATCGGCTGCTCAACAAGCGCACATTGGATCTGGCGAGATCATTGAACGTCCAACCTACGCAAGTCGCTCACGCGCAACGTGAGGGTCCCTCGACTGATCATGTAAACAGAGCGCAATAGGACCGTCACTGCCGCGGCGAGAACCGCGAAGAGTGGCGAAGCCGCATAATTAGTACCTCGCAATCATCATTGTTCTGGGAAAAGGGCGCGGAGGGTTGAACGTACGAAACGTCGTATTTCCCGAGGTTCCTTTCCTGCGAGCTGTAGCCGAACCATCATCTCTCCCGCGCCGAGCACCAGGTGGGCCGCGTCGTCGGGGTGCAGTTCGAGTCCGCCGCGCTCTTTCTTTGGCGTGGCACGCACCGCGGAGGCCATGATCTCTGTTAGTCCTGACTGAGCCGCAAGGAACCGCGGGCCCAGGTCGCCTCGCATTGCCGAGGCCCAGTCGAACCAGACCCGGGCGTGATCCGGATCCTCCGCAGCCGAAGCAGCAATCGCCGCGAACACCTTGGCGAAGCGCTCCGGCAAGGGGAGGTCGGTCGCGAAAGGCGGACCGGTAATCTCGGCGAAGTGACGCGCGACTTCGTCGAGAACCGCGTCGATCACCGTCTCCCGATTCGGGAAATAGGCGTAGATCGTCGCCTCGGAGACGCCCGCCTCCCTCGCCACGTCGACCGGTCGAGCACCCGAAAGCCCGCGTCGTGCCACGACATGGATTCCCGCCTCGACGAGCGATGCATGGCGTGCTTCGGGGGACAGGCGAGATTACTTTCGACTCGACGCTCATTCTCCGTCGCTTCGACACGGTCCAGCCGGATCCTCCACTCTTTTCCGAGGATCCCCTCGTGAAGACCCGGCAGCGCATGCTCGAGGATTGGAGCGACGAGTCGTTCTATTGGTACAATCTGGCGCTGCGTTGGTGCCCCGTGAACGAGGCCCGGACGATCGCGCAGAACTCTCGCTTCGTCCCCGCCTTGATGCGACCCATCGCGAAACCTGCGCTTCGACGCCTGGTCGGCGGTCAGCCCAAGGCTCAAGGCCTTGGGCGGTTGCCCTACGACGTACTGATCGCGGAAATGGGCGAACGACTCGAAGACCTCGTGCAGCTCCTCGGAAGAACTGCCTTCTTCTATTCAGAGCGCCCGAGCGTCGCGGATTTCGCGCCCTACGGCGTCTTTAGTACCGGGCTCATGGAGGACGTGACCCCGGATTTTGCAGAACTCGTATCGGAACGCCCGGTACTGGCGGATTGGTACAAGCGAGTCGAGGACACGAGACGCCTCGACGGAGGTGCTCGATGACGAACACTCCCATCTATCCGAACGACCCGATCGAAGAGATCCAGCCGGATGTCTCTGGAAGGCGGGGCGCCCAGTTGCTCTCGATGTGGGTGGCCACCAGCCGCGGCTCATCGGGGAGGAGAATTCAGTGCCCGAAGCCTGGTCCAAAATTCTTGAGGAACCACCGAACTACCAGGACCTCGGTTCCTGCGCGATCGCCTATCGGAAAGTCGGCTCGGGCGATCCCTTGGTGTTCATCACCGGATGGCCGTTCAATCAGACAACCTACTACAACCTCATCCCGCGCCTCGCTGATCACCACACGTGCATCCTTCTGGACTCTCCCGGACTCGGGCAGACGATTTGGCGTGACGGGTGCGACTTTACCTTCCCTGGTCAGGCCCGCACCTTCGCGCGATTCCTCGAAGCGCTCGAACTCGAGAAGTGCTCGGTCGTGGCGCATAACACCGGCGCCACGATCGCTCGGCTCCTTGTGGCCGACAACCTCGATCGAATCCGCCGCTTCGTCATGCTGAATACGGAGATTCCGCACGAGCGTCCGCCCTGGTTTCCGCTGTACGCCAAGCTCATGAAGCTGCCCTTCGCGCGAGTGCCGTTTCAGCTGGCGCTTCGCTCGCGCGGCTTCCTGAAATCGCCGATGGGATTTGGAGCCGCGTATGACGACAAGGATCTAGTTGATGATGACTTCGTCGCGCGGTACACCCAGCCAGTCATCGACGATAGCCATCGATACGAGGGGTTGTCCCGCTACCTCCGGATCGGGCTCGACTTTAGGCTCATCGACTCACTACCCGAGGTCCATCAACGGATCTCTATCCCCGTCAAATTCGTTTGGGGAGGGGCAGACCCAACGTTCCCGATCGGGCCGGCACGCGGAATGATGAAGGATTTCCCCAACTGCGAGGGGATGATCGAGATACCGAAGGGAAAGCTTCTCTCTCACGAAGAGTTTCCTGAAGCGACCGCCGACGCAATTCGAGAGTTTCTCGGCTAGACGGCGACGATCGAAAAACCGTTCAGGTCGCGAGGCGAAGTCTTTTTGTCGGGGCGGTCGATCGTGTGTGGCAACTTGCCGCCGAAAGCCACACCTTCGCCCCATGTACTCTCGGATCGTGAATGCCTTCTCCGCTACTCCTCTCGGCTCTTGGCTCGTAAAGCACTTCGCCTCTCACCTGGATCCGCTGATCTTTCGGGCCACGAACGGTCGCTTCACTTCGACCGGGCCTCCCACACTTCCGATGCTCGCTTTGACCATGATTGGCCGGCAGAGTGGGAAGCCGCGCACGGTGCAGCTCGCTTATGTGGAGCATGACGGCGCCTACCATGTCGTGGCGAGCGCGATGGGGCAGGATCGACATCCGGGTTGGCGTTACAATCTTGAGGCCAACCCCGACGTCGAACTCCAGGTGCGCGGCCGTAGGCTCGTGGCACGAGCGCGCGTTCTCAGCGATGGTGAGAAGACGAAGGCGTGGCCTCTGATCAAAGAGACGATTCCGCAGATGCGCACCTACGAGGCGCGCACTGATCGGAATATCCGGGTGTTTCGACTCGACCCCGCGGAATAGCGCTCGGCACGAAGCGATCCGATCCCGTCACGCCAATCTTCATAGATAGAAGGAACAACCTTGCCCTCTTCACGCGACTACCTCGACTTGCAGCCAGGATCTGGCGAGCCCGGCAAGAGCTGGCGGCTTCCGCTGGCGCCCCGGTACACGGGTGGGCGTCAGTCGCTCTTCGGCGGCGTGGGGCTGGCGGCCGGGATCGACGCGATGGTGCGGGCGACCGACAAGCCCGTGATTTGGGCGACGGGGCACTATCTGTCGCTGACGCAAACGGGCGAGGTCATCGACCTGGACGTGCAGCTACCTGCCGTCGGTCGGACCGTGACGCAGGGGAGGGTGGTCGGTCACGTCGGCGAGCGCGAGGTCATTACCGTGATCGGCGCGCTCGGGGCGAAGCCTCAGCCGGTCGGTGGGACCTGGGTCGAGCATCCGCGAGACGTGCCTCCGCCGGAGGACTGTGATCCGATTGAGCGCCCGGTGGACGAAGGCGAATCTCTCGGGCGGTACACGGAGATCCGATTGGCGCGCGGCATGTTTGGCTTCTCGGGCCAGGGGACGCCTAATGCGGAGAGCGGTCGGTCACTCTTGTGGGTCCGCATGAGGGACTACGATCAGGACGCGGGGGCACTTGCGATCATCGCTGACTACGGACCCTCCGTGCTGGGTAACGCGCTCGGGCGACCCATGCATTGTACGAGCCTCGACAACACGATCCGCTACGGCACGCTCGTCGATACGGACTGGGTGCTCTGCGATAACCGGATGGAGTACGTCGGCGACGGCTTTGGCTACACGACGATTCATCTCTGGAGCCAGGATCGAACCCTACTCGCGACGGCGAGCCAGTCGATGGTCGTTCGGATTCCTCAAGATTAGGCGTTGGCGGTCCCGCGCGTCCTTTTCTGCGTACGTCTAGCCGCTCCGGCTCGCGCACCAACCTCTTCACCCCGGTCATCTCGCCCTGGATTGGGTTTTCCAAGACGACGATCGTCGGTCCCATCTAGGTGAAGGTGATGACGCCTAAGGGTGCTAGTTCTGCTGAATTTGGCCCCTCGTCCCGAAGATCGGAAGTTCTATGGCAATCCACCGAACGCTTCCGATAGGCCTACCTTGTCGACGTGATCCACTTTTCGCGCTTGGTGATCGAGGTCGTCGATTCGAATTTCGAGGGTGCCTGTGGTGGAGTGGAGTCGGAGTCCCGCGATCCAATCGACTGCTGGCACGGTCGTGTCCCCGCAGATCGGACTGACGCATTCAAGACTGGTTGTCTTGGGCGCCCTTGCGATGAGGTCGAAATCTAGGACACCGTCCTGTGGAGGTCGCACGTAGCTCCAGGGGTAGAGCCGGGCTTCAGTCCAGCCGGTCGACACAGTCCGGCCTACTGCATGGACGACGAGTTGTCTCGTCTCGCGATCGAGATTGAAGCAGGCGGACTCGACCGAGTAGACTTTCGCGTACATCCTATGATGCCTCCCTAACATAGTCACTCATTCGCGAGGGGACCCAGAGTGGCGTGCACCGCGAACGATGCGTGCGCAGACTTGACATGCGGCCTCGCCACGTTCAGCTCGCCAGCGACAGCGATCTTCGACTCCGCAGTCACGAGGAGCGTCGCGGGCCCCGATTGCGGAGTCCGTCGCTTGATCGGGGCCACGCGATGACCCTTCGGTAAGAGTGGCAACAAGACCGCAGTGGTCTTGTTGCCAGTGTGCACACCCGGACTCGACGCATACGCCGGCGAATCGAAAGCGGTCCTCCGGTGCGCGTCCCTCGGCGGCCGCTTCTACGAACTCCGCGTCCACGATTGGCGGTGGGTTCATGTAGGCGACGCCACCTTCATCGAGCACGATGCCGATGAGGCGCGCTCCGGGACGGCACAGGTAGCTCGGGCATAGCCTCGACACGCTTGGCGACTCCGTGCTCTTCTACTCGTCGATGTTGATGACGATGCCGTTGATCAGACCCTCGACATCAAGTCGCAATCGACCACTCAGGTCCAGTCCAGCGATTTCGCGAATCGTGAGTGCTCGTATCTCTCGATTGAGGCGCTCGCGAACTTCGTCCGATAGCTGGGCTCCGCGAATCTCGATCTTGAATTCCTCTTTCTGCGTCATTCTTGCTCTCCTTGGGGATACGAAGGGTTCCCTGATAGGAGCAGGAATCGTGCCATCTCTCCGAAGGCTAGTTCGAGTGAGACGCCCGGGGGTGTCAGTTTAATCGGACGCTAAGCAGGTCCGGCTGTGCGATATGAAGGACGAGGGGGTGGGGAGGGTTCCTGATAAGCCGCGAAAATCGATTTCCATT
>Ga0316209_1000942_pt1 | contig 37540 bp, 39 predicted proteins | sample 6monopyrite_MG_FD_204945 | JGI IMG/M metagenome (GOLD analysis project Ga0316209, IMG submission 204945) | Microbial mat bacterial communities from mineral coupon in-situ incubated in ocean water Damariscotta River, Maine, United States -... | ecosystem: Environmental > Aquatic > Marine >...
AGATTCAAACCGTCAAAGCAAATGCTAGAGGCTATCGCTCATTCAATGGTTTCAGAAACAGCATACTTTTTTATTGTGGTGGCCTGAATATGGTACCGTGAATGTTACACAGATCTACGAAGAGCCTATTCATTAATTAAAAACTCTTCAACTACTCTACCACCCTCCCACGTAACTCCTTTGTCTTGCTGCGCCGAGTCTTACTGTCCATGCGCCGCCTCTGTGAAGCTTTAGTCGGTCGGGTGGGCCGTCGTGTTTTTTGCACCACCGACACCCCTTTAATCAATGCCTGTAATCGCGCAAGGGCATCTTCCCTGTTTTTCTCCTGCGTGCGGTACCGTTGAGCTTTGATCACTATCACGCCATCTTTCGCAATACGACGATCTTTCAGGCTCAATAGACGAAGCTTATAGAAATCAGGCAGCGACGACGCGTTGATATCAAAACGGAGATGAATCGCAGATGAAACCTTATTAACATTCTGTCCACCCGCGCCCTGTGCACGAATGGCGGTGAGTTCAATCTCATCCATCGGAATTGAGACGTTATGGGAAATGATTAACACGACAATATAAATCCTGATTATAAGGAGACTGTATTAAGGGTAGAGATCTACCCTGCGATATTCAAACTTGCTCAAATAAATAGTCTGCATGAAAACGCAAATGATCTTCCATAAAAGTAGCGATGAAAAAGTAGCTATGATCATAGCCATCATGAAAGCGTAACGTTAACGCCTGCCCCGATGTCTCACAAGCCGCCTTGAACGCAAGCGGGTTGAGTTGTACATCTAGAAATTTATCATCATTGCCCTGATCGATGAATATCGGATTTTCAAGCTGATGCGCTGTTACCAGTGAAGTGGCATCGTAAGCCATCCAGCTGTCACGATCGTCCCCCAGATAGGCAGTGAATGCTTTCTCACCCCACGGGCAAAGACTCGGCACACATATCGGTGCAAAAGCAGAGACTGAACGATAGGCGTGCGGGTTTTTCAATGCGGCAATCAGCGCGCCATGCCCCCCCATCGAATGCCCAGAGATAGACTTCCTGGCGGGGTCTATCGCAAACTGCGCTTCAATCAGTGCCGGCAATTCCTGCGTAACGTAATCGTACATCTGGTAATGCTCACACCAGCCCGGCTGAGTTGCGTTCACATAAAACCCTGCGCTACTGCCCAGATCCCAGTCATCGTCTTCACCGGCGATACCGGTATTGCGAGGACTGGTATCCGCTGCAATCAATGCAATCCCCAATGCAGAGGCCAGTCGCTGCGCCCCGGCCTTGGCCATAAAGTTCTCTTCTGTACACGACAACCCCGATAACCAGTAAAGCGCCGGCACAGGCTGAGTTTCAGCCTGTGGTGGTAAAAAAACTGCGAAACGCATCTCACTATTACATACCGAAGATGGATGTGAGCAGTTATATAACCAACCGTCAAAGCAGCGGGTTTTGGAATGAATATTGAGCAGTTCCATAGCGGATAAACCCGTTTAATAGTGATTAATACAAAATGACTGAACGAATACTGGTTCCTTCGTGCATTAACTCGAAGGCACGGTTAATGTCATCTAATGGCATGGTATGTGTCACCATCTCATCCACCTTAATCTCACCCGCTAAATATTGTTCAACATAACCCGGCAGTTCTGATCGACCTTTCACGCCGCCAAATGCGCTGCCGCGCCATACCCGACCTGTCACCAATTGAAAGGGGCGCGTTGAAATCTCTTGCCCTGCACCCGCCACTCCAATGATCACAGATTCCCCCCAGCCTTTATGGCAACACTCGAGTGCTGATCGCATCAGGTCAACATTTCCGATGCATTCAAATGAGTAATCGACGCCGCCATCGGTTAAATCGACCACCACATCCTGAATCGGTGCATCGTAATCTTTAGGGTTAATCGTATCCGTCGCGCCAAGCTGGCGCGCCATTTCAAACTTATCTTCATTAATATCGATGGCGATGATGCGCGCCGCCCTGGCCATCACTGCCCCCTGGACGACACTCAACCCAATACCACCGAGGCCAAACACAGCGACCGTTGCACCCGGCTCTACTTTGGCGGTATTCAGTACCGCACCAATGCCGGTGGTAATGCCGCAGCCTAGCAGGCAGACTTTATCTAGCGGCGCGGCCTTATTGATTTTTGCCAACGCAATCTCAGGTACCACGGTATATTCGGAGAATGTGGAGGTTCCCATGTAATGAAAGATAGTTTTGCCGTCACAGGAAAAACGCGAAGTGCCATCGGGCATCAACCCCTTGCCCTGTGTCGCACGAATCGCCTGACAAAGGTTCGTTTTACCCGAGGTGCAGAACTTACAGATGCCACATTCTGGTGTATAGAGCGGGATCACATGATCGCCCACCGCCAGACTGGTCACCCCCTCACCCACCTCTTCCACCACCCCGCCACCTTCATGGCCCAGTATTGACGGAAAAATACCTTCAGGGTCCTCACCAGAAAGGGTAAAGGCATCGGTATGGCACACCCCAGTCGCGACCATTCTCACCAGTACCTCACCCGCTTTTGGCGCGGCTACCTGTACGGTCTCGATCGATAAAGGCTGACCAGCCCGCCAGGCTACTGCTGCACGTGACTCCATCCTGCTCTCCTTTGAAAATTTACAACTTCAATTTGATAATGATCATCTGACCACTGAAATTTATAATGTATGGTACTGTTATAAAATGAACTAGAAAACCATAATATAAAAATTATGACGCTGTCCAAGGAGCATCCAGAAATGAAACGGTATCAAATCACAGCAATAATATCGATTGTACTGATGAGTTTCATACACGCCAGTCAGGCAGCTACCATTCAAACAACGCCGGCCCTGCATAAAACAGTGGCCAATGAGCGTCTCTTTGATGGGCTTGTTGAAGCCGTCCATAAATCAACCGTTTCATCACAAGTGATGGGGCGCGTCATTAAAATCAATTACGACGTTGATGACTTTGTCCCCAAAGATGCCGTCATCCTGCAGTTTCGTGGTAGCGAACAGAAGGCCCGTTCGAGTCAGGCGGAAGCCGCTTTGCGCGAAACGCAAGCGCGCAGACAGGAGGCCGAAGATGAACATCGACGAATCAGCGACATTTATGCAAAGAAACTGGTCTCCAAAGCAGCGCTGGATAAGGCCGAGGCGTCATTAAAGGCCGCCAAAGCAAAGCTGGATGCGAGCGAAGCCGCGCTGGATGAGGCCAGGATTCAGGCAGGCTATACGGTGGTTAAGGCCCCCTTCAGTGGTTATGTCACCCAGCGACATGTTGAAGTCGGTGAATCAGTGAGTATCGGTCAGCCATTGATGACCGGGGTTTCACTTGAGGCGTTGCGCGTGACAGCGGCTATTCCGCAATCATTGGTCAACGATGTACGTCAACATACCACTGCCATAGTGGTGATGCCTGATGGTTCACGCATTAAGTCTGATGCTATCCGTGTTTTTCCTTTTGCTGATGAACAGACGCATACATTTAAGGTTAGGGTTATCCTCCCGCAAACTGACCAGCCACTTTATCCCGGTATGTTTCTCAAGGTTGCTTTGCTCACGGGAAATGCTCAGCGTCTTTTAGTCCCCACAGATGCGGTGATTCATCGCAGCGAATTAACCGCCGTATACGTGGTTGAGCCCGAGGGTGGCATCACCCTAAGGCAGATTCGCACTGGCTGGCAAGACAATGATTCAATCGAAGTGCTCGCAGGCCTGGATGAAGGTGAACAGGTTGCCGTTGATCCGATTGCGGCGGGCATCGCACTCAAGCAGCAACATTAAGGTGCTGCTATGAGCAACGATAAGCTGGGCCTTTCAGGGTCGATTGCAAAAAAATTCCTGCGTAATGAGTTGACGCCCTTGTTGGCGTTGGTCGGAATCTTGATGGGTTTTTTTGCAGTGCTGGTGACACCACGCGAAGAAGAGCCGCAGATTGAGGTCACCTTTGCCAATGTCTTTATCCCTTATCCGGGGGCGACCGCAGTTGAGGTCGAACACCTGGTGAGTACGCCGGCCGAGCAGGTTCTGTCCGAAATAAAAGGCGTAGAGCATGTCTACTCTGTTTCACGCCCCGGCATGTCGGTACTCACGGTGCAATTTGAAGTCGGCGAAGATCGCACACAGAGTATCGTCAATCTCTATAACCAGGTCTACTCCAATGAAGACTGGCTACCACCTGGCTTGGGCGTGGGGCGTGCCATCGTCAAACCCAAGGGGATCGATGATGTGCCCATTGTCAGTCTGACCCTGTGGACAGAGGACCCAGCCCGTGCTGGCCATGAACTGAAACAGATCGCCAACACGATAGAGGCCGAATTAAAACGGGTGCCCGGCACGCGCGATATCTATACCATTGGCGGGCCCGAACAGATCGTGCGAATCCTGCTGGATCCGCAACGCATGGCCGGATACAACATCGCCTTTGAAGAGCTACGCGCCGCCTTGATGGCCGCCAATGCGACTCGTGATGCAGGTGCGTTGGTCAACAATAATCGCGAAATCGAGATACAGGCTGGCCGCTTTCTGACGTCAGCGACAGAGGTGGCGGCAGTGGTCATTGGGTTGCATAACGGCGCACCTGTTTATTTAAGTGATGTCGCGGATGTCTCGCCAGGCCCAGACCAGCCCGAACAGTTCGTCTGGTTTGGTACAGGTGTGGCTTCCACGCAACCTATCAAGGGCGAGTTTCCGGCCGTCACCATCGCCATCGCCAAACAGCCCGGCACCAATGCCGCCGCGATTGCCGATCAGGTAATCGAACGGGTTGAGCAGATCCGCGGCCTCTTTATTCCCGAAGGCATCGAAGTGACGGTGACACGTAATTACGGTGCCACCGCCACCGACAAGGCGATGACCCTGATCAAGAAGTTGACCTTTGCCACTGCCTCGGTGGTGTTGCTGGTCTTTTTTGCGCTAGGGCGACGCGAGGCACTGATCGTCGGCACAGCAGTGGTGATTACGTTGATGATCACCCTCTTTGCCTCGTGGGCCTGGGGTTTTACCCTCAATCGAGTCTCACTGTTCGCGCTCATCTTCTCGATTGGCATACTGGTGGATGATGCCATCGTCGTGGTTGAGAATATTCACCGGCATAAACAGATGAGTGATAAACCATTATTAGAGGTGATTCCGCGCGCAGTCGATGAAGTAGGAGGGCCGACGATTCTGGCGACCTTTACCGTGATCGCGGCACTGCTACCGATGGCCTTTGTTACCGGTCTGATGGGGCCTTACATGAGCCCGATCCCGATCAATGCCAGCATGGGTATGCTCATTTCATTGGCAGTGGCCTTTGTTGTCACGCCGTGGTTGACCTACAAGATTTTCAGCCAGCATGAAGAAAAAGAAGAAAAAGAAGAAAAAGAAGAAAAAGAAGAAAAAACAGATCAGCATAAAGCACCGGAAAATGATCGCCTGCATCGCCTCTTCCAAGGCATCGTTGGCCCGTTCATCTCGGATAAGTCAGGGCGTTCACGCCGCTGGGGGCTGTTCGCTACGGTGATATTTTTGATCCTGTTGGCCATCAGCCTGATCTTTTTCAAACTGGTTATCCTCAAGATGTTGCCGTTCGATAACAAATCAGAGTTTCAGGTGATCGTCGACATGCCTGAGGGAAGTAGTGTCGAACAGACCAATCGCGTGTTACATGAACTGGCGCGGTACATTGCTACCGTCCCGGAAGTGACCGACTATCAGATCTATGCCGGGACAGCCGCGCCAATTAATTTTAACGGTCTGGTACGACAGTACTATCTGCGCAGCGGCGCCAACGTCGGCGACATCCAGGTCAATCTGGTACATCGCACCGAACGTGATCGCAAGAGTCATGAGATTGCCCTGTCGATGCGTGAACCGTTGCAACGGATTGGCAAACCTTTTGACGCCAATATAAAAATTGTTGAAGTGCCGCCTGGCCCGCCGGTGCAGGCACCCTTGGTCGCTGAGATCTATGGTCTTAATTACGAGGGGCAGATTGAGGTTGCCAAACAGGTGCGTGGCATTTTTGAGAAAACCGATGAAGTAGTGGATGTCGATGACAGTGTTGAACACCGCGCCCCGCGTTTAATCGTCGAAGTAGATCGGCAGAAAGCGGCACTATTCGGCGTAGCACAACAAACTGTCGTTGCCGCCATCACCGCTGCCATTGGCGGTGAGGATGTCGGTTATCTACACGGCACGACGGATAAGTACGCTATACCATTACGGGTAGCGCTGCCTGTCGCAACAAAGGCAGACACCAACGCCATCCTCAATCTGAAGGTACGCAGTCAAACAGGAGCATTGGTACGGTTATCGGAAATTGTCTCGGTCGTAAATAGCGAACGTGAATACACCATCTATCATAAAAATCTGTTGCCGGTAGTGTTCGTCACCGGTGACGTCGCGGGCAAAACCGATAGTCCGTTATATGGCATGTTCACCATCTTCGGTACACTCAAAAATACGCCAGTGCAGGGTGAGAATGTGCTAGACCAAACCCTGCTGAGCCAGCCTGAAAACCCCTATCGTTATAGCCTTAAGTGGGACGGCGAGTGGCAGATCACCTACGAGACCTTCCGCGATATGGGCATCGCCTATGGCGTTGGCATGATTCTGATCTATCTACTGGTAGTAGCCCAGTTCCGCTCCTATCTGGTGCCGTTGATTATTATGGCCCCAATTCCATTGACCATCATTGGCGTGATACCGGGGCACGCTCTGTTGGGTGCCAATTTCACCGCTACATCGATGATCGGGATGATTGCACTGGCCGGCATCATCGTGCGTAACTCAATTTTGTTAGTGGACTTTATTAACATGACGGTTGCCACCGGTGTGCCGCTTGATGAGGCCGTCATTCGCGCCGGTGCGGTACGCGCTAAGCCGATTGTGTTGACGGGGCTGGCGGCAATGATCGGAGCATTTTTTATTCTTGATGACCCCATTTTCAACGGCCTCGCCATCTCACTGATCTTCGGCATTCTGGTCTCGACCCTGTTGACACTGGTGGTGATACCAGTGATGTATTACGCTTTTATGCGTAACAAGCAACCACTGTAAAGACGGTTTATTACCCCTCGTCCAAACATACGGCGCGCCTGTTTTGATGACTTACGTGCGCATGCCGCGTAACGCCAATTGAATAATTTGATCGGCACGAAATAACACAAGTGCGCGCCACGTATCATCTTGTGGGTAGAAAAAATCGCGCAAGGCGATCACCGCTGGGGCCTTTAGACTACGCGCTGTCTGTGCCTGACGGTGGCTAAGATGATAACGTTGTTCTTCAAAACTGACCGCGATTAAGCCTTCCAGTGAATAAGTGCCGAACTCAAGTGTGACAAAACAGCCGCGCTCGGCGATAAGCGGATGCCAGTAAAAATCTAACAGTCCATGCTTGGGTGAAGAACAGGAGTCCCCCAGTAATACGGCCTGCGCATTGGCACCGTACCACTGAGCGGCCAGCTTAAAACCGGCACTCCCAGGCGTATGATCATTGATCACCTCGCCATGTCCGTAAGGGCCTAAGCCAGTATGGAGGTCAATCACTGCGATTCGACTGGCTGACTTTAAAAACGGGGTGTCACTTGCCTGTGCCAACACCTTACGTGACCAACTGTGGTCACGACCGCCATAAAATAATCCATCGGCGTGTTGATATTGCCCTGTTGTGATCGTCTCCTCAAAATGGTGCACCCCCCACCGCTGATTCCAAGCTGTCGCAAGTGCTTTCAATGATACGCCGGTGTCACTGAACAGCCGCTGATGCAATCGATCGTAGTTGGCATCAGCGGGTAGCGGGCCAGTGAAATCAATAAAGTTACGATTAAGGTCAATACCCTCATGGTCGTAACGCCGCTGCCAGGCAAACCCCCAGGGGTTTAAGGCGTGGATTACGATGACACCCAACTCAGCATCTTGCTGCAGCTGCGTAGTCAGATCACACAGTTGATCACAAACGATGGCCGAGCCCGCATACCCCTCAATACCATGCGTTCCCACAATAAGAACCAGTATTCGTTCAGGCGTATCACGCTGCCCCAGTTGTAACCAGTCGAGATAAAGGGCCGCGCCATCAGGACCTGCTAATGGGTGAAGGTAGGGATCATGCTGCCGAATCAATTCAGAGGGCACAGCACTGATGCATTGCAGGAAACGTGCGCGTGCCGCAGCGTAACTCGTCTGAAAACAGGACAGGTCTTTTTTAATGTTCAACTTTATGTCCCGATGGGATCAGCATCAATTAATCATACAACCGAATTCTTAACTGCAACAAGTACAATTTACATGTCTCAAACAGGTCGATACTACTGACTACGATTCAATGCAGAAATCACCGCCTTCAATGAGGCACTCACCGTGTCGTGATCCCGTGCTGCACCGCCATAACTACACCCCGCTATTTCCAGTTGCACGTAGGCGATCGCTTCGGCATCGGTGCCCGCTTCGAGCGCGTGCTCACTATAATCAATCACCTTTAACGGTTGACCACTGTGCTGCTGCCAGGCATCGATAAAAGCTGAGATCGCCCCTTCGCCTTCCCCCTTGATTAACTGTTCACGTCCATCATGATTGATACGAACGTCTATCACATCTCGCGAGCCGTTGTGATCGAGCTGATAACCATTGAGTGCAAGCGGTAAATCATCTTTAACAAAGTGATCGATAAAGCACTGATAAATCGCGTCACCATCGACCACCCCACCCAGCTTCTCGCTCATTGTTTGTACTAACACGGCCAGTTCGCTCTGCATCCAGCGGGGTAAATGAATCCCGTAGTCACGCTCCAGTACAAACGCGATGCCACCCTTGCCAGACTGACTGTTAACACGGATGATCGCCTGATAATCACGCCCCAGATCTCTGGGGTCGATGGGAAGATAAGCCACTTGCCACGGCTCATCGGCACGCTGCTGATGCAGGCACTTTCGGATTGCATCCTGATGGCTACCGGAAAAGGCGGTATAGACTAGCTCGCCGACCCACGGGTGGCGCGGGTTAACCGGTATTTGTGTGCACTCGGTCACCACGCGAATAATCTCATCAGGATCGGAAAGATCCAGCACCGGATTGATCCCCTGGCTATAGAGGTTCATCGCCATGGTAATCAAATCCATATTGCCGGTGCGTTCTCCGTTGCCCATTAATGTCCCCTCGACGCGATCCGCCCCAGCCATCACCCCCAACTCGGCGGCGGCAACCGCGCAACCGCGATCATTATGCGTATGCAAAGAAACAATTATAGAATCACGCCGACTGATGTGGGTACAGAAATACTCCACCTGATCGGCAAACAGATTGGGCGTGCTCGACTCAACCGTGGCAGGCAAATTGATAATAGATTTATGTTCAGGCGTCGGCTGCCACACATCGAGTACCGCTTCACACACCTCGACGGCATAACCCATTTCAGTATTGGTGAAGCTCTCCGGTGAGTACTGAAACTGCCACTGAGTTTCGGGGTACTTCTCTGCCTCTGCTTTTACCCACTGCGCACCTTGTACCGCAATGTTGATGATGCCGTCACGACTCAAACAGAACACCCGTTCACGCTGCACTGTTGAAGTCGAATTATAGACATGCACTATCGCCTGTTTCGTCCCCTTTAATGCCTCGAAGGTTCTGGCGATCAACGCTTCACGCGCCTGCACCAATACCTGTATCTGCACATCATCGGGAATCTGATCTGCTTCGATCAACCAGCGCGCGAAATCATAATCAGCCTGACTCGCCGCCGGAAACCCAATCTCGATCTGTTTAAAACCGAGTTTCAGTAACAACGCCCACATCACCCGTTTCTGCGCGACGTTCATCGGCTCAACCAACGCCTGATTACCATCGCGTAGATCGACACTCGCCCAAATAGGCGCTTGCTCGATGCGGCGCGCTGGCCACTGACGATGACTGATCGGCACGGCCGGGGCTGGGCGATACTTCCGATGATCGAAGGTCTTCACTATTAACTCCTGTGCTTAATTAGCGCCTGTTCTGAATTGAGCAGAAAATGTACCTAAATATAGAAACAGGACAATAATAAACCAGATATCACGCCATTATATTGCTAATACTGCTGATATTAATTATTATATGGCAATATTCTTTCAATAAAATTCAAAACATTGACACACAGCAAACATTTTAAATAAATGAGAGCAAAGCCATGCCCTTAGACCGTTATGATCGAAAGATTCTGAGAATCCTGCAACAGGATGGCCACATCAGTAATCAGACCCTCGCCGAACAGATCGGCCTCTCTCCTTCCCCCTGCCTGCGACGCGTTAAGGCACTGGAACAGAGCGGTATGATTGAGGGCTACCGTGCTGTTGTTAATGCGAAACAGTTAGGGCTCACATTAATGGCACTGATTCATATTTCAATGGACCAGCACACGCCGGAACGCTTCGCCAATTTTGAAAAAAAGATCAGTGAACTTGATGAGGTACTGGAGTGCCTGCTGATCACGGGTCAAGCTGCTGACTACCAACTTAAAGTCGTCGTCAAAGATATGGATGCTTTTCAGATGTTACTGCTCAACAAGATCACGCGCATCAAAGGGGTCAGTGGTGTGCATTCGAGTTTTGTGCTGCGCAGAGTCGTGGATAGAACCACATTGCCCATTGAGGAACATTAAGATGAACGAGATTACCGCATTAAATAATCAATATGGAATTGGCGCTGAACTGATCTTTGAAATAGGTGCAGGCGGGCAGATCATCGCAACCATTAATAACGAACAGGCAAGCGCATCAATCGCCCTGCAAGGCGCCCACCTGATGACATGGCAGCCTGCTGGCTCTGCACCGGCGATCTGGCTTTCACCCGCAGCGAGGTTCGCACCGGGTAAATCAATTCGTGGTGGTGTGCCGATCTGTTGGCCGTGGTTTGGTGCCCATAGTACCGAGGCTGACTTTCCCGCCCACGGTTTTGCGCGCACAACAGACTGGCATGTGATCAATAGCGTCAGCCTGTCTGATGGCACAACACAGATAACCTTTGAACTTACTACTGCTGATATGCCGACACGTCAATGGCCTCAGTCCACTTCAGTGCAATACCAAATCACCATCGGTAAAACACTCTCGTTAGCATTGATCACACGCAATTCCGGCCAGCGTGAAATTACCATCAGCGAGGCACTGCACACCTACTTTGCGGTCAGCGATGTGCGCAATATCACTATCGGTGGCCTCGACGGCTGCCACTATCTCGACAAAGCGGCTAGTATGCGAGAGAAACAGCAGGAAGGTGATGTCACATTTACAAGTGAAGTCGATCGTGTCTACATCAACACTGAGGCTGATTGCGTGATTCGTGACCCTGCGCTGTCGCGTCAAATTCGCATCAGTAAAACAGGCGGTCACTCAACCGTGGTATGGAATCCATGGATTGATAAAGCGACACAGATGGGCGATATGGGAGAAGATGGTCACCTTAAGATGGTGTGTGTTGAAAGTGCTAATGCGGCCAATAATTTTGTCGCCATCCAACCGGGGAATGAACATCTTTTGATGGTTAATTACAGTATCGAAACAATATTTTAGAAAAATTTCAACGGATAAAAACAAAGAGACGTGGCGGAATCTTAAGCAGCTCAGTTTGACAGAATCAATGCGAATAGACCTTGACGCTCTAAAGAGCTGAATGGCGCTCAGTAACTGATTCCATGCACGTGTAGTGAAAGAGACTGTCAGGTGAGAGACATGCCAAACCTAAAAGCGGAAAAGCATGCCCCCCTAATTTAGTTGATGATGACTATGTACCAATATAGGTTTAACTACGTATCTTGTATTGCTATGATACGCATTCATCATTTGCTATTAGCAATGAGTCACATAGAACTTACGAATACCAGTAATACCTCATAACTCTGTACTCTATGGGGCGTGAACACAGGCTGTTTTGCCTCTCATTCAAAGATACCTTAAACCCATGCATCGACAACAGCTGCTAGACTTGCTAATACAGTATAAAACGCCCCACATGGAAGAAGCTGCCATGGTGGATCGTACGCGCCATTTTGTCTCACAGCATAGCAACTGTTTTGACCGTCAACTGATGCAGGGGCATGTCACAGGCTCTGCATGGGTGGTTAACCCGGCACATAGCCACGTCTTGATGCTACACCACCGCAAACTTGATCTCTGGTTGCAACCTGGCGGCCACGCCGATGGGGACTCAGATATCGTCCGTGTGGCGTTGAATGAGACCTCAGAAGAGTCCGGCATTGATATCCAGCAGATCAAACTGTTAAACGAAGATATATTTGATGTGGATATCCATACCATTCATGAGAGTGTGCACGATCCACGTCACGTCCATTTCGATATCCGTTTTTTACTCGAAATTGACGATCAGTTGCCACTGCCCGGGAATGATGAATCGCATCAGATTGGCTGGGTGCCACTCGAAAAAGTCGCGCGTTTCAACAATGCCCTCTCGCTGCGCCGTTTGGTACAGAAAACACGCAAACTATCGTTGTAACGGTCACGCACGTCTCAGTGCACTGAGATTATCTCACTATTCTAACGGCAATATGCCAGAAAGACTCTGCACTGCCTGCCTTGCAGCATGGGCGGCCACATCGATATCCGCTTCTTTACCGGCTAACGTCAATCGACCATAAGCACCCACAGCACGCGCATCCACTAGTGTGATGTTGGCGGCCTTCTCTGCTTCGTTGGCGGCATAGACAATATAACCGGCCGGCTCAGTCTCGAGAATAAACATACTCTGCCCCGGCAGGATCATCGACCCTTTACGATCCTGGCGATTGATCAGCACGGCATGATCGGGCGTAATCGAACGCACCGTTTCGCTCCACGCGATGCGGCATTTCTGACGTGCGTCTTCATGAGTCCCTAATGCGTTCAGCACAGAATTCCCTGCCTCGGTCACATCACTCTGATCACGATGATGGAATACCATCGACCCGAAGGCACGCTCCACAACCTGTTGCCCCAGGTGAACCCGGGTCGCCTTGAGCGCGATGTCGGTCAGGCGATGAATCGCCATGCCCGGTGCGACTTCCATCCACAGGCACGAATCACCAGGCACAGGAAGAAACCCCTGCGACGCCGTTCCCATATAGGCGGCGAGCTGCGGTTGCAGCGAATCTATAAACACATAGGTGCGTAACTTAATCATATAAACCTTATCGCCATTCGCGAATTTTCAAGCACCTGTTCAATGTATGCCTAATCCTTAACTTTACGTTTCTTCGCGGCGCTCTGGCGTCGCTCAGTAAAGGCCTTGTAAAGGGCCTCCATTCGATCACTGATCATCGGCTCCTTAGCCTGAGCAAACTCAAGAAAGGTACGCGCAATGATCGACAGATCTTTATCTTTCGTGTGCGCCAGAAACCATTTTCGTTCGATCGGAAAACCTTCTACATCCAGTACATCGACCGGACCACCCGCACCTTCAAGTGCCAGGGTATGTAAAGACAACACGGTGACCCCTAATCCACCGACCACGGCATGTTTAATCGCCTCGTTACTGCCCAGTTCCATACGGACCTTTGGCAGCAAATCATGAGATGCAAACAACTTCATCGTGGTATCACGTATTCCTGATCCCACTTCCCGAGAGATAAAGGGCTCCTCAGCCAGGCGCTTGATCGAGATATTTGACTCCTTGCACAGCGGATGATCACGGGCGGCCATGACCACCAGTGGATTGGGTGCAAAAGAGTATATCTTGAGATTCAGCGTCTTTTCAGGTGGTCGACCCAGGATGTAGAGATCATCCTCGTTATTCTGGATACGCTCGAGAATTGTATCACGGTTAGTGACTTTAAGTGAGATATCCACCCCTGGATACTCACGGCAAAAGTCACCAAGAATCTCTGGTGCAAAATACTCAGCAGTACTGATCACGCCTAATCGCAAGCGACCGCGTCGCAATCCTTTCAATTCTGCGACCGAGGTATCTAGGTCTAATAACGTATCGAAAATTTTCCGAATAGCGCGATACAGTGATTCACCCGCTTCTGTCGGTTTCAACTGACGGCCCGAAAGATCGAGCAACGGCAGCTTAATCACATCAGTCAACTTTTTAAGCTGAGTTGACACTGTCGGTTGCGTTAAAAACAGCTCTTCGGCAGCGCGGGTAAAACTGCCCAGCCGCACCACCGCTTCGAAGATCTGCATCTGCCGAAAGGTGGTATGACGAATCAGATAATCAGGCAACCCCGCCTTGCTCCTGCCATCATCTTGCTGATTCATTGTCGGCTGCTCATCAGTGTCTCAACTAATCAGCGCTGGTGTTGGCATCACGCACACTCTCACAGTGCACATTAAATACATCCGCTAGTTGGAATAATTGTGCGATATCTTGTTCACTGCCGAGTTCTAGTGATGGTCTAAAAGCCAGGACCACACCATTTCTCACCTCCAGATAGTAATCTGGATATTTCACCAGAAACTCAAACAGCTCAGGAAAAATAATACTCGCGGAGTCACCTTTAGCTCGCCCATAAAGTCGATAAGTTTTGGCTAATTGAGGCTTCTCTGCTAAATCTATTTCTTCAAACTCGACAAGGTAGCGCTGTAGATAATGGTCGGGGGCCACTACAAAATCAGGTAACTGTTGACCACCATTTAAAGGACATTTCATCACCATCAGGGTATGCCAATGCTTCGCGTAATAATCGGGTGCAGCAGTATGACTGTAATCGAACAGTTGAACACTACAACCGCGATACTCGCCACTCATTAGGTGAACCGACTCCTTATCGGCACCACGACGTAAATAAACAAAATCATGATTATTTAATATTGATGTGGTTTGCGAATAAAAACTCAGGCCATACTGCTCTGCCCAGGCTGCCATTTCAAGTTCACGCGCAGAAAGTTTCGCCTCTTCTTTGATGAGACTGGCATCCTGCATACGCGCTGATAATGAGTGATTGGTAAACTGAAAAAAGTTATCCATCCCCTTCAACTCAAAAGCGCGTCCATCACGTACGCACTCCTCTTCAAACTGGTGCAGATATTCAACACCCGTATGATCCATGATGCGGCCAGACTCAGTGATGACTAACGTAATCGCGGCATTAGCGGGTAGCTGATTGAGCGTTTTATCCAATGGTAAAAGATTAAAACAGACAACGGATGACAGTGACAACTCATAATGAGGATGCTCCCCACCTTCAATTTCTTTTATGTTGATGACTGGCGTGCGGAACATACCACTCAAATTCTGCCACAACAGTACCAACGAAGTTTTAACAGTCAAACGTCCCGTCAAAATAAAACGGAAAGAAGGCATCAGAAGATACAGCAGCATCAACACTTCTGCGGCGATACCGATAAGAATACCGGTCAACAAATCCGAAGCGAGTATAGAGACAATCGTAATAAAGAAAATCACTAACTGATCGCGACCAATCGCATAAGTTTTGGTAAACACCTTAAACTCACACAGCTTCCAGCCCACGTAGATCAAGATAGCCGCAATCGATGCCAGCGGCACACGGGCAATAATATCCGTTGCCAGAAAGAGAAAAATGAGCAGAAAAACGGCATTGTAAAAATTCGCCCATAAAGTACGGCCACCCGCATCAATATTGGTACGACTTTTAATCCCGCCCGGAATAATGGTCAGACCGCCGAAGATACTGGATACCGTGTTAGAGACGCCCATCGCCCGCAGCGTAACGTTGGGATCTGACTTACGTTGGAATGGATCAATCTTGTCCACCGCCTTGATGGTCGCAAGTGACTCCACCCCATCGATTAACGTCAATGTAATCACCACCACCAATACGCCCCACCATAAATCAGGACGATTCATTACTTCACTAAAAGCGGGCCAGGTGATACTCCCCTCGAGAATATTCTCAGGCATCGTAATCAGGTAGCTCGTATCGAGTTTGAATACATAACCCAACACAATACCGAGAATGGCGACAAACAGTGCAGCCGGTAATTTACGTAGCCACCTGTTGCGGGTGAGGTTGAGATAGAACATAAAGAACAGGCTCAGTGCGCCAATGAGGAATATTTCCCATTGCATCTGCATCACGACTTGAGGAATCTTGGCCATCGAAGCCAGCATGCTACTGGCCGCAGGCAAGATTACGCCCATCAGCGGAGGAATCTGTTTGATGATAATAATCAGTCCGATGGCCGCCAGCATCCCCTCCACTACTGTCACCGGCAGGAAGATAGCAAAGCGCCCTGCATTACAGAACGCCAACACAATCTGGATGAGCCCCGTGAGGCAGATGGCCACCAGTAATAGAGGATAACCTGCCGCCAGATCACCCCCCCCGAGTAATAACATGCCCGCTAATAGTGCCGGCGCAAGCCCCGCCGCGGGACCACTGATGGTCACATAAGCGCCGCCCAGAAAAGGAAAAACGAGTCCCGCGATAATTGCAGAAATCAGTCCGGTCACCGGTGGTGCGCCCGAAGCGATTGCGATACCCAGTGAAAGGGGGAGCGATACCAATGCAACCTGCATGCCTGCAAGTAGATCGAAACGCCAATGTTTAAGGCCTTTTATGCCATTTTGTGGTGCGCCTTGCATGTTAGTTATTCCCCTCATGTACATCATTATCCAGGCAACACCTTTGACCGAACATCAAGTGGTGACTCCAGGACTCAGACAAGCTTATTATTATTGTAAAACTCATACTTTCTACCATCTCCGGAGCCACTTCAATCTGTTCGTTAAAGCGAGCTACTCATTCCACGGAATATTAAATTTTTCCGGTCTCATCACCTGTACGTCATAAACAAACACGGTTAAGTGATACCCTTTACGAATCTTACGCTCCAGACTATCCAGTAAATTTTGCACACGGTCTTCGGGTAAAATTACCTTCACCAGAATATTGGCATCAAAACCACTCATATCAGCGTGCATACCCGATGAACCTACACCACGTGCACGTACGATGGTGTAACCACTCACACCATATTTCTTAAAAGAGTCCACTAGCTTATCTTCAAGCGAGTCGATGGTAATAATATTGAGCAACTTTTCAGGGAATAGAGTAACCATAGCTTTCCATCCAATTAGAGTTCAGTCAGCACCGCTTCAAACCACAATGGCTTGCGCCAGTGTGTGGTAAAGCGGAATGCCCACCACAACATTGAAGGGGAAAGTAATGCCCAGCGACAATGTTAAATAAAATGAGGGATTGGCTTCAGGTACGGCTAGCCGCATCGCTGGCGGAACCGCGATATAAGAAGCACTGGCCCCCAATACCGCGACCAATGTTGTGCCACCCACACCAAAGCCGAGGGCCATTGCACCAACATACGCCCCGACTACACCACCAAATAGAGGCATCACCACACCAAACAGCGCCAACACGGGCCCCACCTGCCGAAAATCACCGATACGGCGCGCTGCGACCATCCCCATATCAAACAGGAACAGACACAACACTCCCATAAATATCTCTTCAGTGAAAGGCTCTAGCTTCTCCATCCCTGATGGCGCTGAGATAGCTCCAATAATCATCGAGCCAGTCAATACAACAACACTACCGTTAGTGAACGCCTCACGTAATAGCGCACCAAATCCACTGCTGTTTTCATCGTCGTCGTCAGCCACCGCCGCTGTTTTACTATTCGATGACGAGCCTTCTTTTGCTGCAAGGGTGTGGCGCGCCTTAACAGCCAGAATAAGGCCGACAATAATAGCAGGTGATTCCATCACCGCCAGCATAATTAAAGGATAGGTTTCATACTCGACACTGATGTTGTCAAGGTAAGCGACGGCCGTCAGAAAGGTACCCGCGCTAACAGAACCGTAGTGAGCCGAGATCGCCGCCGCATCCATCGGGTTAACCTTGCCTGTCAGCAACAACCCCAGATAGCCAGCAATAGGTAAACTAAAGCCAAGGATCAGCGCCCACATGATCGAGCTAAGCGCCATCATTAAATCAGCCCTGGCCAGCTCATAACCACCATGGAGGCCAATCGCCATCAACAGGTATATTGATAGCACTTTGGCCAAATCTGGTGGAAAACGCAGATCCGACTTGATGATACGGGCAATGAAACCGAGCGCAAAAAAGAGTACCGCCGGTAACAGTAAATTATTCAAACTCGACATTTAAATTCTCCGTCAGCTGGCTATTATCAACAACCAACACCTGATCACTAATCTTCAGTTCTCAGGCCCAGAAGTACACATGTATCCGGCATGTTAATGGAACATGGAACTTCGGTAGCGCTGGTTATGACGTTACTTCAGTCAGGCCAAACCCGTTGCGAAACAGGGTTAGAAACACTTTTTTTAGACTGCTTACCGTTATTAGACGGCTGTTTAGTCGTTTTCTCTTTTGCTGCTGCGGGTGCTGTACTCTTACTCGTACTAGCAGGTTTCTTTACTTCGCTCATAGTGTTCTCCATCTGCCGTCATCCGGCTTATAAATTATCCTGGTGGTCAGCAGGTAACAGTGCATCCATCTGCTCAGCATATTGCTTTAACTCATCATCAACCTCTGCACCCTCTTCTTTAGGTAGCAGCGAAATGCTGACGTGGGTTCTGCCAAAACTCATATCGGGGTAGTACCCCTGACGCTCAGCTAAATCTGCTGCGCGGTCGAGAAATTCACGGGTCTCTTCGTAATCTGTAAATTCGATGCGACGCTCAAGACGAGCAGGACGTTTACGTACGGTCCATTTTTCACTCATGGCGTGTGCCTCCGATTACTTCGAGTCGGCCGGCTGGCCGTTCTCGATTTCATGCCGCCAGTGCTTAAGCCCTGTGGCATGTTGCTGTTCTTCATGTAACAGTTTTTCGAAAAAGAATCTGCTTTCATGATCTTGTAGGCGACTACAATCGTGCACTGCACGTGTATAGAAATCGATGATCTGCGCCTCCATTTGAGAGACGTACTCCATCAGCTGAGATAATGTTCCGTCTAGATGTACTGGACGTAGATGGCTGGCATTAGGTGCGACGCCAAGCGCCAGCATCCTGCCAATAATGAGCTCTGCGTGCTTCATCTCTTCTTGCGCTTCATGGCGGAATTGTTCTGCCGCCTGTGGCATGCCACGAAGCTCAAACAGCTTGGTCAGTGATAGATACTGCTGTACTGCTGAGAGTTCCAGGCTTAATGCGCGTCCCAGATAACCGAGAACGGCTGGATCTTGTGTCATATCCTATGCCTTCTTTAGATTAAAGTGAGGCCGGGCATGGCCATCAAAGACAGAGGGGAGAAACTCCCCTTCATGCCCGTGCACATCGCTTTATTTAAGCTTTTTTACCACTCAGCACAGTTTCAACTTCATTGTGTGGACGCGCAATGATGTGCGCCGCAACCAAACCATCACCCACACGTTCACAGGCATCTGCACCCGCACGAACGGCAGCGTTAACCGCACCCGTTTCACCACGAACCAGTACAGTCACATAACCACCGCCAACAAATTCACGTCCGATTAGACGTACTTCTGCCGCTTTTGTCATAGCATCAGCCGCTTCGATAGCAGGTACTAGACCGCGTGTCTCAATCATGCCTAATGCAATACCGTATGTTTCATTTGCCATGGCCTTATGCTCCTTTATGATAAATGGCTTTTAAAATTATAAATATTGGGCTTGAACTACTTATTACCCAATACAGTTTCAACTTCATTGTGTGGACGCGCAATGATGTGCGCCGCAACCAAACCGTCACCAACACGCTCACAGGCATCTGCACCTGCACGAACGGCAGCGTTAACCGCACCCGTTTCACCACGTACCAGTACAGTCACATAACCGCCACCAACAAATTCACGTCCGATCAGACGTACTTCTGCCGCTTTAGTCATTGCATCAGCCGCTTCAATCGCCGGCACTAAACCACGTGTTTCAATCATTCCTAGAGCGATACCAGTGTTATCGTTGGCCATGTTGGCTCTCCTCTTTAATTACAGTTTAAAAAAATCAAGTACGGTGACAGGATTAACTTTTCCCTGAAAGTACCACTTCAACTTCATTGTGTGGACGCGCAATAATGTGAGCCGCAACCAGACCGTCACCCACACGTTCACAGGCATCAGCACCTGCACGAACGGCAGCGTTAACCGCACCTGTTTCGCCACGAACGAGAACAGTCACATAACCACCCCCAACAAACTCACGACCGATAAGGCGAACTTCAGCGGCCTTAGTCATCGCATCAGCGGCTTCAATTGCTGGCACTAAGCCACGAGTTTCGATCATGCCCAAAGCAATACCGTAGTTTTCATTAGCCATTATGCTTGTCTCCAGATATTTCAGTTAAATTAAAAATTACTATTACTGCGTTATTCATTAACCAGCATCTTCTTGCCAGTTATCGATAATTCCCGCAATCGTTAAATCGGTCTGTACTTCTGGGTCACTGACTGCATATCGTGCAGCTGAACCACTTGCAGTAAAAACCCAATTACCTTCTCTGACACCAACCGGGTCAGTCGCGACCACTCGAGCGCCCTTCGCATTGCGTAAGACACGTAAGTTAGTCTGTTTCAAACCAGGTACGCGACTTGTGCATACCAGTGTTTTTTCAGCTTGGTAAATATCCACCGCAGTTCGCCTACTGCTCTTCCCAGTGATCGATAATCCCAACAATGGTCAGATCACTTGGATACTCTTTGCTGCCCGCAGCTTCACGCGCCGCCGAACTACCGACACAGATCACCCAATCTCCAGGCTTCGCGCCCACAGCATCAACAGCCACCGCCAGTGAAGAGCCATCGCGCACGACTTGCAAATGCTTATGCTCCATCCCCGGTATGCGGTTGGTCGATACCAAAGGTTTTTCTACCTTAAAGATCTTCAACTGATCATCTCCGCGCTATATCACCATATCTAACGATGAACCCAATATCTCAATCTGCCCATTTGCATTGCAATCACGCACGACCTGCAATGTATGTAGCAACCCTTTTTCTGCCAAGTCGCTATATCGAGCCGCGACTGCTTCTGAAACTTGTTGGCAACGCCCAATGGCTCGCTCGCGTGCCCCAGGCACCTGGCCGTGATAATCAAACCGAACCACTACCGGCACTGGTAAACCATTTGCAACATTCAACTTGCTGAAGATCTTTATCCCGACATCAAAGTCGGCGGTGGATTCTTCAACGGTATTCAGGTACGCAAAGTAAGTCAGATTACGTAGCTGTACTTCTTCAAAACCGATTCCTGCACCAATAAAGCGTTCTGCATGACCTATATCTTCATAATGGCCACCATAATAGCGGCGTACATATTCAATCTGCGACAAGTTATTCATGAGTAGCTGGCTAACCAGTTTTAACATACCCTCACTCACATTCGCTTGCACATTGCGAATCACCTGTTCAATTCGCTGCGCCCCTTCCTTAGCGGAGAGTCGCAAAGTTTGCTGATAAAGTTCACCCGCATCAACAAACTTATCTAAATCTATATTGCCATCTACATCAGGCACATGCACCTTGATCGCATCGGTATCAGTATCAATCCCTAACAGCAACAAGTCGATCGACGCACCACAACAAAAACTGTTCTCAACTGCCTGGCGAAACGCTAGCAAACGCGTTAAACCTTGTGACGCTGACTTCGCATCATCTGAACCATGTGCTGCACACCCTTCATGACTCGGATCCACCGAGCTAAAGTGGTACGCAACTGTTTTCAGATAGCGCGTCGGCGCATCCGCCGTGTTGGGCAGTCCCTCCCTGTAGCGCAACATCTCCGTTTCGACCCATTTCTGGATACTGTCATCTATATCAAACATCGCTCCTGCATATGACTTGCGGCGAACCGCGTCAATCGGCAGTCTGAGCACATAACGTATGGCATGCGCCAGGCGTCCATCTGCACAGGGCGAAACATCCAAAGTGTGAAAGCCACACTGCTGAATGAAACGCTGAAACGCTTCAGCACTTATATTGTTTAACGGTGCCGTGCTAAAAAAATCATCACAAAAACGGTGATAAGTTTTAAACACACACCAGGCAAACAATAAACGCATATCCAACTGCTCAACCCAGGCGTTTTCCAGTATTTCTACCGGTAACTCAAACCCAAACTGCTGCATTGCCAGCGACTGCGCACGTACTACAAAATTCTCCTCATGCTGGTAAGCCGAAACCTTTTTCAAGGTGGGTACAATCGCATCAAAGGCTTTTTTAACTGACGCCTCGTACTGATACAAATGCCCGTTTTCGTCACCATCCACCAGCGGATGTTCAGCGCTGCCGGACACGGCGGTCAAAGGCATCATCACTGGAGCACAATGCCTTTTTACCGTGTTTGGCTGAACCGCTCTTTGTCGTGCGTTGCGTGACAATGAGCTGGTTGATCTGCGCCTAATCATCTTCTACCTATAATACTCGGCTCAACACTAACCGCGTGCGCCACCAGAATAGGTAATTAAAGAGCCTTTTTCTGTGTTGCCACTGCTCCCGGTCACTTTACTTACCGGGACTGGTACCTCTTCATTGCGCTTATTCGCCACCGCCATCGAAGGCATTGACGCCATCGCACCGCGCAGTGTTGGATTACGACGTGTCGCTGAATTACCTTCAGTGCCCGTCACACGGTCGCCACGATCCCAGTCATCGCCGGTAATCTTCTGCCCTGTCGCCATACCTTCTCCGGTAACCCGCGATTTTACCTGTCCGTCAGCCGTCGTTTCAGTGGTGTGAACAATGAACTCAGGCATCGCTGACTTACTGCCGCCAAAACGCGCGTCTTCAGTGCCAGTCACTTTACCGTCAGCCATACCAAATGGCCCAGTAATCTGGCCCGACTCATAACGATTGCCGGTGACAGCACCATTTTCGATCGCTTGCTGCGCTTGACCGGCTGGCGTAGCTACACTGAACTGTCCCCACGGCTGCCCAGAAAGCGGCTGAGGAAAATCAGAACTGGCTGGCACAGCCACCGTGGTCGGGCAAGTGTTTACCGCTTGATCCGCACCAATGTAGGGTGTGCCTGTCAGTGACTCACACGCACCTTTATCGCTGCCTGTCATCACGCCACCGATGCCCGGTTGTATCCCGGTCATGCTTGGGCCCACATTGCCAGTGCCTTTACGTGCACGAGCCATGGCCATTAACTTTTCAGGCGATGAGCAAAACGCTTCTGTCTGTTGAACACCTGCATAAGGTGTCCCCGTCAGTGCTTTACAGGTACCAGCTTCGTTACCGGTCACTTTACCGCCACGATCAGTCATCGTACCTGTCACAGACTTGCCCATCAAAGTGGCAGAAACGCCCACTTTCTGGTCAGCCGGTTCAGGCTTAGTTTTGCAAAAACCGCTGTACTGTTCCGCACCGACATATTCATCACCGGTGACATTACGACAACTACCCGGTTCATCACCGGTCACATTTTCACTACGACCAATCTGCGTACCTGAAACTGTGCCACTCCGTAAAGTATTGCTGATCCCTACTTTAGCGGGCGCACTGCCTTCCGCACTTTTTTGCATATACTGACTGCCCGTTAAATGACGATTAGAGCCAGGCTCATCACCCGTCACTTTCTCTGAGCGTCCCACATTGTTCCCTGTCACCACTTTACCTTTCACGGTTTCAGAGAGCGTATTCTTAGCAGGTTTAGTTGGCCCTTTTGACGCACAAAATGCTTGCGCCTGCTCGGTAGAGACATACTCGGTACCCGTCACTGATTTACAGGTGCCCTGCTCATTGCCAGTCACTTTATTGCTGCGACTCACATTATTACCGCTCACAAAGTTACCCGAACCGGTGGTGGTCACGGACACACGATTAAACCCTGCCTGTGCATCGCTTTTGCAAATTGTTTTAAACACATCGGCACCCATGTACTCAGTACCGGTCACGCCACGGCAGGTGCTCGCTTCGTTGCCTGTCACCGACTCAACACGATCAACCATCGTGCCGGTCACCGTCTGGCCAGATGCTGTTTCAGTCACGCCCACTTTCCAGGGCTGATCTTGCGCAGGCGCTTGTGCTTTACGATGACGTCCAGGACCTGACGCAACTGTCGCAATCTTTTGTTTGTTTGACTTACCCTTCGAACTACGCTGTTGACGCAACGTTTGGGCCAGTTCACGGCTGCTAATATCAGGGTTTGCAGCGCGTGCTGCATTCGCTTCGCTGACACTGCCGCCCTTAAGCGCAGATTTGCCTTTCGCAGACATCGCTTTACGACGTGACAATGCGGCCTGCCTGGCTGAATTCATGGATACTGCCTTACGAACATTAACGTTAACGTTTATTTGTGGTGCAAGACCTGCTGATAAATTAATATCCGCCGTCGTCGTCGCCACAGATTTATTCTTACCGCCACAACCACACCCTTTTTTCGGAGTGTTAGCCACAGTCGATGCGGATGCCTTTGCTGATATTTCAGCAGCACCATCGCGTATTCTGTCTACATTCTTGACAGCCTTTTTTCCACCTTTAGACATCGCAATACGACGCGCCAATGCTGCCTGGCGTGCGTTGCCAACTTGAACGCCGGGAAGCGGCGTAGAGGTGTAAGCAACCGCAGGGGTATTAACTGCTGCTGTCGTCGTTGCTGCAACGGGTGCAGGTGCCGGACGAACGCGATCAGTTTTACCTGTTATTGCCGCTTTACCTGTTGTTGATAAAGCTTTACGTCGAGCCAATGATGCTTCGCGTGCTGTTTGTGCCATTGTGATCTCCGTATTGTCAGCCATGAACGTGAACAGCCAAACGGCTATTCACATTCATACACTAACGCTGGTGATTTAACTTACTGCTATTGCTTAACCTTGATATACAACAAAGCAAGAGCCCTGGCTTTGCGTGTATGCATCGTATCCAATCAAACGGACATGATGATCAGGATATGCACGACGACATGCTTCAAGTTCATTTAACACTGTAGCGATGTTGGTTTCACCAAAAAGCGGGAGTTTCCACATGGTCCAGTAATGGTCCATCGCGTTACTTGGATGCTCATGCTCAATAGAAGGTGCCCAACCATTAGCAACAATGTATGCAACTTGCTTTTGCACATCTTCAGCAGTGAACTTTGGAAGAAAACCAAAAGTTTCCAAAGTCTGTTTCGTTTGATAATCACCTGCAATACCGTTATTCATTATTCAATCCTCTCAATGCTTACTTAGTTTAGATCTGGCGGAATGTTGTTACACATCCAGCTTGTCAACGGTTTCAAATTCAAACTTGATTTCTTTCCAAGTTTCCATTGCAAGAGCCAGTTCAGGACTATGCTGAGCCGCTTCGGTCATAATATCACGCGCTTCACGCTCAAGCTCACGACCTTCGTTACGAGCTTTAACACACGCTTCCAAAGCAACACGGTTTGCAGCCGCACCAGCAGCATTACCCCATGGATGACCCTGTGTACCACCACCAAACTGCAGTACAGAATCGTCACCAAAGATATTCAGTAGTGCAGGCATGTGCCATACGTGAATACCACCAGAAGCAACCGCGAATACACCCGGCATTGAACCCCAGTCCTGATCAAAGAACACACCGCGTGAACGATCTTCAGGGATGAATGATTCACGTAACTGATCTACAAAACCTAAAGTAGAATTACGATCACCTTCCAGTTTACCAACAACAGTACCGGTATGTAGATGATCACCACCTGACAGACGCAGACACTTAGCCAGTACACGGAAATGGATACCATGCTTAGGATGACGATCGATCACAGCATGCATTGCACGATGGATATGCAGCAACATACCATTGTCACGACACCAGTTAGCCAGACCTGTATTAGCAGTAAAACCACCGGTTAAAAAGTCATGCATAATGATTGGCTGGTTCAGCTCTTTCGCGAATTCAGCACGCTTGTACATTTCTTCAGGGGTAGCCGCTGTTACGTTCAGGTAATGACCTTTACGTTCACCGGTTTCACGCTCTGCTTTATCAATCGCTTCAGCAACAAATTCAAAACGATCACGCCAGCGCATGAAAGACTGAGAGTTAACGTTCTCATCATCTTTTGTCAGATCAAGACCACCGCGTAAACATTCGTAAACGGCACGGCCGTAGTTTTTAGCAGACAGACCTAATTTAGGCTTAATGGTAGCGCCAAGCATTGGACGACCGTATTTGTTCAAACGATCACGCTCTACCTGAATACCAGCTGGTGGACCACCACAGGTTTTAATAAATGCGATTGGGAAGCGAATATCTTCCAGACGCAGATGTTTCAGCGCTTTAAAACCAAAGACGTTACCCACTAAAGAAGTCAGTACGTTTACCACTGAACCTTCTTCGAATAGATCAATTGGGTATGCGATGAATGTGTAGAAAGATTCTGGATCGCCCGGTACATCTTCGATGCGATAAGAACGACCTTTGTAGAACTCAAGATCGGTAAGAAGCTCAGACCAAACTGTACTCCAGGTACCCGTTGAGCTTTCCGCAGCAACCGCGGCCGCAACTTCTTCACGTGGTACACCCGGTTGGCCTGTTACCTTAAAACAAGCCAGCAAGTCCGTATCCAACGGAACGTAATCCGGTGTCCAGTACAGATCGCGGTACTCTTTTACACCAGCATCATATTTTTTTGCCATAGTCAGTTCACTCCTGCTGTGATTGTTTAAAATCATTGGACGTAAGAATAAAGATGTCTCACAAACAAAACCAATCGATAGTTTGAATGAAGTTCATCTATAATCCTCAATACTAGGGTTTTACTATTTACCTATCTATTTAATCTAAAACTAAAATATTTAAAAATACTATCAATGAGTTATACAAATAACATCAACTGCATACTCATTAAAATAAAAGGGATTAATTGGTGGGCCATCGGCTGAAAGTCACTTATCTGCTTACGCCAGCATGGCACTCCCCTTCCATTTTTCAACACCAAATCCAGGTAAGCTGCGCGATAACATCGCAAAACAAACTTTTTTCAGTGCCATAAATCAACTCATTCAAGTTACCAATGCAAACTGTTTTCTCGTCACCATTGAACGATTAAAGTCATGAAACGCTAGATAATAATACAGTATACGGTAAATTTGCTAATCGATACTTTATATTTTCGCTTAGTCGGCAAAACGATACGAAGCCCAAAGTGTGAGAGCCGAGTATTTACTTCATCAAAACAATCAGCTCCTATTGTCACATTAGGAAAGGTTCGGTTGCCTCTCGGTTCGAGAGGCCCACTTTATTGAGGATATTATTTACCTCTACTACTGATCTCGCGCCTAATTTAGAAAGCTATTTCAAAAGAAATAGTACGAAAAGTTCATAACATTTAAATAATGAAAACTAACCCATCTTAATTTACAACCCCCGTTAAGCATGTCAAAAATACAATCACACAATTAACAGCATGAGCCACTAACACGCTTATTTTCAGGGAATCTCTGATTTATCCTGAGCGAAGTAGATGGTGATCTAAAGCTTTCAGTTTTAAGGCGCGACTCGCACGTAATAGCGAGCTATTGCGACGATTTTCAACGCAAAAGCTGAATGTTTTAGGTGCAAGATACGATCTCATGAATAAATCAGAGGCTCCCTAGCATATTCAGGTCAATTATTATGGCACCATCACCCTATACAACGTGATAGCACCTACTCGTCACCTCTGAAAAAACTGCCAAGCCCCCCCCCTTCTGTATCCCCTACCTCAGCTCACCCTCTCATCAATGCTACCATTTTTGCGGCATTCGGCTGCAATACCACGCCGCGTTCGGTGACAATCGCATCGATCAGCTCAGCCGGGGTCACATCGAACACCGGGTTCCACGCCCGCGCGCCCTCTGCCGCCACCCGCTGGCCACCGAACGCAAGCAGTTCATCCTCGCTGCGCGCCTCAATCGGGATCTGCTCACCGCTCGCGAGTGACATGTCGATGGTCGAAGTTGGTGCCACCACCATCAATTTTACGCCATGGTATCGAGCACTGATCGCCGCGTGATACGTGCCGATCTTATTGGCGACATCACCATTGGCGGCGATACGGTCCGAACCGACGATCAACCACTTCACTTCACCCTGCTTCATCAAATGTGCGCCTGCACCGTCCGCCAGCAACGTCACCGCAATGCCATCGTGCAATAACTCCCACGCCGTAAGACGTGAGCCCTGCAACCATGGACGGGTTTCATCCGCATAGACCTGACTCACCTTGCCTGCTGCATGCGCCGCACGGATCACCCCTAGCGCGGTGCCATAGCCTGCAGTTGCAAGCGCGCCAGCATTGCAGTGCGTCATCACCGCGCAGCGCTGTGCGATCAATGCCGCGCCTAGTTCACCCATGTGGCGATTGGCAGCAACATCCTCGGTATCAATGCGACACGCTTCCGCCACCACCGTGGTACAGGGGTCGCCAGCAACGGTTTCAAGCAACGCCCGCATGCGCTCGATCGCCCAGAAGAGATTGACGGCCGTCGGGCGGGATTCGGCCAGCAGCGTCAAATCGGCCTCAAGCGCCTGCCGCCAATCACCCGCTGGCTCGACGGCATAACGCGCTGCCACCGCCATCGCGACGCCATACCCCGCCGCCACGCCGATCGCCGGGGCGCCGCGCACCACCATATCGCGAATGGCAGCCGCCACCGCCGCCGCATCAGCACATACTATATATGTCTGTTGCAGCGGTAACAGGCGCTGATCCAGCAAACGCAAGCGCCCCTCTTCCCAGATTATTGCCCTCACTTCATCCAACTGCTGCTGCGCCATGTCTCATCCTCACATCAAAAAATAGCCTATTACTCAAAAACGAGCTCGACATATTACCGCAGATCAGCTGTAAACGGCGTTAAATGAGCGCAAAATACACAGCGTAAAATTAAGGAGCTTTGACAGATGGCCGATATTTCAATCATGGACAGACAAAAGTCGACAACCTGGCTCCCCATCAGCACACTGCTCAGCGTGCTGTTGCTGCCATGTGCTGCGCAGGGCGGTAATAACATCATTCTCTTTGCGAATGAAAAACCAGTGATAGAGACACCCGCGCCCGTTGTCGAAACACCAGCACCCGTTGCTCGCCGACCTGACATCGACATCTTCACCCCCAGAACGGCACCGCTGGAATTCATCACCATTAGCAGCGTGCTATTTTCGCATGACGGCACCGCGCTCGATAACCGCGCCAAAACGATCCTCAATGATGTGGCCGCCTATCTGCACAATAACCACGCGGCCGAACGACTACTCATCAACGGCTTTGCCGATAAAACCGACAGCGAAGCCTACAACGCCAAGCTCTCCGCCAAACGCGCCTTTGTCGTCCGTGAATATCTCCGGCATAAAGGGGTATCGACCAATCTGATGCACACCGTCGGCTGGGGCGAAGGCTTCCCGGCCGATGAACATTGGACACGCGAAGGGCGCAAACGTAACCGCCGCGTTGAACTCCATCTGATACAGAAACCACTTTCGATGTAGCCTGTCACGCTCAATCCGTTTCCCCCAGCTTCAGCAACACCCACTCACTCTGAACAGATAGCGCCGATCCGAGCTAACATTGGACTGGATATGACTCTAGGGTTCAATCGAGTTTGATCTTACCCCAATAACTGAAGAATTATTCAATATAATCCTCAAATTCCCAGTAGCCAATCCTGCTTAGTTTGCCTGCGATTTCTTGCCAAGTTTTGCCAGAACAACTATCACAGTAACTAGACACCTTGTTTTTAATTTTGTCTAAGTCATATTCAAAAACAATCAACATGTGACGACCAGACAAGACTTCATCATCTGAGTATCTGGATTTAAGCCACTCTGGAGTACATACCTGTATATCAAAAGATTCTGATCCTTCTCCATCTTCCGGACCAACCATAGCCCGCACCCAAAAGCCAAAATTATCGAGTTGATCTGGCCAATAAGAATTCAAATCAAAATCCAGAGAGTAAAATTCTTTTAGTTTCGCCCGCATTTTCTAATCCACTATATCCAAGTGGCCATTGCTTATCGGACGACCACCAACTTCTATTTTTCTCTCAAAATTAGCTTGCACTCCCGTTGTTGCATGAGGGCTGTTAGGTTTCGCAGATGGAGGGCGAAATACTTTAAGTCCATCTTTACTAACCAAAGTTTTTCCATCGCTGGAAATTCTAGCTCCATCACCAACCCATGCTCGACCCAGCTTATCTGCTTCCGTCCTTGTCCCCGAGCCAAGGTTAAAGTTTCCTTTACCTTTTGCTGCATCGCGCAGTATTCCAATTTCCTTCCCTGCATTAACTGTAACAGCTGTTCCTAATTTTGCTGCAACCTTGGCAACTGGCCCACTAGGCACACCAAAACTTGATGAACGAACACAATCGCCACATGGATTACTTGCATCATACGACGCTTCTAACGCTATATTTACTCCCTCTGCAAATACTGCAAGCAATATAGGAACAAGAATAGGCAGTTGCCCATCCGGATCCACAAACTTATAAGGATTATTATTCGCATAGGCATAGCGATTAAATCTATGAATATTCCCTTCATCCACTCCTACCGGGTCAATCGCCATAAAGCGGCCAATGGTTGGGTCATACCAACGCGCGCCGAAGTAGCTTAACCCCATCGCCTCTTCATGCGGTTTGCCGGTGTACCAGAGTTCGTTGGTATCGCCATCCTCTTTACGAATACGCTCACCAAAGGGCCGGTAGGCCTCTTTCCACAACAGCGCACCGCTCTCATCCGTGGCGGCAACGGTGGAGCCGAGTGTGTCAACGTGATAGTAGGTAATCTGCTCTGCGGCGCTGACCGATGCGGTAAGCAGTAACAACAACGCCATGCCGCAGTAACTACTGAACCAGTTAAATACGTTTCGTGTACGATTTTCTAGGATGCTCATTGCAGTATCTCCGTACGGGTGGTTTCTATATTGCCAGCCTGCTCTTCGAAGTAGCCACCAAGGTGCATCGTGCCATTATTGGCTCTGTTCACTGAAAACCCTCCCTTGTAAACCTGAAACAGACAGCTTTCGCCGAGATAAGCAGAAGTAAACCCGTTAGACATTATTTATTTTTGTTACGCAGAACTAAATCATATACACCCTATAAAAACAACCTGTAAAATTTTACAGTTGACAATCGAATCAGACAGTGAGCAGCAGCCCCACAACCGGCTCATCTGGGCTATACTGCCGTAAAATAATGCTCAAATGGATATTTCATGAAACTGATCGACACCCTTATTCATGCGCGCTGGATCATTCCAGTCGAACCTGCTGACACCGTATACGACAATCACAGCCTCGCGATTGACGACGGCCGCATTGTCGCGATCCTGCCCAGCGATGAAGCCCACCAGCAGTATCAGGGGAAAACCGAACTGACACTGGATGATCAGGCACTGATCCCCGGCCTCGTCAACACCCACACCCACGCCGCGATGTCGCTGTTCCGCGGCCTCGCCGATGACCTGCCGCTGATGGAATGGCTCAACGACCATATCTGGCCCGCCGAGGGAAAGTGGGCCAACGGCGACTTTGTCCACGACGGCACCCGCCTCGCCATCGCCGAGATGCTGCGTGGCGGCACCACCTGTTTCAGCGACATGTATTTCTTCCCCGATGAGGTCGCCCATGTCGCCAGTCAGAGTGGCATGCGCGCCGCCGTCGGCATCATCATGATCGACTTTCCCACCACGTGGGCGAGCGGCCCCGATGAGTATCTTTCCAAAGGCCTTAAGGTGCATGATGACTACCGTCACGACCCGCTGATCACCACCACCTTTGCGCCGCACGCCCCGTACACCGTCTCCGATGAGCCGTTAAAAAGGCTACAGATGTACGCCGAGGAACTTGACGTGCCGCTGCACATCCATCTGCACGAAACCGCGCATGAAGTGAATGATGCCGAACAGCAACATGGGCAGCGCCCACTGCAACGGCTGGAAGCGCTGGGACTACTCACCCCGCACTTGATCGCCGTTCACATGACACAGTTGACCGATGAAGAGATCGAACGCGTCTCCACCGCCGGCACGCATGTGGTCCACTGCCCCGAGTCCAACCTCAAACTCGCCAGCGGCTTCTGTCCGATTCACAAACTGCACCAGGCCGGGGTGAACGTCGCCCTCGGCACCGATGGCGCGGCCAGCAACAACGATCTCGATATGTTTGGCGAGATGCGCACCGCTGCACTGCTTGCCAAGGCCGTCGGCGCAGATGCCAGCGCCATCCCCGCCGCCACCGCGCTGCAGATGGCGACCCTCAACGGCGCACGCGCGCTGGGGCTCGATAAAGAGATCGGTTCACTGACGGTGGGTAAAGCGGCCGATGTGGTGGCGATTGATCTCAGCGGACTGGAGTCACAACCGCTCTACCATCCCATCTCGCAGATCGTCTACGCCACCAATCGTGATAAAGTAAGCCACGTCTGGGTCAATGGTCGCCACCTATTAAAAGAGCGCGCATTGACGACACTGGATGAAAACCACATCCGCGATAAGACCCGGCAGTGGCGCGATAAAATCGCTACCAGCGACCAACAACAGTAGATCGACAGCAGATAAGACGCATAACAGCTATTTTTAAAGAGAACGATGATGCAACAGACAGAGACCAGTCCTGATAATAACTCCGGCATAAATCACGGCTTCGATGTCGATGCAGGCCACAACGTTGACCGCAGCGAGGTCGCCAAATTTGAGGCGATGGCAAGCCGCTGGTGGGATACCAATGGTGAGTGTAAGCCACTGCATGATATCAACCCGCTGCGGCTGAATTATATCGATGAGAAATCAGGCGGTATCGCGGGCAAAAAAGTGATCGATATCGGCTGCGGCGGCGGCATCCTCAGCGAAAGCATGGCGCAGCGCGGCGCACTCGTCAACGGCATCGACATGTCAGAGCCCTCCATCGAAGTGGCCAAACTGCATCTCTATGAATCAAACCTTACCGTCGACTATCAACGCACCACCGCCGAGGCCTTTGCGGAACAGCACCCCCACAGCTTCGATGTTGTCACCTGCATGGAGCTACTGGAACATGTACCCGATCCCGCATCACTGATTCGGGCCTGCGCCACACTGGTGAAACCCGATGGCCATATTTTTTTCTCCACTATCAACCGCAATCCTAAAGCGTATCTGTTTGCGATTGTCGGTGCCGAATACTTGTTAAAAATGCTCCCCAAAGGGACGCATGATTTCGCCAAGTTTATTCGCCCATCAGAACTCGCGGCATGGGCACGCGAGACCGGTTTAACCATTCATGACATTACCGGCCTCAGTTACAATCCACTGAATAAACACTACTCACTGGGCAGCGATATCGACGTCAACTACATGATGCACACACAACAGGTGTCGATATAAATCCCGTGCCCGGCACACGCATCATCGAACAGGCAAACGGCAAGATTCAGCACATCCTGCTCGACCTCGACGGCACGCTGGCCGATACCGCGCAGGACCTTGCCTTTACCCTCAACCGACTATTACAAAACGAGGGTCATCAGCCGTTAGCGTTTGAAAAAATTAGACCGGTCGTTTCTCACGGGGCCACCGCCATGATTGAGCTCGGTTTTGGCGATGCGCTACCGGCCGATAAATTTAAACAGTTGATACAACAGTTCCTCGACATCTACCAAAATCATCTCACCCACAAGACCACCCTCTTTCCCGGCATGACTGAACTGCTGGAGACGATTGAAGCGCGTGGTCAACTGTGGGGCGTCGTCACTAACAAACCATCGTGGCTCACCGACCCACTCATGGAAGAACTGGGACTGGCACAGCGCGCCGCCTGCATCGTCAGTGGCGACACCGTCGAACAGAAAAAACCCCATCCACAACCGATGCACCACGCCTGTGAATTGATGGGGGTGAGTGCCGCCGAATGTATCTACGTCGGCGATGCACAGCGTGACATCGAAGCGGGCCAGCGCGCCGGAATGAAGACATTGGCCGCGCTCTTTGGCTACATTAGTGAAGGCGATGACCCCGCGAACTGGGGTGCCGATGGCATGATCGAACACCCACGTGAGATCATTGAGTGGCAACAACGTTTTAATCTGAATCAGGTTTAATCAAGAGAGCTAAACACGTGACCACCACAAGTTACATCGTTATTGCCATCGCCACCGCCGTATCACTGCTGATCGGCGCACTGCTGGCACACCTGCGCGCGCAGAAACAGATCGCCGAACTGCAACGCGAAAACAGCACACTCAGCACGATGCTGGAAATGGAGCGCAGTAGCGCAGAGGAAAAAATTGCTACGCTTGAAAAAAACCGCGCACAACTCACCGACACCTTTAACGCACTGTCGAGTGAAGCCCTTAAAAGCAACAACGAACAGTTCCTCAAACTCGCACAGGAAAATCTCAAACAGTTCAATGTGCAGGCGAAGAGCGAGCTGGATAAAAAAGAGCAGTCGTTCGAACATCTGGTAAAACCGATCAAAGAGCTGCTAGAGAAAACCGACAAACAAATTCGCCAGATCGAACATGAACGCAAAGAGTCGTACGGCTCTATCAGCAAACACCTTGAGGGGATGGCGCAGACACAGCAGCTACTACACGGTGAAACGCGCAATCTGGTGAAGTCATTGCGCCGCCCGGAAGTGCGCGGCCAATGGGGAGAGATGACATTGAAGCGACTGGTCGAACTCTCCGGCATGGTCGAGCACTGCGACTTCTTTGAGCAGGAACACACCACCACGGAAGAAGGCAGCAACATCCGCCCCGATATGATTGTACGCATGCCGGGGCGCAAAGAGATTGTGATCGATGTTAAAACGCCGCTCGACGCCTACCTCAATGCGATTGAAGCCGATAATGATCAAGATCGCGAACTGCAGCTGCAACACCATGCACGTAAGGTGCGCGAGCGTGTCCGCGAGTTGGCGAGTAAAGCCTACTGGGGACAGTTCAAACAGAGCCCCGATTTTGTCGTGCTATTTATTCCCGGCGACCATTTTTTGAGCGCAGCACTCGAAAAGGATAGCAGCCTGCTGGAAGATGCACTGCGGCAGCAAGTGATTCTCGCCACACCGACCAGCCTCGTTGCACTGTTACGTGCCGTCGCCTTCGGCTGGAACCAGCAGGCGATCACCGACAACGCCGAAAAGATTCGCGACCTCGGCGAAGATCTCTACAAACGCCTCTGCACCTTCACCGGCCACATGAACAAAGTTGGCAAGAGCCTAGACAACAGTCTTGAACACTACAACAAAGCCGTCGGCTCATTTGAACGACAGGTACTCAGCGGCGCACGCAAGTTTAACGACATGGGGATTAGCACCAATAAAACAGTCGATACATTGGAGCCGATTGAAAAACTGGCACGCTCACTGGAAGAGCCGGTGGATAAGTCAGGGTAGATTAATTGAATAAGGGACTGATGACTTCCTAACGTTGAGCTTTAAATATTGTGCTAAACCCCTGTCACTAAAAAATCAATCGCATTGATAATCTCGTTACGATATCCGCTCATATCAGCAACTTCCTTACCCAGCGCGGTGAGTGGTACACCGGCTAATTGCTGCGTGTAGAGCACCCATGCTTGACCATCATATTCAATCACTGGGCATAAATGAGAAATGGGCTTGCCAGTGAGCGAAGTCCTGTTGGCAACTGGCACCACTACTCGAGTATTCAAGTCCGCCAACAGAGGAGCCTGCACATCGAGCAAATATGGAAAGGCTTCACGCGTGTTTCGATTTGAATTTTCGTGGAGCGTAAACTGCCCCATCAGAACCCCCGTAAACCGTTGCTAAATACCCCCGCTTCTTCTACCTTGGCGTTATAGTCTTCCACGGCAGATTTATTCTCCTGTCGCCACTGCTCACGACGTTTTTGCCGCACTACATCCAGCAACGCCTGCTCCAGCGTAGCGGAGAGATTAATCCGCATGCCCTTCGCCGCAATCAGTAACTCACTGTTTACAGTAAGGTTAGTTGCTTTTTTAGGTGCATTTTTGTCATATGAAAATTCCACAGCTTACTTACCTCGCGGTCATTATGCGCATTCATTATATCGACATATTATGCGCATTCAATACCCACAAGCCAGTGCGATGATGAAGATTAGCAATATTTCAAACATTGCCGACCGAAGTGCTCGTGGCTTTTTAGATTATCCCTCACACTTTACCAGTGCAAAATCCACCTGGGCACAGCCAATAATCACTGGTAATTAATGGCTATTACATTTACCAAAGAAGGCTGTTGATACGTAAGCGCTCAACAAACCCCATCTTGAGCAGAACTAAATCAAGGGGTAATCAAGGTGGTAATCAAGGGGTCAGTACACTTGAACAACCACCCTCCGACTTACCAATCGATACAAAGAAAACTAAAATTAGAGATAACGACGCGCTAACTAAATTACCCTAGATTACTCCACCCCAAAAAGCTGGCAATAGCCACGAACACTACAACAAAACCGTCGGCTCATTCGAACGGCAGGTACTCAACGGCGCACGCAAGTTCAACGAGATGAGGATTAGCTCTAATAAGACAGTCGATACACTGGAGCCGATTGAAAAACTGGCGCGCTCGCTGGAAAGCCAGTGGATAAGTCAGGGTAGATTATTAAGACGACCAAAACAGTCAGGTTTTTGTAATACTTTAGTGATTAATGTATTCCAATAAACCGCCGTTACTACCTATGTAAAATATGTCTCATTAATAAAAATCACTTTTGTAAGAGATAACGAAAAAGCTAATTTTAAAGATCACTCTTCGATCAATTCGTCTCACCACGAAAACCCAACCAAATTAATTGGTTGGTACGATAAGCAGAATACGTTATTCGATCACATTAAATTAGCACTAAACCAAGACAACCATATGTAAATAAAGGATAAATTTTCATGGCAAATTTGAATGATTCCCTGGAGAAACTGATGCAAATCGACGGCGTTACCGCTTCAGCACTGGTTGACTATAATAGTGGTATGCTACTTGGTTCTGCTGGTGGTGGTATTGATATGGAAATTGCGGCGGCGGGCAATACTGAGGTAATGCGTGCCAAGATCAAAACAGCTGCGGCGCTGAATTTAAATGACACCATTGAAGATATCCTCATCACACTGGGCAAGGCGTACCACATTCTGCGCCCGGTCGCTTCAAAAGAAGGGCTGTTCTTTTATATTGTAGCGGACAAATCCAGGGCAAATCTCGCACTAGCTCGTCGCGGCGTGCTTGACGTTGAGCAAACGCTAGAGATGTAGAAGCTCTCAACCGGAACTTGCTTTCACGGGAAGAGTACTTCAAACCCTGTGACAAGTTCTACGATGTTTCATCGATTTTTTTGCTCTAGCGTCCTGACCACAGGCTTTACGAGCAAAAATTTTGCACGCGCTTTGAGCCTGTTTTTCCTTGAGTACCACAAGGAGTGTGATGCAGGCTATGTTTTCAATTCAGTGCATCCAATACTGTTCGGTTTTCAGCCTCCATCATCCGGTCACCTTGCAATACCCTGAAGTTATTCGGCGTGCAACATCAGCTGACATACGCATACTCAGATCATATTGATAATCCTGTTTTATGCGCTTGTAAATCTACACTCAATCCCTGTTTATTACGTACAGACTGCCTGCATGAATATTATGGGCACCTCTAAAAATTAAGCCATCTCCTGTATAATAACCAAAAAGCCACAGGCAGGTGAGAAAAATGCAAGCAAGCTTCTTTGATTTAGATAATCGGCATCAAAAGTTAAACGAACGCGATG